>Ga0157371_10003385_pt1 | contig 14489 bp, 18 predicted proteins | sample C45metaG_FD_113462 | JGI IMG/M metagenome (GOLD analysis project Ga0157371, IMG submission 113462) | Corn rhizosphere microbial communities from Kellogg Biological Station, Michigan, USA - C4-5 metaG | ecosystem: Host-associated > Plants > Roots > Rhizosphere > Soil | place: USA: Michigan...
ATGATCACCCGCGATGACGTGGTACTGGCACTCTCCAACTCGGGTTCCACCGCCGAGATCGTCACCCTGCTGCCACTGATCAAGCGCCTGGGTATCACGCTGATCAGCATGACCGGCAACCCCGAGTCACCGCTGTCCAAGGCCGCCGAAGTAAACCTAGACACCCGGGTGGCCAAGGAAGCCTGCCCGCTCAACCTGGCGCCCACCTCCTCGACCACCGCCTCGCTGGTGCTGGGTGATGCACTGGCCATCGCCCTGCTCGAAGCCCGTGGCTTCACCGCCGAAGACTTCGCCTTCTCCCATCCCGGCGGTGCCCTGGGTCGCCGCCTGCTGCTCAAGGTCGAGCACGTCATGCACGCCGGCGACAGCCTGCCCCAGGTCAAGCGCGGCACCAGCCTGCGTGACGCACTGCTGGAAATGACCCAGAAAGGTCTGGGCATGACCGCCGTGCTGGAGAACGATGGCAAGCTGGCCGGTATCTTCACCGACGGCGACCTGCGCCGCGCCCTGGACAAGGGTATCGACGTACGTGACGCACGCATCGACGAGGTCATGACCCCTCACGGCAAGACTGCGCGGGCCGACATGCTCGCCGCCGAGGCCCTGAAGATCATGGAAGACAACAAGATCAGCGCCCTGGTGGTAATCGACGCCAAGGGTTTTCCGGTCGGCGCCTTCAACCTTGGCGACCTGCTGCGCGCGGGGGTAATGTGATGAACGATCTTCTGCAACGTACCCAGGCAATCAGATTGGCGATCTTCGATGTCGATGGCGTGCTGACCGACGGCAAGCTGTACTTCCTGGTCGACGGCAGCGAATTCAAGACCTTCAATACCCTCGATGGCCAGGGCATCAAGATGCTCATCAACTCGGGCGTGCGTACGGCGATCATCAGCGGTCGCAAGACCCCGGTGGTCGAGCGCCGTGCACAGAACCTCGGCATCCAGCACCTGTACCAGGGCCGAGAAGACAAACTCGATGTGCTCGACGAGCTGCTCGCCGAGCTGGGCCTGACTTACGAGCAGGTCGCTTATCTGGGTGACGACCTGCCGGATCTGCCAGTGATCCGCCGGGTCGGCCTGGGCATGGCAGTGGCCAGCGCCAACCAATTCGTACGTGAGCATGCACACGGCGTGACCCAGGCGCGCGGCGGCGAAGGCGCCGCCCGTGAGTTCTGTGAACTGATCATGCGCGGACAGGGCACGCTCGACGCCGCCCAATCCGTCTACCTATAGGGCCTGCCGATGCTGCGCAAATACCTCACTCCCGTCCTGCTGACCTTCGGCGCCCTGCTGGTGGTTGCGGCTGGCTACTGGAACATCAATCCGGACAGCTTCTCCAACACACCGCAAAACACAGGGCCGGAAAACCCGATCGATTTCTACGCGATCAATGCGCGCAGCGTGCAGTATCTGCCTGACGGCCGAGTGCAGAACGACATGACCAGCGAACGACTCGAACACGTGCAGAGCACTGACACCACCCTGCTGACGGAGCCGCGCATGAACCTGTTCCGCGGCACCGAGCTGCCCTGGAAGGTACGCAGTGCCCGTGGCGAAGTTGGCCCCGATGGCAACGAGGTCGAACTGATCGACCAGGTGCGCGTCGAGCGCACGGACGAAAAGGGCCGCCCCACTATACTCACCACCAGCCGCCTGACCGTATTCCCACAGAAGGAATATGCGCAGACCCAGCAAGCCGTTAGAATCGACGCGGCCAATGGGGTGACCACGGCACAAGGAATGAAAGCGTACTTGAATGACGGCAGGATGATCCTGCAGTCCAACGTAAGAGGCCAGCATGAGGTTCGTTAAAACCCTCCCCCTACTTCTAAGCCTCGGCGCCACGCTAGGAAGCGTAAGCGCCTGGGCTCTGCCGAGTGACCGCGACCAACCGATCCGCGTGCAGGCCGACAGCGCTGAACTGGACGACAAACAAGGCGTAGCCGTGTACCGCGGCGATGTAGTCATCACTCAGGGCACCATGAAGATCACCGGCGATACCGTGACCATCACCCAGAATGCCCAGGGCGAAGTCGACGTGTTCACCTCGGTGGGCAAACCGGCCTATTACGAACAGAAGCCTGCGGTCGACAAGCAGATCGTCAAGGCCTACGGCCTGACCATCCAGTACTTCGCTGCCAACGAGCGCATCGTGCTGATCGACCAGGCCAAGGTCGTGCAGGAAGGCAACACCTTCGAAGGCGAGAAGATCGTCTACGACACCCGCCGCCAGATCGTCAACGCCGGCCGCGCTACCGGCACCAACGTGTCGAGCCCGCGTCCGCGTATCGACATGGTGATCCAGCCGCAGAAGAAAGCGGCCCCGGCTGCCGAGCAGGGTCAATAACCATGGCGACTCTGAAAGCCCAGCACCTGGCCAAGAGCTACAAGGGACGCCAGGTCGTGCGCGACGTCAGCCTGAGCATCGAGAGCGGGCAGATCGTCGGCCTGCTCGGCCCCAATGGCGCCGGCAAGACCACCTGCTTCTACATGATCGTAGGCCTGGTGCAGGCCGATCAGGGCCGCGTGCTGATCGACGACCTGGACGTCAGCCACCAGCCGATGCACGGCCGCGCGCGCGCCGGCATCGGCTATCTGCCTCAGGAAGCCTCGATCTTTCGCAAGCTCAGCGTCGCCGACAACATCATGGCGATCCTGGAAACCCGCAAGGACCTCAACCGCGAACAGCGGCTGCAGGAACTCGAAAGCCTGCTGCAGGAATTCCACATCACCCATATCCGCGACAACCTGGGCATGAGCCTGTCCGGTGGTGAGCGCCGTCGTGTGGAAATCGCTCGCGCGCTGGCCACCTCGCCGAAATTCATCCTCCTCGACGAACCCTTCGCCGGCGTTGACCCCATCTCGGTTGGCGATATCAAGCAGATCATCCATCACCTCAAGGCCAAGGGCATTGGTGTGCTGATCACCGATCACAACGTGCGTGAGACCCTGGACATCTGTGAAACTGCCTACATCGTCAGCGATGGCCAGCTGATTGCCGAAGGTGATTCGGCGGCGATCCTGGCCAATCAGGTGGTCAAGGAAGTCTATCTGGGCCACGAATTCCGCCTGTAGCGGATACCTTCTCCCTGAATCTTTGCAAACGCCTGTTACCGTTCGAGCCGTATCGCAACGAAATGGTAACAGGCCCTAGGCAAAGGGTTGGAATTCAGGCATATAATTTGCTTCCTAGTGGCGCTTCGTCGCCCTGTCGTGGATTACGTACAGACGCCGGATAAGGTCTGCAATGAAACCATCGCTAGTCCTGAAAATGGGCCAGCAGCTGACGATGACACCGCAGCTGCAACAAGCCATTCGCCTGCTCCAACTGTCGACCCTGGACCTGCAACAGGAAATCCAGGAGGCACTGGAATCCAACCCGATGCTGGAGCGCCAGGAAGAAGGCGAAGACTTCGACAATTCCGATCCGATGGCCGATGGCGCGGAAAGCGCGACCGCGACCGTGGCACAGGAAGAAACCTTTCAGGAATCGAGCTTCCAGGAAAATACCCAGACCGTCGACAACCTGGAAGAAGGCGAATGGGGTGAGCGTATTCCCAACGAGTTGCCGGTTGATACCGCCTGGGAAGACATCTATCAGACCAGCGCCAGCAGCCTGCCCAGCAATGATGATGACGAGTGGGATTTCACCACCCGCACCTCCTCGGGCGAAAGCCTGCAGAGCCACATGCTCTGGCAACTCAACCTGGCGCCGATGTCCGACAAGGATCGCCTGATCGCCGTGACGATCATCGACTGCATCAACGACCAGGGCTACCTGGAGGAAACCCTCGAGGAAATCGTCGATTCCTTCGACCCGGAGCTTGATGTCGAACTCGATGAAGTCGAAGCAGTGCTGCGCCGAATCCAGCAGTTCGAACCATCCGGCATTGGCGCACGAGACCTGCGCGAGTGCCTGCTGCTGCAGTTGCGCCAATTACCCGCCTCCACGCCGTGGCTCAAGGAAGCCCAGCGCCTGACGGGCGACTATCTGGACCTGCTCGGCAACCGTGACTACAGCCAGCTGATGCGCCGCATGAAGCTCAAGGAAGACGAGCTGCGCCCGATCATCGAGCTGATCCAGAGCCTCAATCCGCGCCCTGGCTCGCAGATCGAGTCCAGCGAGCCCGAGTACGTGGTGCCCGATGTGATCGTGCGCAAACACAATGAGCGCTGGCTGGTCGAGCTCAATCAGGAAGCCATGCCGCGCTTGCGCGTCAACGCACAGTATGCCGGTTTCGTGAAGCGCGCCGACTCTAGTGCCGACAATACCTTCATGCGCAACCAGCTGCAGGAAGCGCGCTGGTTCATCAAGAGCCTGCAAAGCCGCAACGAGACCTTGATGAAGGTTGCCACGCAGATCGTCGAACACCAGCGTGGCTTCCTCGACTACGGCGACGAAGCGATGAAACCGCTGGTATTGCACGACATCGCCGAGGCGGTGGGCATGCACGAGTCGACCATATCCCGCGTTACCACCCAAAAGTACATGCACACCCCGCGTGGCATTTACGAGCTGAAATACTTCTTCTCCAGCCACGTCAGCACCTCCGAAGGCGGCGAATGTTCGTCGACCGCGATCCGCGCGATCATCAAGAAACTGGTCGCGGCGGAAAATGCGAAAAAGCCATTGAGCGACAGCAAGATCGCTGGTTTACTGGAAGCACAGGGCATTCAAGTGGCGCGCCGCACAGTCGCCAAGTACCGTGAATCGCTCGGTATAGCGCCTTCGAGCGAACGCAAGCGACTGATGTAGGGTGCCCTTGTAGCGAAAGCAACGCCCCAGTGTTCCTGCGGCAGGCTGCCAAGCCTGCCACTCACACACGGCAACAAGGAGAAGCGGTATGCAAGTCAACATCAGTGGGCACCAGCTGGATGTGACAGAAGCACTACGCAGCTACATCGAAGAGAAGCTCGAGCGGCTCGAGCGGCACTTCGACAAGATCACCAATGTGCAGATCATTCTGGAGGTCGAGAAGCTCAAGCAGAAAGTCGAAGCCACCCTGCACATCGCAGGAGGCGAAGTGGTGGCCAATGCCGAACACGACGACATGTACGCAGCCATCGATCTACTCACCGACAAACTCGATCGCCAACTTATCAAGCACAAGGAAAAACAGCTCGATCGCCAGCAGGGCGCAATGGCCCGCTGAGTTCGTCCTTCTCCTATGATCCGACTTGAAACCATCCTGACCCCCGGCCGTTCCCTGGTGAACGTGCCGGGCGGCAGCAAGAAGCGTGTCCTCGAACAGATAGCCAGCGTGATTGCGCGCGACCTGCCCGATCTCGATGGCCAGACCATTTACGAAAGCCTGATCGCCCGCGAGAAGCTCGGCTCGACCGGCTTCGGCAACGGCATCGCCATTCCCCATTGCCGGCTGCCCGGCTGCAGCACGCCAATCAGCGCCCTGCTCAAGCTGAGCAATGCCGTCGACTTCGACGCCATCGACGGTGCCCCGGTCGACCTGCTCTTCGTGCTGCTGGTGCCCGAAGCGGCCACCGACGAACACCTTGAGCTGCTGCGCCAGATCGCCAGCATGTTCGACCGCGAAGATGTCCGCGAACGGCTTCGCCAGGCCCAGGACAGCGATGCCCTGTACCAGACCGTCGTGAACGTTCAGAACGGCCAATAGCCTGCGGGGTGGACCCATGCGCCTGATCATCGTCAGCGGCCGTTCCGGTTCGGGCAAGAGCACGGCGCTCGACGTGCTCGAAGACAACGGGTTCTATTGCATCGACAACCTGCCGGCTGGGCTGCTGCCCGAGCTGGCGGAACGCGCACTGCCCAATACCGAGCTGCTGCATCCGCAGGTGGCGGTATCCATCGATGCACGCAACCTGCCCAGTCAGCTCAAGCGCTTCTCCGAACTGCTCGACGAAGTACGCTCACGCAACATTCGTTGCGATGTGCTGTACCTGGATGCCAGTGAAGAAACCCTGCTCAAGCGTTTTTCGGAGACGCGCCGGCGTCATCCACTGACCAATGACCAGCGCTCCCTGGCCGAGGCCATGGTTGCCGAGGTCAAACTGCTGAGCCCGATCATCGACCGGGCCGACCTGAAGATCGATACCACCCACCTGAACCTGTACCAGCTACGCGATACCCTCAAGTTGCGCCTGCTCAACCAGTCGGAGCCGGGCACCGCGTATCTGATCGAGTCATTCGGCTTCAAACGCGGCATGCCGGTGGATGCCGACCTGGTATTCGACGTGCGCTGCCTGCCCAACCCGTACTGGAAACCCGAGCTGCGTGATTTCAGCGGCCTGGAGCAGCCGGTGGAGGAATATCTGGCAGCACAGGCGGATGTCGAGGAGATGTATCAGGACATCCACACCTATCTGCATAAATGGCTGCCACGCTTCGCGGCCAGCAACCGCTCCTACGTGACCGTGGCCATAGGCTGTACGGGCGGCCATCACCGCTCCGTCTACCTGGCCAATCGCCTGGGCCAGGCGCTCAAGCCACTGCTGAAGAACATCCAGATTCGCCACCGCGACCTCAGTTAAGGAATTGCCGCGATGCCCGCCCGTGAAATCACCATCATCAACAAACTCGGCCTGCATGCCCGGGCAGCCGCCAAGTTCGTCGGCGTCGCCGGGCGCTTTCCGTGCCAGGTGAAGATTGGCCGTAGCGCCGAAGCACTGGTCGACGGCAAGAGCATCATGGCGGTGATGATGCTGGCCGCAGGCAAAGGCACCAACGTGCACCTGCTGACCGAGGGTGAACGCGAGGACGAGGCGTTGCAAGCCCTGGTCGACCTGATCAACGACTACTTCGACGAAGGCGAGTAGCAGGATTAGCCAGCGCAGTGGCGCGCAGCACGCGCCACTCAACTCGGCGTGGTCAAAACCAGCCCGGGGCGGCAGTCAGGAGCTTGGCGACGAGAATCAACCCGCCCACAAAAACCACCATGAAACCCAGTGCATGACGCAGTGAGCGGCGATTGGCCACGATCAGCTCATGCAGTGGGCTCATGGGGACTCCGGGGACCTGGGATCACGCCAGCGCGGCTTGATAGCGACGGGCAACCTCCGCCCAATCCACAACGTTATAGAACGCACCGATGTATTCCGGGCGGCGGTTCTGGTAACGCAGGTAGTAGGCGTGCTCCCAGACGTCCAGGCCGAGGATCGGCGTGTTGCCGGTCATCAGCGGGCTGTCCTGGTTACCGGTGCTCTCGACCACCAGTTTCTTCTGCGGTGTCACGCTGAGCCAGGCCCAGCCGCTGCCGAAACGGGTCAGCGCTGCCTTGGTGAAGGCCTCCTTGAAGGCCTCGAAGCCACCCAACTGACTGTCGATGGCCGCCTTCAGCTCGCCTTGTGGCTCGCCGCCGCCATTGGTGCTCATCACCGTCCAGAACAGCGAGTGGTTGGCGTGGCCGCCACCGTTGTTGATCACGGCGCCGCGCTTGTCCTCCGGCACCTCCTTGAGACGGGTCAGCAGCTCCTCGACCGGCAGCTCACCCAGTGCATTGCCTTCCAGGGCGGCATTGAGGTTGTTGACGTAGGTCTGGTGGTGCTTGCTGTGGTGGATCTCCATGGTCTGCGCATCGATATGCGGTTCCAGGGCATCGTAGGCATACGGCAAAGCAGGCAGGCTATACGGCATGGTTTCACTCCTCTAATGGTACTGACGGTTGGCAGGCGCCGGGCGCGCTGCCGTTGGCATATCGCCGGACGCACAGGCATCCAGCAATCGGTCCGTACGGGGGTAGGCCCCGTGTTCGGCGACAAAGTTCAACACTCCCGAGTAGCTGCGCCGGCTGTGATTCAGCGTGGCTTGCCGCAAGGCTGGCGATAAATGCTGGGCAACCGCACAGCGCAGCAAGTGCTCGTGGCAGGCACACAGATGCTCGGCTGCGCCCTCGGGGTGGCCGATCGCCAACTGCAGGTCGGCCAGGTTGTGCTGCGAGACAACAAAGGCAGCAACCGCCGCATCTGGGTCACGCCAGCGCTCGAACAGCACCTGTGCCAGGGCGAGTGCCTGCAGGTACTGCTCGCGCGCCTCGACCCAGCGGCCTTCGACGAAGTAGCGGTTACCGGCTTCGATGAGTCGCTTCCACTGCTCCATGATCTACCTCCTCGCCTGAGTTCAGGACATCGGTGCGCGAGCGTTGCACCGCTTAAAGACCACCCTCGGTGAGGCGCTCGGGGTTGAGCAATTGTTCCAGCTCGGCGCGGCCCAGCTCGGTCATTTCCTCGGCCACGTCGATGATCGGCCGGCCTTCGCGGTAGGCCTTCTTGGCGATTTCCGCAGCCTTCTGGTAACCGATCAGGGGATTGAGCGCGGTGACCAGAATCGGGTTGCGACCCAGCGCTTCCTTGAGCTTGGGCTCGTTGACCTTGAAGCTGGCGATGGCCCGGTCGGCCAGCAGACGGCTGGCATTGGCCAGCAGCTCGATGCTGCCGAGCAGGTTATGGGCGATGACCGGCAGCATGACGTTCAACTCGAAGTTGCCGGACTGCCCGGCAATGGCGATGGCGGCGTCATTGCCGATCACCTGCGCGGCGACCATGGCGGTGGCCTCCGGAATCACCGGATTGACCTTGCCGGGCATGATCGAGGAGCCCGGCTGCAGCGCCTCGAGTTCGATCTCGCTCAGGCCGGCCAGGGGCCCGGAGTTCATCCAGCGCAGGTCGTTGGCGATCTTCATCAGCGAGACGGCAACGGTCTTCAGCTGGCCGGAGAGCGCCACTGCCGTGTCCTGGGAGCCGATCAGGGCGAAGAAGTTGCTGCCCGGCGTGAACTGCCGGCCGGTCAAGGCGTTGAGCTCCTGGCAGAACAGCTCGGCAAAGCGCGGATGGGCGTTGATGCCGGTGCCCACGGCAGTACCTCCCTGGGCCAGCGCCTGCAGTGCGGGCAGCAACCCGGTGAGCAACTGGATGTTGGCCTGAATCTGCTGCGCCCAGCCGTCGAGCACCTGGCTCATGCGCACCGGCATGGCGTCCATCAGGTGAGTGCGCCCGGTCTTCACGTAAGGCTGGACTTCGAGCGACTTGTCACACAGCACCTTGAGCAGATGACCCAGGGCGGGCAGCAGGCGCTCGCTGACCTCGATGGCGGCACTGACATGAATGGTGGTCGGGATGATGTCGTTGCTGCTCTGCCCGCAGTTGACGTGATCATTGGGGTTGATCGGCTCGCCCAGGATGCGCGTGGCCAGGGTGGCGATCACCTCGTTGGCGTTCATGTTGGAGCTGGTGCCGGAACCGGTCTGGAAGACATCCACCGGGAAATGCTGCATGAAGTCCTCGGCCAGCAATTGCTGGCACGCCACAACGATGGCATCGCCCTGAGCGGGCAGAATCTGCTCCAGATCGACGTTGGCACGAGCGGCGGCCGCTTTGGCCAGTACCAGGGCACGAATGAACGCCTCGGGCATGGCCAGCCCGGACACCGGGAAGTTGTTGACCGCGCGCTGGGTCTGGGCGCCATACAGCGCCTCGGCGGGTACTGCCAGCTCACCCATGCTGTCGCGTTCGATACGGGTGTCGCTGTTAGGGTTATTCATCGGGGTTTCCTTCTGCCAGTTCGGACATCGAAAGCGAGGGCTGCATGCGCAACGTCGCCAGGCGATTGCGCACGCGAATCAGATTGCACTGCTGCTCGCGGTTGACCGCCAGGTGCTGCAGGGCATAGAGCGAGCGATAGGCGTGATCCAGGCAGACACTGCGCCAATGCCAGGGCAGTGCCGTGTCGCAGGCGGTGTCCATGAGCAGGGTCAGGGTGGTCAGCGACATCCGCCAGGGGCACAGGCGGCCGTGTTCGACCAGTTGCCGGCCTTGCGCCCAATGCAGCTCCAGCAGCCTTGGCTCGTCGGGAAGCAACGCGCAGCGGATCCTGAATCCCAACCAGTGCCAGCAGTCCAGACAAGGCGTATTGCTCGTGCGAAATCTCATGGCAATCCCTCAAAAGATAAATGATATTAATTCCTAAATAGGAAAAATAATCAATCCTTTGTGGCGAATGCAACCGCAGGTGGCGATTCGGGCCGATGGCCGATTTGCGCTCAGACAGGCCCCGCGGGCCGTTTGGAAAAAGCAGGTGGATAAGCGAAACCGTCGCCTTGCGCGACGGCTTGCGAGACAGCGGGCGCCAAAGGCGCCCCTTGGGATTCAGCTACCCGCGACGGTCATCTTCTCGATCAGCACCGAGCCCGTGCGGATATTGCTGCGCAGCTCCAGATCGCTGCCCACGGCGACGATCTGCCGGAACATGTCGCGCATGTTGCCGGCGATGGTCACCTCCTGCACGGCGAACTGGATTTCGCCATTCTCGACCCAATAGCCACCGGCACCACGGGAATAGTCGCCGGTCACCATGTTCAGGCCGTGGCCCATCAGCTCGGTAACCAGCAGGCCACGGCCCATGCGCTTGATCAACGCCTGCTGATCCTCCTCGCCATGACTGACGAACAGGTTGTGCACGCCACCGGCATTGGCGGTGCTGGGCATTCCCAGCTTGCGGCCGGAATAGGTGCTGAGGATGTAGGACACCAGGCGGCCGCCCTCGACGAACGGCTTGGCGTAGGTGGCCAGGCCGTCACCATCGAACGCGGCACTGCCCATGGCCCGGGGAATGTGCGGACGCTCGTCGAGGTTCAGCCAGGACGGGAACAGCTGCTCGCCCAGGGTACCTTCGAGGAACGACGACTTGCGGTACAGCGCACCGCCGGAAATCGCACCCAGAAAGCTGCCGAACAGGCCGGTGGCCAACTCGGCGGAAAACAGCACCGGAACCTCGCAGGTCGGCACCGGGCGAGCGCCCAGGCGGCTGACTGCCCGCTGCGCGGCGCGCCGGCCAATGCTGGCTGCGTCAGCGAGCAGATGGCCCTGGCGGTTCACGTCATACCAGTAATCGCGCTGCATCTGCCCTTCGCTCTCGGCGATCATCACGCAGCTGAGGCTGTGGCGGGTGCTGGCATAGCCACCGACGAAGCCGTGGCTGTTGCCATACACGCGACAGCTCTGGTGGCTGCCCAGGCTGGTGCCATCGGCATTGCGGATACGCGGGTCGGCGTCGAAGGCCGCCGCCTCGCAGAGCAGCGCGCGCTCGATTGCCTGCTCCGGGGTGATATCCCAGGCGTGATAGAGGTCCAGCTCCGGCAGGTCGCGCGCCATCAACGCGGCATCGGCCAGGCCGGCGCTCTCGTCCTCGGAGGCGTGCTTGGCAATGGCCAGGGCGGCGGCCACGGTTTCGCGAATGGCCGCCTCGCCGGTAGCCGAGGTACTGGCCGAGCCCTTGCGCTGGCCGACGTAGAGGGTGATACCGAAACCCTGATCACGATTGAATTCGACGGTTTCCACCTCGCGCTGGCGCACCGTGGTGGACAACCCCTGCTCCACCGACACGGCGACCTCGCAGGCCGTGGCGCCCTGCTTCCTGGCCTCGGCGAGAATCTGTTCGACCTGCGCCTGCAAACCTGGCAATGCGGCGGGTCCGACTACTTCCACTTCACTCATAACGACTCCTGAACGATAGCCACAGCGGCAACGACGCGGGTCGCGCATGCGGCAAGAAACTTGCTGCTATCATGGCGGCGTTTCCCATTGGATCACCGCACCATGTCTGATTACTCCGACGACTTCTCCGGCGAGAAGAGCAAAACCCAGGTCAAGCGCGAGCTGCATGCCCTGCAGGACCTTGGCCAGCGCCTGGCCGGCCTCAAGCCTGACCTGCAGCGCAAGCTACCGCTGACCGACGCGTTGCGCCGCGCCCTGGAAGAAGCCCCCAAGCACACCGCCAACTCGGCGAAAAAACGCCACATGCAGTTCGTTGGCAAGCTGATGCGCGAACAGGATATCGACGCCATCCTGACGCTGCTCGATCAGCTCGACGCTTCCACGCGTCAGTACAACGAACGCTTCCACAATCTCGAGCGCTGGCGTGATCGCCTGATCGCCGGTAACGACGAGGTGCTCGAGAAGTTCGTCGTCGAATACCCCGAAGCCGACCGCCAGCACCTGCGTGGGCTGATCCGTCATGCCCAACATGAAGCGGCCCAGGAAAAGGCGCCGGCTTCTTCACGCAAAATCTTCAAATACATCCGCGAACTCGACGAAAGCCAGCGCGGCCTGCGCTAGGTTTCGCCAGCTCGCACGGCCGGGGCACGCCCCGGCTGCAAACTTTCAAGCGCCGGTTCCACCCACGGTGATCGCATCGATCTTCAGGGTCGGCTGGCCGACGCCCACGGGTACCGACTGGCCGTCCTTGCCGCAAGTGCCCACGCCGCTGTCGAGCGCCAGGTCGTTACCGACCATCGACACCCGGCTCATCGCCTCAGGCCCATTGCCAATCAGGGTCGCGCCCTTGACCGGAGCGGTGATCCTGCCGTCTTCGATCAGATAGGCCTCACTGGTGGAGAACACGAACTTGCCGCTGGTGATATCGACCTGACCACCACCAAGGTTGGCGCAGTAGATGCCCTTCTTCACCGAACGAATGATTTCCTCGGGGTCGCTTTCGCCGGCCAGCATATAGGTGTTGGTCATGCGCGGCATGGGCAGGTGCGAGTAGGACTCGCGGCGACCGTTACCGGTGCGTGCCACCCCCATCAGGCGGGCATTGAGCTTGTCCTGCATGTAGCCCTTGAGCACGCCGTTTTCGATCAGCGTGGTGCACTGGGTGGGAGTGCCTTCGTCGTCCATGCTCAGCGAGCCGCGGCGCTCGGCCAGGGTGCCGTCGTCGACGATGGTGCACAGCTTGGACGCTACCTGCTGGCCGATCTTGCCGCTGTAGTTGGAGCTGCCCTTGCGATTGAAGTCGCCTTCCAGGCCGTGGCCGACCGCCTCGTGCAGCAGCACGCCAGACCAGCCGGCGCCCATCACCACCGGGAGGGTGCCGGCCGGTGCGGCAATCGCCTCGAGGTTGACCAGCGCCTGGCGCAACGCCTCGCGGGCATAGCCCATGGCGCGGTCCTCATTGAGGAAATAGCGGTAGTCGGTACGCCCGCCGCCACCATGGCCACCGCGCTCGCGACGCCCATTCTGCTCGACGATCACGCTGACGTTGAAACGCACCAGCGGGCGGATATCGGCGCCCAGGCTGCCATCGGTGGCGGCAACCAGAATACGATCCCAGACGCCCGCCAGGCTCACCGTCACCTGCTTGATGCGCGGGTCCAGGGCACGGGTGGCAATGTCGATGCGCTTGAGCAGCTCGACTTTCTGGGCGCGGTCGATCACGTCCAGCGGGTTGTCGGCGGCATACAGCGGCATCACCTCGGTGGCCTTGAACGCCTGCACACGACCCTGCTGGCCGGTGCGGGCAATCGAACGCGCCGCACGAGCCGCCTGGCTAAGTGCCTCGGCGGTGATCGCATTGCTGTAGGCGAAGCCGGTCTTTTCACCGGACTGGGCACGTACGCCGACGCCCTGATCGAGGTTGAAACTGCCTTCCTTGACGATGCCATCTTCCAGCACCCAGGTTTCCGAGACCTGGGTCTGGAAGTACAGGTCAGCCGCATCGATACCAGGGCCGGCCAACTCGCCGAGTACCCCCGGCAGGTGCTCCAGGGTCAGGCCGCCGGGGCTCAGCAGCTGCTCGCTGACGGTCGATAACAGGTCGCTCATAAAATCTCCACATCAGGTTGCCGCGGCTCGGCCGCAGCGAAAAATCGTTTATGTCGCAGCACCGGCATGCGTTCACGGATCGTAGCCTGCTCGGCAGCATCGCGATCGGCCAGCAAAGCCGCCTCGCCATGCGCCTGTTCGGCCAGCTTACGCCCCCAGGGATCGACGATGAGGCTATGGCCGTAGGTTTCCCGTCCGCCGGGATGAACGCCACCCTGGGCCGCGGCCAGCACGTAGCACTGGGTTTCGATGGCGCGTGAACGGATCAGCACCTCCCAATGCGCGGCACCGGTGACCCGGGTGAACGCTGAAGGGGCCGTGATCAGCTCGGCGCCCGCGTCGCGCAGAGCGCCATAGAGTTCAGCAAAGCGCAGGTCGTAGCAGACGGTCAAACCCAGACGCCCGACGGGCGTGTCCGCCACCACCACGTGCTCGCCGTGGGCATAGTCATCCGACTCGCGGTAACGCCCACGGCTGTCACTGACATCCACATCGAACAGGTGCAGTTTGTCGTAGCGGGCAACGAACTGCCCCTGCTCATCGACCAGCAGTGAGCAGGCCCGCGGCTTGCCCTCGGGCTGCCCCTGCGGCGGCAGCGGCAGGGTGCCGGCGACGATCCATAAATCGAGATCGCGAGCGGCGCGTTGCAGCCAGGGCAGCACCGGGCCTTCGCCGAGGGCCTCCTGCCGGCCGATTGCGCCCGCGTCACGGCGCCCCAGAGTGGCGAAGTTTTCCGGCAACACCGCCAACCGCGCGCCACCCGCTGCGGCCTGCTCCAGCAGGCGCCGGGCCTGCTGCAGGTTGGCGGCGATATCGTCCTGGCTGGCCATCTGGATCACGGCAAATGACATCACGACCTCCCGGCTCAGTTGGGCTTCTCGAACGGCTTGTCGAACTTCAGCTGCGGGTCGTGCA
>Ga0157371_10003389_pt1 | contig 14478 bp, 14 predicted proteins | sample C45metaG_FD_113462 | JGI IMG/M metagenome (GOLD analysis project Ga0157371, IMG submission 113462) | Corn rhizosphere microbial communities from Kellogg Biological Station, Michigan, USA - C4-5 metaG | ecosystem: Host-associated > Plants > Roots > Rhizosphere > Soil | place: USA: Michigan...
ACTATAGCATTACCCTGATTTTTCCGCGTTTCTTCGTTAAGAAAATCCTGAAAAACAGTAGTTTTATTCTCTGTTGCAGTCGGTTTGGGTGCTGTTTTTACAATATCCTGTGTTACCTCAGGAACTCGCACTACAGGTACAACAGGGCTTGATTTTTCGACAATTATTTCTGTAGAAGTAGCCGAAACAGGGCTTACAGGTTCTTTGACCGTAGTATAGGCTATAATATTGTTTCTTTGTATTTGAGTTGGCACTTGCTCATGCTCTTTAACCACTATTGGCAGATTTGCATCTTTAACCTCTCTTTCTTCCGGCTTAACATAAGGATGAGGCACTGCCTTTTGTTTGTGCTGTACATTTTGTACGGGCAATTGATCTGTTACTTTATTGGTAAAAAACATCATTGCCGCAGCAGCAATTAATATTAAGGCAGCCGCGCTGCTTAAGCGCCACAGCCACAATACTTTTGTATTTCTTTTGCCTTCAATTTCACTAAAGTTCTCCCATGAGCCTGGAACATACTCTTCCTCATGCCCTGACAGACTTTCTTTTATATGAGCGATTAACTCATCTTCAGACTCTTTCATATGTTCAGTTCGTTGCATATGAATTAATTAATGTTTTAGAATATAAGTCCCTCAACTTATTCTTTGCCCTTGTAAGGTAAACCCTGCTTGAGCTTTCCGGAATGTTCAGCATTTTCGATATCTCATCGTGCGAAAAGCCTTCAATTTCATACATATTAAAAATAAGCCGGTGTGTTTCCGGCAATTTATTTAGGAGTTTTAGAATATCCTGCACATTTAATTGCGAAACAGCATTAACATGTGTAAGAGGCTGCTGGTCCTCGCCTATATCATCAACGTACATGTATGTCCTTTTTGTTCTTAAAAAGTCTATTGCGGTACGAGATGAAATTCTTGCTATCCAGCCCTTAAAAGCCTTTTGTAATTCTGTATTATCCTTTGGGAAACTAAACTGCGTTATCCCTTTAAAAATCTTTATAAAACTATCATTTACAAGCTCTTCTGAATCATTTCTGTCATTAACATAACGCAAAATAACACCCATTAAATAGCCGTAGAATGATTTATAAATCATCTCCTTACTTTTGTTGTCATTCTTCAAACACCCTGCTATAATATCCTCAAGCCCGAGCATTCCTTTTCAGCACAATTAAGAATTCTTGTTATAATCATATCTATAGCGTAGCGCAAGCGAATTAGGTTTATGTAAGCCGGCTTACATTGCAGGCCGGCTTATTAAGCAGATTATTAATGGTTAAAAATAACCGCTCCAACTTTCATTTCGTCAGTTGTAGCCGACTTAAGTCCTTTTACCCAAATGGTATAAACTTTACCATTTTCAATTTTTTGATCAACTAAGGTTGCAACCTCAGCACCAGCACCGTCTTTAACTTTAAATGTTACTTTATCGCCTGCATCAATACTTTCAAAGTTACTATATTCTTTAAATAATTTATTTGTAGCAACAGGCGTATCTTTTCCTGCAATTTCAAGATTCAAAGCAGGGGCATCAGGACTAAGGTTTATAAAACGAAGTTTAGCTTTACCTGAACCCGGCATAGTAACAGAATCCTTAACCAATAGGAACTTTACTTTATCAAATCCATCTATAACAAAAAGCGAGTATGCCATTTGCTCCTTAAGCTTTAGCTTTTCTGATAGAACACTTGTAGCAGATCCTTTTTTAGTAATTTTTACATCTCTTTCTCCAGAAAGAACCTGTTTGTAGTTAATCCTGTTGGTGTAAGCAAAATCATCGTTATTTACTTTAGTGTCTCCAATGTAAAAATCTAGTTTTTCAGTAGTTGGAGAGGCGTGAATAACGCCCAAAGCGGAGATCGGTTGAGGTGTATAGTCAAACTTATCCTTTGTACAAGATACCATTATCGCTGAGACTGTAACCGCAGCAATAAGTGTTTTTGATATCGCTTTAAATTTGTTTGTAAATTTCATAATGTATTATCTTTTTAAGGGTTGTATTATCAATATTAAAATATATGGTTAATGGCCATTAACACTTTTTTCTTGCTAAAACGACTTTGGTGATCAAAACGCTACACGGGGATTAAAAATAAAAATCCCGCCATGATTCTCATGGCGGGATCTAAACATTATAAACTGATTTTAGAATCTATATCAGCTCAACACTTCTGCTTACAAATGCTGTCAATTCTGCTCCCGTTAGCATTCCTTGTGCAAGTAAGGCAAGATCAACAGCTTGTTTAGCAAGCAAGTTTTGTTCTTCCTCATTATCGGCCTTAAGAATCTTTCCGATTAATTTATGGTTTCCATTAATAGCAACCTTATAACTATCAGGCATATTACCATAAAAGCCCATTCCGCCTCCCATTTGGGCCATATCTTTCATGCGGCGCATAAATTCATCCATGGTTACAGTAACAGGCAATTCATCAGGATTTAGTCCTACCACCTCTACGTGCATTCCTGGTTTAGTTATCGCTTTCTCAAAAATACCAGATACGGTTTTGCTTTGTTCTTCGGTAAGTACTGATTCAATAGCATCCCCTTTTTCAATTAATTTATCCGCCACGCTTGAATCTACACGCTTTAAAGATGTTTTTTCAAGTTTTTGCTCCAGATGGCTAACAAAGTGGTTATCAATAGGAGAATTCATCAGCAAAACATCGTAATCCTTTTTGTTGGCCGACTGAATAAAGCTATCCTGTTTTGAAGGATCGTTTGAATAGATATAAACTACCTGTCCGTTTTTATCAGTCTGGAAATCTTTAACTTTTTCGCGGTACTCATCAAGCGTAAAGTTTTCATTTTTAGTGTTTGTCAGCAATGCGAAGTCCTTGGCTTTATCATTAAACTTCTCTTCGCTTACCATTCCATATTTTACAAACAGGCCAATATCTCCCCACTTCTCTTCGTATCCCTTACGGTCTTTATTGAATAGTTCCAGAAGTTTATCAGCTACTTTTTTAGTGATGTAACTGTTGATTTTTTTAACATTACTATCCGCCTGTAAAAAGCTTCTTGATACGTTTAAAGGAATATCCGGAGAGTCGATAACACCATGAAGCAACATTAAAAACTCTGGCACAATATCTTTTACTTCGTCTGTAATAAATACCTGACGTGAAAATAATTTGATTTTATTGCGCTGCATATCAAAATCGTTTTTCACTTTAGGGAAGTAAAGTACTCCGGTTAAGTTAAAAGGATAGTCTACATTTAGGTGAATCCAAAACAAAGGATCTTCAGAGAAGGGATACAATTGCTTATAAAATGCAAGATAGTCTTCATCTGACAAATCTGCAGGCGCTTTAGTCCAGATTGGGTTAGTTGTATTTATGATATTATCAACTTCTACTCCTATTGTTTTTGGTTTTCCTTCTTCATCCTCACCATCTTGTTCCTGAACTGTTTTTGTTCCAAACTTAATTGGTACCGGTAAAAACTTACCATATTTATCAAGAATCTCTTCTATTTTATGATTATCTAAAAACTCTTCAGACTCAGCATTAATATGAAGTATAATTTCGGTACCACGTGTGGTTTTGCTACCAGCCGTAATTTCAAATTCGGTGCTGCCATCGCAAACCCATCTTGCCGGCTCTGCGCCCTCTTGGTAAGACAACGTCTGGATCTCTACCAAATCAGCCACCATAAAGGCCGAGTAAAAGCCTAAACCAAATTTACCAATAATCTCATTAGCATCTTTGGCATCTTTAAATTTCTCTACAAATTCGCTTGCTCCAGAAAATGCCACCTGATTGATATACTTTTTGATCTCTTCAGCAGTCATCCCTAAACCATTATCTGTAATGGTAATGGTCTTTTTTTCTTTATCTACAGCAACCTCTACCAAAGGCTCTCCCAGTTCTCCGCCGTACTGTCCTAATGCTGCTAAACGTTTAATTTTTTGTACCGCATCAACGGCATTTGAAACAAGCTCTCTTAAAAAGATCTCGTTATCGGAATACAGGAATTTCTTGATGATTGGGAAAATGTTTTCCGTGTGAATGGATATGGTTCCTTTTTCTTCTATGCTCATATGTTAACTCATTTTTAAGTACATAGGCTCCCTATCAAGGGTTGTTCCAAATTACTTTTGTTGTCAAATTGACAGTACTTAGTATTTACACGATATCTTTTTTGTATACTTGAGTTATCCTGTGATTAACATCTCTTTATAATGAACATTGAACTTTTTAAAAAGCTTTTTGAAGAAGACTGTATTTCAGAAGATTCCTTCGAAAAGGTTAAAAACATGTCAGGGAACACCTTGTTTTCTCTGCATTGGGAAATTAAAACACTGCTTTACCTTGGGGTAATGCTTTTAAGTTCCGGCCTGGGCATCCTGATCTATAAAAATATAGATACCATTGGTCATCAAGTAATTTTACTCATCATTGCGGCAATTAGTGCCGGATGTTTTTTTTACTGCTTTAAAAATAAAAAGCCATTTAGCAAAGACCTTATAAAATCGCCCAACTCTTTTTTTGATTATATCCTGCTCTTAGGTTGCCTTAGTTTCCTATCATTTGTTGGCTATTTACAATTTCAATATACTGTGTTTGGAACGAACTATGGAATGGCCACCTTCATTCCGATGGTTATGTTATTTTATATTGCCTACCAGTTCGATCATCTTGGAATTTTGGCCATGGGAATAACCAACATGGCCATCTGGATGGGTGTTTCAGTAACGCCAAAACAATTGTTGTTAAATACCGATTTTAATAGTCAAACAGTTATCCTCACTTACCTGTTTTTAGGGTTATTACTTCTCCTTGCGGCACATTTAAGCACTCATTTTAATTTTAAAAAACACTTTAGATTTACCTACCAGCATTTTGGAGTGCATCTTTCGTTTATATCCTTATTGGCGGGTTATTTCTTTTATTACGAGTCAGGGCTTTCATTTCTGTTCATAATTACCTTGTTTGCTTTAGCTTTCTATATTTATAAAAATGCGCTGAAACACCATTCTTTTTACTTTTTGCTTTTGGTTGTTTTGTATGCCTATATAGCAGTTAGCAGCCTTGTAGTAAGAATGCTTTTTACGATGAAAGACGATGCTTCAATCACACTTTCATTTATGTATTTTATTGCCTCTGCTATTGCTATTATATTTCTATTAATTAACCTCAATAAAAAAATTAAAGCCGCATGATTATTTATAACAACAGTTGGCTTGCTAATTTATTAATTAGGGAAGAAGCAGAAAAGGCCCGTAAAGCTGAGGCAATCAGTATTGATGAACAAAAGAAAATAGCGGATAAGTATCCTGTAGGATTCTATACACCTAACATTTTTATCAGAATAGGTTTATTTATTCTGACCTGCGTTATTGTTTCTTTTTCCGTAGGCTTGCTGGTGATGATGGCCAGCAACATGGATATTATTGATACCTGGGGCTTTTCATTATTTATCGGCATTATTACTTATATCGCTCTTGAGGTAATGATAAAAAGCAATAACCACTTTAAATCAGGTGTGGATGACGCCCTGATCTGGATTTCGGCAGGCTTTATTTTAACTGCGTTTATTCTGTTACAACCGAACATAAATAATGATTTTCCTTATTCTCGAATTTCCCTCTTTATCTTTTTACTCGCACTTTATTACTCCCTCCGTTTTACAGACGTGCTAATGACAGCCGTAAGTTTGATTGCACTTATTGCAACTGTTTTTATTGTTTGGAAAGACCTGTTTTCGTGGGGGATGTTAACCATGCCTTTTTTAATAATGATTGTTTGTTCTGGAGTTTATTTTTTATCAAAGCAGGGTGTAGGAAAAAAAACAACCATTTATTACACCAACTGCCTGCTTGTAATACAGATTATTAGTTTGCTTATTCTATATCTGGCAGGGAATTACTATGTAGTGCAAGTGTTAAGCCCTGTAAGTTCCGACCTCACTAATCCCACCCCCGTTCCTTTTGGTTTTTTCTTCTGGATATGGACTATTCTGCTACCTATTGTCTACATATATTTGGGGCTCAGAAGAAAAGATACAATTCTATTAAGAACGGGCCTTATACTGGTAGCCGCGGCAGCTTTTACTTTCAGAAACTACTACCATGTAATGCCAATTGAAGGAGTGCTTTGTATTGTAGGAGCTATCCTATTGGGGATTTGCTATTGGGTAATGAAATACCTGAAACCGCCAAAACATGGCTTTACTTACGAAGATTTGGAACAAGACAACTTTATGGATAAGCTAAAAGTTGAATCTCTCATTGTCTCAGAAACTTTTTCCGGCCCACAAGTCCCGGCAGACAACACAAGATTTGGTGGGGGTGATTTTGGCGGTGGGGGTGCCAGTGGCAATTTTTAAAAGAAATCATTATCTTGAACTAACTTAATGCTTTAAAAATGGCTTCTTCAAAATTAAAAGCAATGCAAACCATACACCTTGCATTTTGCCTGGCTATAGTGGCAATGGCCGCTACCTCGTATTTAACGGTTAAGAACCGCCTTTATCTGGATGCAGACCTGAATCAGAATGATATATTTTTCCCCCTGTTCCCATTGGTTGGACTTGTTTCAATTGCACTAGGCCAGTTTTTATTTAAAAAGCAATTATCTAATCTTCAGGAGCTTTCTGCAGATGATAAGATTAATAAGTACCAGGTTGCTTTTTTAATGCGCACCGCCCTTTTCGAACTGCCTGCGCTATTAAACATTGTTGGTTTTCTGGTAAGTGCAAACTTTGTGTTCCTGATTGTTGGGGTTGTTTTTTTCATGCTTCTTGTATCAGCCAGACCAAGTAAACAGGCCATAATTGAGGCTTTAAACTTAAACTATCCCGACACTGAAAAATTATAATGGCATGATATATTTCTCTGTATCTTTGCACGATTAATGGAATACAACATTCATACCTTGCCAAATGGCATCCGTCTACTTCATGTACCATCTGCATCTGCAATATCTCATGCCTGCATCATTATAAATAGTGGTTCAAGAGATGAGAAAGATGAAAACGCAGGGTTAGCGCATTTTATTGAGCACCTGATATTTAAGCGCACTGAAAAGCGAAATACAAATCAAATATTAAACAGACTTGAAAGTGTTGGGGCTGACCTAAACGCCTATACAACAAAGGAGTACACATGTGTTCATGCCTCATTTTTAAATCCATATCTGGATAGAACCCTGGAGCTTTTTAATGATATTGTTTTTCATTCTACATTTCCTGAAGACGAAATGGATAAGGAAAAAAGCGTGGTATTAGATGAGATAGCGTCTTACCTTGACCAACCAGAGGAGGCAATTTACGATGACTTTGAAGACTTGGTATTCTCTGGACATCCATTGGGACGGAATATACTAGGGACAACAGAAAGTGTTAGTAAAATTACTCAGAAAGACATCCATCAGTTTATAAAGGAAAACTATCATACAGATAAAATCGTGATTGCTGTTTTGGGCAATTACACTTTTAATAAGGTAATAAAAGTTGGAAGCAGGCATTATTCAGAAATTCCGGCTAATCTGCATAGTGCAAGCAGACAATCACCCTTAAAGGCTCCTGTTGTTACCAAAACATTCAATAAGCCAATTCAGCAGGCACATGTAATGCTGGGCTCGCAGGCTTATTCATTACACCATCCGTATAAAACGGGCTTGCTATTGCTTAATAACCTGCTTGGCGGCAATGGAATGAGCTCTATATTGAACCTTCAAATCAGGGAAAAATATGGAATCGCATATACTATTGAATCTGGTTATAGTCCGCTAAGCGACACCGGTATATTTACACTTTACTTTGGTACTGATAAGGAAAAGGTAAATAAAGCCAGCGGTCTCATTTTTAAAGAGCTAAGAAAGCTACGCGATAATCCATTTAGTGAAGTACAACTCCAAAAAGCCAAGAATAAATTTATCGGGCAGATAGCTCTTGGTGAAGAAAACAGGATCGGACTAATTATTTCTATGGCCAAAAGCCTTATCGACTATAATAAAATAGATGATCTGCAGACTGTTTTTAACAAGATACAAGCTGTTACAACAACAGAGATTGGTAATATTACCAACGAAATATTAGATGAAAGTAATCTTAGTGCCCTAACTTTTTATCCTTTAGGGTAATATTTGTATTTTTGCAGAATGAAGTTACCCATTGTAGCATACGGAGATCCGGTTTTGAAGAAAGTATGCGCTCCAATTGATGAGACATACCCGGACCTGACACAGCTAATAAGCAATATGTTCGACACCATGTATAATGCAAATGGTGTTGGCTTGGCAGCCCCTCAAATCGGGCTACCAATACGTCTGTTTATTGTTGATACCGGTGCCGATGATAAAGACAAAAACCGCTTTAAAAAGGTTTTTATTAATGCTGAAATTCTGGAAGAAACAGGAGAGCCATGGCCTTTTAATGAAGGTTGCTTAAGCATCCCTGATATTAGAGAAGATGTATCGCGGAAACCAAATGTTCTTATTGAATATTACGATGAGAACTGGGAACTACATACCGAGGAATTTACAGGCATGCCTGCGCGCGTTATACAGCATGAGTATGACCATATAGAGGGCACTTTATTTACCGATAAATTAGGATTATTGCGCAAAAGAATGCTTCAAAGCAAGTTAGATGCAATTTCTAAAGGTAACATAAAGGCTGAGTATAAGATGCGTTTTCCGCACCAGAATAAGGGCAAGAAGCACTAATTATCTGCGCTACGGCTCTTGTCTCCCTTAAAAATAGACTGCATTAGTTTACCCCATGCAAATGGATTAAGCAATGGGTTGGTTTGAACCATATTCTTGTTTATGGATCTGCCATGACTTGCCCTGAAATTTGAGCTCTGAATTTCTCCTCCATCTCTCGGCAGGGTTTGTATTAGGCCTGAAAGACTTTCCTGTGATAGATTTTTAAAAGCGATAGCATAATCATCATCGGCTATTTTCATAGACATGAAGTCTCTGGTGAACTCCTCTACAGTGGCCCATGGATAAACCCGAACAGTGGGAAGATTAATGATTTCGGCTTTTAGCTTAATCATTGCCGTGTATTTGGTATCATTAATTACAGAGGGAACCGCCAGCAGCAAATCCTTATAACCTACAGCAGTATACAAAATAGTATCTCCGGGGTGGGCTATAAAAGAGAAAAAACCCTTATAGTTGGCTGCGTAGCGCTGCTCTTTATCTGTTAAATTTGTAACGGTTACGTAAGGCACAACTGTATTACTGTCCACATCCGTTATTATTCCGGAAAACTGGATCAATTTCTTATCTGCAGTAATCTGCTGGGCAAATACTGAAGAAACAAAAAGAAGCAATATTAAGGTGAACGAATACTTCATGTTACAAAATTAGCTGTATTTAATAAAACGGCTAGTTAAATAGTGTTAAATTGTCTATACCGGTTCAGCTAAGTTTATAGCCACTACTGAGGTAATTTCTGGCACAGCCTTCATAATTGCTTGTTCAATTCCAGCTTTCATTGTCATAAAGCTCATTTTGCAGGACCCGCAGTTACCTAATAATTTTAATTTAACTACATTCTCCGGCGTAATCTCTTCAATGGCAACATCTCCACCATCCGCTATTAAATATGGACGGATAGTCTCTAATGCCTGCTCTACTTGTTCTGTTAAATTCATTGGTTATATTTTATTAAAGTATAAAAATAGTAAATTTTTAGCAATTAGCAGGTTGGGCATTATTAATAGCTATCTGTTGGGCTACTTTACCTGCTATTTCTGCAAACTCTGCTGAAAGGATGCTATCTCTGTTTAAGGCAATAGGCGCTCCGTTATCTCCTGCCTCCGCAATACTTTGCACTATTGGAATTTCTCCTAAAAATGGCACATCAAAAGATTTTGCCAGTTCCTTACCTCCATCTTTGCCAAAAATATAATACTTATTTTCTGGCAATTCTTCAGGTGTAAAATAAGCCATATTTTCGACAACTCCTAAAACAGGAATATTAATTCCCGGCATTTTAAACATGGCCAAACCTTTTCTGGTATCGGCCAAAGCCACTTGCTGAGGAGTGGTAACAATAACGGCCCCTGCAATAGGGAAACTCTGTGTAATGGTAATGTGAATATCTCCAGTGCCGGGAGGAAGGTCTACAATCAGATAATCAAGCTCACCCCAATCTGCATCATTAAACAATTGCTTAACCGCATTTGAAGCCATAGGCCCACGCCATGGCACTGGCTGATCAGGATCTGCAAAAAAACCTAAAGAAAGTAGTTTTATGCCATGCTTTTCAATTGGTAAGATAAGGGTTTTACCCTCTTCCGTTTCTCTGGCACTTGGTTTCGCCCCAACCAGATCAAACATTGTTGGTACTGATGGCCCATAAATATCCGCATCTATCAAACCAACTTTTGCTCCATCAGCAGCTAAAGATACCGCAAGATTACTTGCAACAGTAGACTTTCCTACACCTCCTTTTCCGGATGAAACAAGAATAATATTTCTGATTGCTTTTAATTGGGTAGTATCCATTGGTTTGGTTACCCTTGAAGTAATATTGATGCTCACCTCTGCCTCCTGACTAACAAAATGTTTTATCGAATTCAGACAGGCATTTTTAAGCATATCCTTCATAGGACATGCAGGTGTAGTCAACTCTAAGGTAAAACTTACGTTTTTATCTTCAATTTTTAAATCTTTGATCATGTTCAAAGTCACCAGATCTTTTTTAAGATCAGGATCTTCAACATTTCTCAAGGCTGCAAGGACTTGTTCTGGGCTAATAATCATTATTACAAATTTAACTAAAACTCGTCAAGCATTCATGCCCATTCTTTACATTATTGCAAATGGGTGAATAATTTTAATTGACTTTAGCGTTTTTAGTGTAATTTTAACACCAAATAATAATTTTATTCTACAGCATGCATCTTCCAAAAATTAACATCCCTAAAAAATATATAAAGATTGGAGCGTGGGTTTTAGGCAGTTTTCTTGTGGTTTGTATTGCGTTGGGCGCCATTGCTTACAACAAAAGAGAAGCTTTATTACAAAAAATGATGGCCAAAGCAATTTCCAAGGCTAATAAAGATTTTAATCTGGATATCAAAATTGGAAGTGCCGGTTTTAGCGGGCTAAGTACCGTACGCATGACCGATATCTCTATTGTACCTAAAGACAGAGATACATTAACTACCATCAATGACCTTACTGTAGGAGTTAAGCTATTCCCTTTACTGGTTGGCGATGTAAAACTCTCGGAAGTAACCTTGAATACTGGTAAAATAAACATTGTATTTAAGGATTCGCTTAGCAACCTTGATTTTATTTTAAAACGTAAAAAAAAGGATAGTACTGAGAAAAAATCTAAAGTAGACCTTGGTGATTTAGCACATAACCTGCTCAATCAGTTTCTTTACAAAATACCTGACAATATGGAGGTTAAAAACCTTATGCTGGCTGTGAATGATAATGATACAGCGAAGCTAAAGTTTTTAACAAGCACCGCAGCAATAGACGATGGCGACCTTACTTCTACAATACTTGTAAATGATAATGAAGCAACCTGGCATGTTAACGGAAAACTAAAGCCGGGAAAGAAACAGCTGGATGTAATGCTCTTTGCAGAAAAAAGCCCTGTTCAGCTTCAGTATCTTAATGACAAGCTGCATGCTAAATTTAGCTTTGATACCGTTAGAACGGAGATGAAAAGCGCTGATTACAGTGGTGATGCATTCAAAATTGAAGGTTCCTGGTCGGTTAAGAATTTACTGGTAAACCATCCAAAAATTGCATCTAATGATATCATTATCCATGATGCAAAAATTGAAGCTGATATGTTAATTGGAGAAAACTACCTTGCCTTGGATAGCTCTTCAACAATTCTTTTAAAAAATGCTGCCATACACCCATACCTAAAATATACACTTTCGCCCAATAAGATTTATGAAGTAAAAGTTCGTGCCCCTGAACAAGATGCCCAAGAGCTTTTCAACTCCTTTCCACAAGGATTATTTGAATCATTGGAAGGGCTAAAGGTTAGCGGAAAACTTAAGTATGACCTTGACTTTTATCTTGACAGCTCTTTACCAGACAGCGTTAAATTCTCGTCGGGCTTAACCCCTACAAATTTCAAGATTTTAAAATGGGGAAAAACCAACCTGCAGAAAATCAATAAAGATTTTATATATACACCATACGAACGTGGAAAGCCTATGAGGGATATCCTTATAGGGCCCGGAAATCCGAACTTTACCCCACTTTCAGAGGTTTCGAGCAATTTTAAAAATGCAATATTAACCTCCGAAGACCCTTCCTTTTTTACCCACAAAGGATTCGTTCAGGAATCAATTCGCAAGTCTTTTGCAGTAAACTTTAAAGAGAAACGGTTTGTTCGTGGTGGTAGTACTATTTCAATGCAGTTGGTTAAGAACGTGTTTTTGAGTCGCCAAAAAACGCTTGCACGTAAAGCTGAGGAAATATTAATAGTTTGGCTTATAGAAAATAACCACCTCACTACCAAAAACAGAATGCTAGAAGTCTATTTTAATATTATTGAAATGGGACAGAATGTTTATGGAATTGGTGAGGCTACAAGGCATTATTTTGGAAAAAGACCATCAGACTTAAATATTGGAGAAGGTATATTTCTTGCAAATATAGTTCCCCGACCTAAAATAGCCCTGTACAAGTTCAGAGGAGATGGTGGGCTTAAAGACTACATGTACCCTTACTTTAAATATATTGGCAACATCATGGCTAAAAGAGGGTTAACTCCTCCTGACACTAGCGGATATGGCTTCTATAATGTACATTTAAGAGAGGGCTTAAGACAATATCTATTGCCTGATACAACCACCATTGATACAAATGCCTTTGATAGTGATGATCCGCTGCCGGCTATAGAAACCCATGATGCATCTAAAAATCTTTTTGACAGATTATTTGGTGGAGAAACCAAGAAAGACTCTGTTTCAAAACCTGCCATAACGGTTGATACCGTTAAGAAAACCCGCAAACAGTTAAGGGAAGAAAAAAGAGAGCAGCGAAGAAAAGAAAAGGAGCTTGAAAAACAACTCGAAAACCAATAACCGACCCATTTATTGGTTAACATATTAGCTATGAATAACATTCAGATAGAAGATAAAGAATTCGAAATATTAATCCAAAATGAGAATATTGCCAAACGAACGCGCTTAATTGGTATTCAAATAAATGTGGATTACGAAGATCGCTGCCCTATATTCATTGGCGTGTTAAACGGCAGCTTTCTGTTTATGGCCGACCTTCTGAAAGAAATCACTATATCCTGTGAAATCGGATTTATAAAGGTGTCATCTTACGAGGGCACAGAAAGTAGCGGCAATATCAAAGAGACATTTGGCCTGCCTAATGACCTTGAGAACAGAGATGTTATCCTTATTGAAGACATTGTTGACACCGGACTTACCCTTAGCTATATTCTTAATGAAGTATATAAACAAAACCCTGCTTCTGTTAAAGTATGCTCCTTATTGTTAAAACCAGCCGCACTAAAAAGTCCAATTAATGAATTGGAATATGTAGGTTTTGAACTCACTAATGAATTTGTTGTTGGCTATGGCTTAGACTACAATGGCCTTGGGCGAAACCTTAAAGATATTTACAGGGCCAAATCTGTTGCCCCTCCATTACCGTAATCCGATATTTTTTTCCCAATTTTGCATCAAACATATTACTAAAAGAATGACCATACACAAAGAAGGATATACCACAATAGCAGTATCACTACTCTTCATTTTTATAATTAATGCAGTTGTTGACTATAAATTTGCAGACCTTACCTGGCTAAGGTGGTTCATTTATATTTTTTCTTTTGCGCTGTTTGTTATTGTACTGCAGTTCTTCAGAAACCCCAGCCGCACATTTACTACCGGCGATAACCTTGTAATTTGCCCTGCTGATGGCAAAGTTGTAGTAATTGAAGAGACCGAGGAAGGCGAATATTTTAAAGATAAGAGACTACAAGTATCCATATTTATGTCGCCTGTAAACGTACACATTAACAGAAACCCTATCTCTGGAGTTGTTAAATTTTTCAAATATCATCCGGGTAAGTATCTGGCTGCATGGAATCCTAAATCATCAACAGAAAACGAACGTACAACCGTTGTTGTTGAACATAAAAATGGCACACCAGTATTATTCAGACAAATTGCAGGTGCGCTTGCACGACGCATCGTTTGGTATGTTAAAGAAGGAGATAACGTTCAGCAAACTGAGCAATTTGGCTTTATTAAATTTGGCTCAAGAGTAGATATATTTTTACCGGTTGGCACCAAAGTTAATCTTGAACTCGATCAGGTTGTTAAGGGCGGAATTACCGTATTAGCTGAACTTTCTTAAAGAGTATTGTCTATAAAAAAGCGGCCTGAACAAATGATCAGGCCGCTTTTTTATAGACCTATTTTTCAATAGCCGGAGCATCGGTTACCGACCTCTGTGTTGGATATGCAAACTCCGATTTATAGGTTTCTACTATTTCGATAAGCTTAAAATTA
>Ga0157371_10003390_pt1 | contig 14476 bp, 16 predicted proteins | sample C45metaG_FD_113462 | JGI IMG/M metagenome (GOLD analysis project Ga0157371, IMG submission 113462) | Corn rhizosphere microbial communities from Kellogg Biological Station, Michigan, USA - C4-5 metaG | ecosystem: Host-associated > Plants > Roots > Rhizosphere > Soil | place: USA: Michigan...
AAATATTGGTACTTTTAAAAAACCCTTTTTTATGTTATGGAGAAGATTTAATGGAGAAGCAATTGAATTGCCTATCAAAAATGCTGTAGAAAAAACCATCCAAAAAGAAACCGAAGCAGGTAATAAATTGAAGGTTTGCATCGGTACCGACAGCCAGGTAAGAAGCCAGGATACAGAATTTGCAACAGTTATTGTTTTTCTTCGTGAAGGACGCGGTGGCTTCATGTTTATTCACAATGAAAAAACTACTCAAAAGTACAGTATCAAAGAACGGATGCTCGTAGAAGTAGCTAAAAGCATCGAAATCGCCTATGAGTTGTGCGATTTATTTACCAAATACGATGTCGACATGGAAGTGCATGCCGATATCAATACAAACCCCGGATTTAAGAGCAATGAAGCGTTGCGCGAAGCAATGGGTTATATCCTCGGAATGGGTTTTGCCTTCAAAGCCAAGCCGGAAGCATTTGCCAGCAGTTGCTGTGCAGATAAAATGGTGAATTAAAATATTGAAGTACAGTTTTTTGATTGCTCAATTGTTGGAATGGATAAAATTGGTTTATTTGTTTGTTTACTGGTTGTAATTCCATTCGTGATTTTGACGAACAGGCTGAGAATGAAATATAGAAACACAAAAGCGTGGTTGGTTATTCAATTTTGTTGGTTTCTTTCATGGCTAATTGTTTACTTTTTGGTTCTAAAACCACACTATACAACAGTACAAAATATCGTCGTCGGCACTTTTGTAGCCGGTGGATTTGTTTATTTTGTTTACATGTTTAAAAGAATTTTTAAGAGTTAGGATGTACGTTCAGTTTTATAAATCAAACAACCATCTCCATAACTCAGAAACCTGTATTGATGAGTTAAAGCATATTCATAAATTTCTTTCCATTCTTCACCGATCATCGCTGCTACTAATAGTAATAAAGTGGATTTTGGCTGATGAAAATTGGTGATCATTCCATCAATTATTTTGAAGGAATAACCTGGTGCAATGATAATTTGTGTTTGAATAAAAAAGCGGTCTAATTTTTTCCCGATCAAATAATTAAACAAAGAATTTAAACAATCGGCTGCAGATATATTTCCGGAAAAAGTTTCTTTATCATACACTTCCCATTGTTCTATTTTCAATCTTTCAAATTCAATTTCAGGATTAACGAAAGTCTTCAATCCCATCCAATACAGGCTTTCAACAGTTCTCACCGAAGTAGTTCCTACGCAAAATATTTTATGAGAAATATTTTCAATGAGCTGTTCAATAAAATTGGTGGAAACATCAATCCATTCAGCATGCATTTCGTGACCTTCCATGCGTGCAGCTTTTACCGGTTTAAAAGTGCCGGCGCCTACATGAAGGGTAACAAACGCAGTGGCGATATTTTTTTTCTTTAAAGACGAAAATATTTCGTTGGTAAAATGCAAGCCAGCTGTGGGAGCGGCTACCGAGCCCTCATGAGCGGAATAAATGGTCTGATAAGTTTCCGAATCGCTTTCTTCTGCTTTTCTTTTGATGTATGGCGGCAACGGGGTTTCACCTGCATGTTCTATGATTTCTGCAAAAGAAAAATTTCCCGGATTCCACGATAATTCCACTACATATGCATCAGTTAATTTTTCAACCAAAGCCGCTTTTAAAATGACGGTTTCGTTATTGATAGTAATTTCTTTTTGCAGAAATTTTTCTTTCCATTTTCCGGCGCCGCCAATCATGCATTTCCATTTTACTGAATTTTTTTTCGCAAGGACTACTGTATAATCATTTATTTTTTCATGAGGCTCCAGGCAAAATATTTCGATGATTGCACCGGTTATTTTTTTAAATAAGATTCTTGCTTTGATTACTTTGGTGTCATTAAAAATAAGGAGGGAATTTTCTGGTAAATGGTTGGCGATATTTCTATAAATGTCTTCTGAAATGATTTCATTTTTATAAACCAGTAATTTCGATTCATCTCTTTTTTTCAACGGATAAACCGCGATTTTTTCTTCGGTTAAAGGATAATCAAAATCGCTGATGGAAAGATTTTTTGGATGCATTTTGCAAAGAAAAGAATTAATAAAATCAATAGATGGCTTTGATTAAAACTACAAGGAAACGAATTGACTTATATAGAAGCAGCAAACAAACAAATAAGCTAATTTATTATTCTACGAAACTTTTTTTATTACAGGGAATTCAAGCGTAAAACAACTTCCTTTTCCGGGAGTGCTTTCTGCTTTTATTTTGCCATGAAGCGCATCAACTACCGATTTTACATAGCTAAGGCCAAGCCCAAATCCTTTGATGTTGTGAATATTACCGGTATGTGCACGGTAAAATTTTTCAAAAACACGGTTCAACGTTTCTTTATTCATGCCAATACCATTGTCTTCAATTTTGATGCGGATGTGTGAATTAAAATTGGAAGTTGTTAATTTGATTTTTAAATTTTCTTTTGAATATTTTACGGCATTGTCCAAAAGATTGTTGATGATATTGGTAAAGTGAACGTCATCCGCTAAGATCAAATCATTTGTTGCATTAAAATGTGTTTCTAAAACACCATTTTTTTCATTTAAAGGAAGTTGAATATTGTTGATCGCAGAAGTAATCAATTCATGGGCATGAAGGGGAACCTCTTTTAACTGTACCGCTTCTTTATCCATCAAAGCTGCCTGTAGTATGGTTTCTACCTGTTTGTTCATCCTTTTGTTCTCTTCTTTGATGATGCCGGAGAAATAATCCATTTTGGTTTTATCATTCACTACTTTTTCATTCTTTAAAGCATCCACCGCAAGAGAAATAGTTGCGAGTGGCGTTTTAAATTCATGCGTCATATTGTTGATAAAATCCGATTTTATTTCGCTCAGTTTTTTCTGCCTGAGCAATGCGCGAATGGTAATAAAAAAGGCTGTAAAAATGATAAAGGTAAAAATTACTGCACCTATAAGCATCCAAACCATTTGTTTCCAAACGACATTCTTGATGTGCGAAACAACTACGACCAAAAGTTCCTGTGGTGCAAGTCCTTCTGCCATAGTGCCGCCCGGTGGATCAAGCGGATAAATGAAAGACATGTTGTTCACTGTATCGCTGTAAGCGTTGTAAAAATTCTTTGACTGAAGATCATCGCCGATCATCGAAGTAGTGGTGATGGCAAATTCAAAATCCAGTTTCTTAATGTTGTTTTTTTCAAATTCTTTGTTGATCAGCGACCGGATTTCATGTCGGGAAAAGTTGTGAGCAATGGTGGTTGGAAATACATTTAACGGGAATAAAAGATCTGCATTTTTACGGTTGTCAAAAGGCGAGATTTTCGCTCTTTCATTTACCAGTTCTTTGGCTGCCTGGATCGTCACCATTTTTACTGTTTCTTCAAATTGCAGTTCTTTGTCCTGCAACGCCTGTTTGATCCATACGTACTGAAAAAAAATAATTCCCAACAAGGAAGCAAAAACCAGTAAGGTAATTAATGGAAAAATTTTTTTCATGCGGGGCAAATTTAAACTTCATCGGTACTAATTACCCTTAGTAGTCAGTTAACTTTATTTTTTTAACTATCTCTTATCTTTTATTTTTTTAGCAAAGACCGGCTTTTTTATTTTTTTTGATCAAATAAAATTAATTTAGAATTATGATAGCACCAGCCAAAGGAATTTTATTAATTGCAAATCCTTTTTTAAAAGATCCAAACTTTAGCAGAACCGTTATTTTTATTTGTGAGAATGTAGTGGAAGGTACTTTTGGTTTTGTATTGAACAAACAATTTTCTAAAAATTTGAAAGAACTTCTTCCTGATATGGACATGCCGGATTTTCCTGTTTATCAAGGTGGCCCGGTGCAACCTGATTCTTTGCATTTTATTCACCAATATCCCGATCTTATTAGCGGAAGCGAAGAGGTTTTTGACGGTGTATATTGGGGCGGTAATTTTGAAAGTTTGCAAATACATTTAAAAAATAATTCCATTAGTCCTGATAAGATTCGTTTTTTTATAGGATACAGCGGCTGGACAGAAGGCCAACTGGACCAGGAAATGAAAATCGACAGCTGGCTTACGGTAAAAGCTACACGAAAATTAATCTTTGGCACCAGCGCTTCGGAAACATGGAAGGAATCGTTGAATTATCTTGGCGGGGATTATAAAATGCTCATTAATTACCCGATAGATCCACAATTGAATTAACGTGAAGATGTGAAGCAAATAAACAAATTAGTGGGATTCTTAGTTTCTCGAACACAAAATAATAATGGCAAACTTCTTGTTTAAATAAACAAAAAACACCCGTTATGAAAAGACTGATTATTTTGCTGACCCTGATGACCGTAGCCGTATTTCTAATGCTTCCTGAAAAAGACCGGGATGAATTAAAACACGAAGGAAAGCGTATAAAGAAGAAATTAAAAAAGAGTCATTTTCCTAAAAATGAACCTGCATCTGTCTGAAAAGATTATCGGTAATTTCCTATTTTTACCCAAAAAGTATTGCTCTATAAACTATTCTTAATTCCATCCAGAATTGCAGTGCATTTTTATTGCCGCAGGATTATAATAAACAATAGATCAATGCTAAAGGAACCGGGGCCATTACTGATTGCGGCGAATCATCCTAATTCTTTTTTAGATGCAATTATTGTAGGTACACTTTTCAGATCACCGGTTTATTCACTTGCCCGTGGCGATGCTTTTACGAGTAGGTTTATTACGAAAATTCTGCGTTCATTCAATATGCTTCCGGTTTACCGTGTAAGTGAAGGAGTAGAAAACCTGGAGCATAATTACACCACGTTTGATGCCTGTGAGGAATTGTTTGAAGCAAATAAAATTGTATTGATCTTCAGCGAAGGCGGATGTACAAATGAATGGCATCTGCGTCCGTTAAAAAAAGGAACTGCGCGCCTGGCTCTAAATGCGTGGGAGAACAATATTCCTTTAAAAGTATTGCCGCTCGGAATTAATTACAGCTCTTTCAGACTTTTTGGAAAAAATGTGTTTTTAAATTTTGGAAGTATTATTACGAAAAATGATTTTTCCAATTCCATTTCTTTTGGAAAATATCTAAAAGATTTTAATGAAAGTTTGAATTCGCAATTGCAAAAACTGGTCTATGAAGTTGATAATAATGACCGGAAGAAAGCAAAAGATTATTTTCAGATAGATGAGCGGTTACTGAAAAAAGTTCTTTTATTTATTCCCGCAATTATTGGTTTTGTTACCGGAGCTCCATTATATTTTATTTTTCATCTGATAATAAAAAACCGAGCTCATGATCATTATGATTCCATAATGACCGGATTGTTATTTTTCTTTTATCCTTTGTATGTTCTTGCAATTACTTTGATTGTCTTTTTCACAACAAAAAACATTTATTCTTTTGGATTACTGATTATTCTGCCATTTAGCGCCTGGAGTTATTTGCAGCTAAAAAAGCAGATCCGGTAAGCTTTTCGTTATGAAGTCCTTTTTTCAAAAACCTTCAGCAAACAAGTAAATAGACAGGATTTTGAATTAAAAAAAATGCACAAAAAAAAGGGCAACATTAAGTTGCCCAAGTTCGTAGGTTCTTCAATAATAAATTAAAACGGTAGTTTTCCAGAATGAAATTGAACGATAAATCATAGATATTGGAGAAGGCTATTGGAGCAAATGAATTCGAATGCATTCATTTACCTAGAAAGAGCAAAAATACTGCCAAAAAGATAAGTGAAATAAAACGTTATAATTCATAACTTTATACAGATTTATTTGTGTCATTTAAGTTAAAAATACCTTTTTTCTTTAAATATCAGCTATTATAACTTCGGTCTTAATAAACAATGATGGTGCACAAAACATAAGTGCTTTTGACAAAGAGGAAAGTTTAGCAGGAAATTTGCTCTATGAAAGAAATCGTTTTTTAATCTATAAAAAATTTATCCCTTTTATGAAAACATGCTTGCTGTTTTTGTCTGCTTTCTTATTCTCTGTCATGACTACTGCACAGCTTCATACTACTCCCAAATGCCCGGATCTTAGCATTGATATTTTGAAAGGAAGCGTTAATGGGATCATATTTCCAAATGCAACTGTCGATCAGATCAGGGCGAATCTGCCGTGCTTTACAAGCTTCCAGGAGGAAGGCGATTCTTCCAAATGTGGTGGAGGCGTATATTATAAAGACAAAGGTGTTTCATTTTATACCAGGCGCGATTATATAGAAATAGGGCCTGATTTTAAAGGAAAGCTAAGCTTGCCACTGATGCATGCCTCGAGAAATAGTTTGTTTCAATGGCTCGGCGCACCGCAGATGAAAGATAAAAACTGGGATGCATTTCAAACTTCTTACGGAGTATTGATCCTGTATTATGACCAGGCAGACAAAGTAAATAAAATACAGTTCAGCACCGAAAAAGCAAACACCATTCGTCTTTGCGAATAATTGTGTTACTTATTTTTTAGCAGGTGTACTTTTTTTAGGTTGGTTACTGGCAGGAGTCGTTGCAGCCTGGCTACTGCCTTTCGCCGGATTGTTCATTCTTCCTGTTTGTTCGCCTGTTGTATCCATCCCGTTTGGCTTTACCGGGTGCAAAGTATCGTGCAGGTTTGCACTATCGGAATTACCTGCAGAATAGTCGCCTGAAGGGGTTGAATTTTTGTCTCCATTATCCTTGTTTGGCGTGCTTGTGCATGCAAAAAGCATCATACTGCAAACAATGATAAGTGCGTGTTTAATGTGTTTCATAAAGGAATATTTAATTGTAAAGACTCAAAATTTTTGCCATTTAATTGATGAGCGAAGTTTTTACAATGAAAAGCGGATCTCAAAATGCAATTTGATTCCTGCAGATAAGTAATGATGAATTGATTCTACAAAAAATTATGTTTTTTTAGCTTCAAAGTATTTTGAATACGTTATGATTTATTGGTAAATTTATCATGCGTTATAAACAATCTTGAACGCGATGATAGAGGTTTGCGAATAGATTATTGGATGAATTCAAATTTGATAGTTAATTCAATTTCGCGGCAATGAAGAAAGAAAAGTTACAATTTCCTCCTTTTTTGAGTACCGATTCCACCCATAAAATTGGAAACGTGGCGCTTGCTGCGTTATTAAACCGGGTAAAGTCTGCAAGAGTTGTTGATGGTAAAATATTGATCGGAGACCAGGAATTATCTGAATATTTAGCAGGTCAGCTGGGCTACGAATCTGATGATCATTCTATAAAGAATTTGGTAAAAGCCGCTGTTCTCAAAGCCGGGGGAAAGATTGGGCCGCCGCAGGATCTGCCGGATAGTTCGAAACTGAGTGATGTGTTGACAACCGATGCGCAATATGTGCTCCTGACATCCTACCTCGATCAGATCGTAAAACATTTCAATGAAAAAGGTGCCGTAAGTTTAAAAGAAGCTAACGCATGTACGCTGGTTCAGGATGCGGTTGATCTCGTAACTGGCAAAATCAATACTTCACCTTTATGAAATATGTGTTGATCATATTATTGCTGTTCCATTTCATTCCACTTCATGCACAAACTCCGGCATGGCTAAAGAACATTGGTATCAGGCAATCTTTTGAAGATGATGAAAGCAGTCAGAATCCCGGGTTATTTACCATTTCAATACCGAAAGAAAAGCATGCATCATACCTGGTGGATTTTGGATTGCAGTATAATTTATCGGCTGCTGCAAAGCAAAGCCAGAGCAGTCTCATAGGAGAATATCACCGCAATTCTATCGCCGATGCACCTGTAAATAATCTTCAATTTGGATATAAGTTCATGGGCATTTTAAAGAAGCCCGAGCCTCTCGAAAATGTATTTGATTTATTAAATCCCGATTATCTGCAGAGGTATAAAACTTTAAAATTAAATGCTACTGCAAAATATCGCTACGATCAGATTGAAGGGTCGCAAGGCATTGCTGCTACCGCTATGTTTTCTTATTTTCAACAGGGGCCGAAATCTTCAATAAAAACGCGTTGGTCGTCGTGGAATTCGAATAAAGATTCAAACTTTGCTTACTTAATGGTGCCAGAATTCGGCGTAGAAATTCAGCATAATTTTAAAGCCGACAGCACCATTTATAAAGGTTTTGTAGGGAGGGCGGTTGCCGGAATGCAAATAAGTTTTGGAAGTATTTTTCCTAACAAAAACAATGCTTATGTTCCTTTAAACCGGTGGTTGCTTACCATTGACGCAAAATTGCGATACGATGTAGTCGGAAAGGAGTATTCCAGCAGCAGGTGGCATCCTTTAATAAAAACAAATCTTGATTTTTTTCTGCTGTATAGCCCGGTTAAACTAATTTTCGGCCCTGCATTTACCTATGGTGATAATCCGATTGCAGGTTTCAGGCAATTTAATTTTGAACCTCAGCAATTCTGGACGATTGCCTTTAAAGTGCAGAAGTGAGTGTAACTGATCATTCTGTCATTTCTCTAAAAACAAATTTATTTTTAGAAGGAAATCGTAGATTTGCAATCCTTTTTAAAAAAATGGAGACTTGTCCGAGTGGTTGAAGGAGCACGCCTGGAAAGTGTGTATACGGGAAACTGTATCAAGGGTTCGAATCCCTTAGTCTCCGCTGAAATCAGTTAATTTAATTTAAGTGAAATTAAGAAATCCAGTAAAATCAAGTGTTTCAGATTTTTTTTCTCCTCAACTTTACCAATGAATAAGTAAAAACTAAGCTCCCAGTTTCTTTATTTTTCTAACCTGAAATATCAGGTATATAAAAGTTCCCCAGATACCTAAAACTATAGAATAAACAGTAAAGAGTAACCAGAAAGGAGTTTCAGTGCGTATAGACCATAATGCCCGTTGAGCAAAGAAATTTTTAGGCGGCTTAACCGGTGTTCCCCAATTGACCAATTTTTCAACAGCAAGGTTACCGTAATTATCATTATCCACAATCTGAGCTACAAGAATGATATTTCCTTTCTGGTCACCGGGAATAGAATCTCTTTTAAATTCTGCGCGTGAAACACCGGTAGAATCAGAGGTATAAGTTTCTTTGTCTCCAACTGACAAATTACCGAGCAGTCTCTTTATTGAAAGTACCATATCAATATCCTTTACGGGAATCCAATTATCTCCATTTTTTTCTTTCAATTCTGCTGTTACCATTCTTGTCCCGTCTGCTGAAGTTGTATCAATGGTGAGAATTGCTTTTTTTATAGTAATATCGGCACTTAATGCTTCCCCTTGCGGAGACGATTCCTCTGCAATAAATTTAAATTCATTCAGTGAGTCCCATTCATTTTTAAAAGAAGCTGGCAAACCAATTCTTCCTTTCCCGGTAGAATCGGTTGTTACCTGGCCAAGCAAATTTTTTCGTTCTGCCTGGTCAAAATAAATATTTACAGGAATGTTTGTTACAGCTTCAAACTTGCGGCCGTTTTTCTTTCTTGTATTAACTTCCAGATATGGAAGGTTATTTACAGGCAGGAAATAACTGATACTCAATTGTGTTTTAGAAGCTACAGAGTCCTGGGCATTTATTTTACTGATCCATGGTCCAAAAAGGAGCAAAAGGATGATACTTAATTTATGATATTTGAACGCTTTCATATTGTTCAATTGTTTCGGTTTTTTTTGTAATGGTATGTTTATCTTCCAATGTTTTATAAATCGATATAATCGGGAAAAATCTTGTGAAAAATGTAATGATCAACAACACACCCGCCATCGAGCCGATTGTAATAGCCCATTCTTCCCAACTGGGAAAGTAATGATTGAACCTTAGTGGAGAATCGTACTTTGGTAAAAAAGGATGCAAAAGTGTAGGAGTAACGATCAGGTATCTTTTAAACCAGGCTGCTACAACTATCATTATGCCAGCAACAAACATTGGCAATGGTTTTCTTCCTTTCTTAAAGATCATTATTAATATTGGAATGATCATTCCGGTCAAAACGGCAAACCAAAACATAAGTGAATAGTCACCGTTCAAAAGTCCATTCAAATAATCTTTTTCCTCATTTTTCATTTTAAAGGCCGGAACTAAAAATTCGTTTACATTAAAATATAAGTACAGTAAAGCAAGTAATACGGTGATTTTCCCCATTTTATTAAAATGGTCATCCGTTATATACCGATCCAGTTTGTACACACGGCGATAAATATACATGGCAACTACAACCGCTCCTGCGCCTACAAGAAAAGCACCGGAAACAAAGTAGGCACCGAAATTACTGCTGTCCCATCCGGGACGATAAGTTGTTGCAAATAGCCAGGAGGTAACGGTATGTATGCAAAATGCTACCGGTACAATTGTAACACACAGTATTGTGATAGCTCTGTCCCGTAACTTTTCCTGTCCTTCTGTCCCTTTCCAAAACGATGCTAACCATTTGTATATTTTTGAGAAGCGCTTCCCAATTTTGAATTTCAATGAGATCATCAGGCTGATATCCGGAATCAAGGTAATATATAAAAGAAATAAGCTAAGAAAGAAATAAGTAGTAATAACAATTACGTCCCATAGAATTGGAGATTGGATTCGTCCATGGTTAAATAAAAAATAAAGTCTTTCAGGACGACCCATGTCAACAATAATAATAAGTGCTGCGAATGTAATATTAGATACTGCAATAATTTCGGCAATACGCGTAAGTGGTGTACGCCATTGAACTCCGGAAAGACGAAAAATAGCAGTGATAAGTGATCCAACCAGGCTTACGGCCACAAAAAAAACAAAATTGGAAATATAAATTCCCCAGGAAACATAATCTCCCATGTTCGTAACAATCAGGCCTTCTTTTAATTGTTTAATGTAAGCAAATCCGCCGATGCCGCATAATACCATCAATCCCGTTGTCCATATCATTCCCCTTCTTCCAAATTTTTGCGGCAATAAATCAGTAATGATTTTTTCGTCTGATAAATTTTTAAAATTTTCCATGATTAAGATTTTTTTTGAGCGGCCTGATCATTTTCCAGCCCTTCTTCAAATTTAAAGTTCCTGTTTACCGGCGGGAGATAATAAACGCTTGGTTTTGTGCCCAGATCTTCCATTAGCCGATAGCCTGCTTTATCCCTGATCAGATCGCTGAAACGAAAAGTTTCTGAGCCGTTAGTAACCGAATCTTCATTCATGTCCCCAAAGAAATAAACGCCGTTCGGACAAGCAGAAACACAATGAGGCAACATTCCCATACGCGTCATATCCGGGCAGAAATCACATTTCCCAACTGTTCCTTTTTTTTGCGGTAAGCTGGTTTCAGGATTATAAGGCTTTTCTGCAATATCTACGGGAAGATCAGGTTCGCCCCAATTAAATACACGTGTTGAATAAGGACATGCCGCCATGCAAAAACGACATCCGATACACCTGTCACTATCAATCAGTACAATCCCATCCTGTCGCTTAAATGTAGCGTCAACAGGACAAACCTTTACACAAGGCGGTTCATCACAATGCATACAGGTAGTGGGTTGCCAGTAAGGTGCTTCCTTTTCTGCATCCTGCATTGGATAAACCTTTATCCAGTTTTGTGCATTCTGAACATGATGCGCGTGGTTGCACGCTTGCTGGCACGCTTTTACATTTTTACACCGGGAAAGATCTATTACCATTACAAACTTCTTTCCGGGTATTCCTTGTCTCGCTTCCTCATTGCTAACAGCAGGCATCGCGGGCAATGGTTTGAGGAACGATCTATCCACCTCTATGATGTTACCATCTACGGATAGCAGTTTTACTTTTTCACCGGAAGGCTCAACGCCTTCTGCATGAAATGGAGAATGGCTTTGATTGCAGGCGGCGGCAACGGTTGCCAGCAGGCCCGTAGTAATAAATTCTCTTCTTGATGTGTTTTGATTCATAATGATCGGTTTATTAATCAGGCTTTGTCTTTTTTGATCCAGTTTTGCAATTCCCTGTTGGTTATTTTTTTCTTCCTGTTTGGAATAATTGCGGCATTCACTTCTACTAATTTTCCATCGGTAGTAAGCATTTTTAGGGTTTCAGTTTTTTTCTTTTTCGACGGTTTCAAAAATCTGAATACGGTAACAGACGAAAGTGCTGTTACGCCCCAGGCCAGAAATTTTTTCCTTGATTGGAGTTTTTTTAAATCTTCCATATTGCTGAAGTTGAATTGCTTTCATGATTTGAATTGGTATAAGAAACAGTTGTTGGTTTTATTTCAGAACTTATTTTTTTAAAGTGCGGATAAAGTTGACCAGGTTCCATCTATCTGTTTCATCAGGCACTTTCTTTTTTGATGCAGGCATATCATCGCGTCCTTCTGATAAACGATAAAACATTTCCCCATCAGTCTGCGCCTGGAAGGAAGCTGAAGAAAAATCGCCGGGTTCAGTTTTTAGCTGAGCGGCTTTGGTACCATCACCCAAACCTTTTGCTCCATGACATGATTTACAAAACGTGCCCCATAGTTCTTTTCCCGCTTTAATAGATTCGGCGTTGCTTGGTACCGGATTTTTTTTTGCTTTGGCTGCTGCCGGAACGGGCCATGGTTTTTGATCCTGTGAAGTTTTGATGTTAAAACTTACCATTACCAATCCAATGATAAGTACGATACCTGCTGCTTTTGTTTTCATCTTTTTAATTTTAAAGGTTTTTAAACTGAAATTTGATTTTTGTAAGAAATTATATTTTTGGAATTAATGTTGATTAAATCTCATGCAAGGTATTTTAGTGTTATTTCTGCATGAATGACGATAGTCATTGTAGTGAATGACTTATGTCATTAAGGGAAAGAAGTGTAAAGATTTTTATTTTTTGCTTCAAAAAAAGTTACGATTAAGTGAAGAAGAAAGATGAAATGAAAGATCTGTAATCCAGTCCGGCAGGAGCTTTGAATGATTTATCGATTTCCTGTCAATATGAAAAATACAAGTGAAGTTGTGTATCAATGTTCGGCATATCCACGAGTGCCGGATCTTTTTTCCCATCAAACAAAAACAAACCGCATATATCGTTCTTGTCATTCAGATCAATACATTTTTCTTCTTTATTTGCTTTTTCAAACAGCAGGTAGCGATGAGTAGAAGTTTCAATAATCTTTATCTTCGGCCAATCTTTTTTAATTACCTGCCTTGCGTTCTGCATTTGATAATAGCAATTGTGAATGAGCAAATCAAAAACTTCTTTTTCATTTACCTTTTTCATCTTTTCCATTTGCACACTATCAGGAACATAAAACACAGCAGAATTGCTTTTAATATTCAGCGTATCATTAAAACTGGATCCTGGCTTCTTAATGATCCGCCGCTTTGTTACTTTGCTTGTTTCTGATGGTTGAATATTTCCTTTATTTACTTGATTACACGAACCAATCAATATCAATAATCCAATCGACAATAGCAGTAAACAAAGGAATAAAACAAATTTCTTTTCCAGGTAAAAAATGTAATTCATCAATCTTGATTTTCAACAAAAAAATGAATAAAAAAGAAGCCTGAATTGAAATTCAATTGAGGCTTTTATAATTGTTTAACCGGCTTTAATTAATAATTCCAGATCCTGGTGATATTAAAACCAATTAAAAATTGCCCACCCTTCACTTTTGTACCATCTGCTTGTTTAAATGCAAAAGGATTGTTTTTATTATAAAGCGTATTCTGTTGAGGACTCAATAGCGAATAATTTCCTGCAAACAACTGAAATGTATGGCCGCTTGTATTAAACTCAAAGCCAAAAGCCAGGTTGGGATGTGGATTATCTGTAGGAAACTTCGTAAGTGGCTGGTCATAATCAACGATTACTGAAGTTACTTCACTCAATACATATCGGGCACTTATTGATCCAGTAAAAAGATCAAACTTTTGTTTTTTATACACATAAACGTTTGTATCTTTTTGCGCATAAAAACCTTGAACAGAATTTTGATGCGATATGCCGGCAGCTACCTGCACTGAAAGTTTATCCGTAACTTTTCTTGCCACTATCAACTCATTGAAAAAAGACCAGCGCTCTGATTGGTAAGTGTAAAGAAAATGCTGAGGATCGGCTTTTGTTCCATATGCCATATTCCCGTAGTAGGTAATGCTGACAGGATATACACCTTTTGTTTGTTTTAGGAGCGCATACTTAGCGCTTCCATCCAAAAGCATATTACCATTATTTCTTGTTGCACCAAAGCCTAAAGAAAGCTTATTAACCGGCGTATAGATTAATCCAATGCGCATATTTGCGGAAGCATAAATCCCCCATAAATCTTTCGGCCCGTTTTCAACCGTCCCAAATCTGTGTTGAATATCTGCTTCCAGCGTTCCTTTTATCGGAACCATCACCGTTTGGTCATCAATGATCCATACACTTCGAAATGTATTCTTTACCGGTTTTGGTTTTACGGCAGCAGGCACTTCCGTTTGTGTTGCAGCAGCAGTGCTGTCATTCTGGGCAAAAGAAGCGCTATTCAGCAGGAACAACGAACCCATTAGAAAAAAGCAAAAAATTAGTTGCCTTTTTGATTTGTAAATAATGCCTTTCATTTTTTTAAATTTTTAGGATCAGTTAATTATTGGGAGCACCATTTCTTATCCA
>Ga0157371_10003392_pt1 | contig 14474 bp, 12 predicted proteins | sample C45metaG_FD_113462 | JGI IMG/M metagenome (GOLD analysis project Ga0157371, IMG submission 113462) | Corn rhizosphere microbial communities from Kellogg Biological Station, Michigan, USA - C4-5 metaG | ecosystem: Host-associated > Plants > Roots > Rhizosphere > Soil | place: USA: Michigan...
ACAAGTGTCGGACGCTGACCTGAAAGGCAAGTGGTCTGTCGTGTTCTTCTACCCAGCCGACTTCACCTTTGTTTGCCCGACCGAACTGGAAGACCTGGCTGACAACTACGACGCGTTCCAGAAACTGGGCGTCGAGATCTACAGCGTTTCCACTGACACCCACTTTGCCCACGCTGCCTGGCACAACACCTCGCCAGCCATCGGCAAAATCCAGTACACCATGATCGGCGACCCGACTCATGCCATCTCCCGCAACTTCGACGTGCTGATCGAAGACGCTGGTCTGGCTGACCGTGGCACCTTCGTGATCAACCCTGAAGGCCAGATCAAAATCGTTGAACTCAACGATGGCGGCGTTGGCCGTGACGCTTCCGAGCTGCTGCGCAAAATCAAGGCTGCCCAGTACGTCGCTGCTCACCCAGGCCAGGTTTGCCCTGCCAAGTGGAAAGAAGGCGAGGCCACTCTGGCTCCGTCCCTGGACCTGGTCGGCAAGATCTAAGTCTGTGGATAGCATCATCAGGGCGGGTTTCCGCACCTAAGTAAGCTGCAACCGCCCTATAAAACGCCCGGGCGAGATTCGCTCGGGCGTTTTTTTATGTCTCCGAAAAAGAAAGGAAATCGCCCGTATGTTGGACGCCAATCTAAAAGCCCAGTTGAAATCGTACCTGGAACGGGTCACCCAGCCGATCGAGATCGTTGCCTCCCTCGACGACGGTGCGAAATCCCAGGAAATGCTTGAGCTGTTGAAAGACGTTGCCAGCCTTTCGACTCAAATTACCTTGCTCGACAACGGTGACGATGCACGTAAACCATCGTTCTCGATCAACCGCCCGGGTGCCGATATCAGCCTGCGTTTCGCCGGCATCCCTATGGGCCACGAATTCACCTCGTTGGTGCTGGCCTTGCTGCAAGTTGGCGGCCACCCCTCGAAAGCCAGCGCTGAAGTGATCGAACAGATCCGCTTGCTCAAAGGCGAGTTCAGCTTCGAGACTTACTTCTCGCTGTCCTGCCAGAACTGCCCGGACGTAGTCCAGGCGTTGAACCTGATGGCAGTGCTGAACCCGAACATCCGTCACGTCGCCATCGACGGCGCGCTGTTCCAGGCTGAAGTCGATGATCGTCAGATCATGGCCGTGCCTAGCATTTACCTCAACGGCGTGAACTTCGGTCAGGGCCGCATGGGCCTGGAGGAAATCCTCGCCAAGATCGACACCAGCGGCATCGAGCGCCAAGCCGAGAAGATCAGCGCCAAGGAAGCCTTTGACGTACTGGTCGTCGGCGGTGGTCCGGCGGGTGCGTCGGCTGCGATCTACGCGGCTCGCAAAGGCATTCGCACCGGTGTGGCGGCGGAGCGTTTTGGTGGGCAGGTGCTCGACACCATGGCCATCGAGAACTTCATCTCTGTGCAGGAAACCGAGGGGCCGAAACTGGCCGTGGCCCTGGAAGAACACGTCAAGCAATACGACGTCGACATCATGAACCTGCAACGCGCCGACAAGTTGCTGCCTGGCAAGAGCGGCGAGCTGCACGAAGTCCACTTCGCCAGTGGCGCGACCCTGAAAGCCAAGACCGTGATTCTGGCGACCGGTGCGCGCTGGCGTGAAATGAACGTGCCGGGCGAGCAGCAATACCGCAACAAGGGCGTGGCGTACTGCCCGCACTGTGACGGTCCGCTGTTCAAAGGCAAGCGTGTGGCGGTGATTGGCGGCGGTAACTCCGGCGTCGAAGCGGCCATCGACCTGGCCGGTATCGTGTCGCATGTGACCCTGCTGGAGTTCGACGTTCAGTTGCGCGCCGACGCAGTCTTGCAGCGCAAGTTGCACAGCCTGTCGAACGTCACAGTGATCACCAGTGCGCAAACCACTGAAGTGTTGGGCGACGGTCAGAAGGTTAACGGCCTGCGCTACAAGGATCGTCAGTCGGACGAGTTGCGCAGCGTCGAACTGGAAGGGATCTTCGTGCAGATCGGTTTGCTGCCCAACACCGATTGGCTCAAAGGCACAATCGAGTTGTCGCCTCGCGGCGAGATCATCGTCGACGCTCGCGGTGAAACGTCGATGCCCGGCGTGTTCGCTGCCGGTGACGTCACCACCGTGCCGTACAAGCAGATCGTGATTGCGGTGGGCGAGGGCGCCAAAGCCTCCCTGAGCGCATTCGATCACCTGATCCGCACTTCGGCTCCGGCATAAAACCCGACGCTGAAAACACAAAACCCCATGAGCGATCATGGGGTTTTTTTTGTGCTGACTGATCGTTCCCACGCTCTGCGTGGGAATGCAGCCCGGGACACTCCGCGTCCCAAAAATCCTGACGCAGAGCGTCACAGGAGGCGTTACCACGCAGAGCGTGGGAACGATCGGTGGCAGGCGAGCTTTTTTACATCGGCGCTGGCTGAATAATCTCGACCCAGTACGCATCCGGGTCTTTGATAAAGGCCAGGCTCTTCATGCGACCATCATTCAGGCGTTTCTGGAAATCGCAACCCAGTGCTTCGAAGCGCTCGCAAGCTGCGCGAATGTCCGGCACGGAGATACAGATGTGGCCGAAGCCGCGTGGGTCGGTGTTGCCGTTGTGATAGGCGAAATCCGGGTCGTTCTCGGTGCCGTGGTTGTGAGTCAGCTCGAGAATGCCGGGGATCGACTTCATCCATTCAGTGCGTGCCGCCGCGTCGGCCGGAATCTGGTTTTTATCAACCAGTGCCAGGAAGTACAGGCTGAATTCGGCTTCCGGGAAATCGCGTTTTTCCACCAGCGAAAAACCCAGAACGCGGGTGTAGAAATCCAGGGACTTGGTGATGTCCTTGACGCGCAGCATGGTGTGGTTGAAGACAAACTGCTGAGTGGCGGTGTCAGGTTGGGCAGTCACGCCTGGGAGCGTGTTCAATTCGTGCAGGCTCATGGGCCCTCCGGAAAATAAGTTGGGGCTAACGAATGGCGACAATGATACGCAAGGGCTGTGACATCACCAAACCCAAACAGTCTGCTATTGCCTGACGGGTGGACGAGGCTCAGACTTTACGGTTCATTTTGTGAGTGTTCATTGCGATGATCCGATTCTGTCAATCGACCTGCGTCCTGTTTTGCCTGCTGTCAGTGGTCGCCAGCGCTCAGGCAGAGGTGCCCGAAGTGAACTGGCCAATCGGCTGGGAGGTTGAGGCCGTTGTGCATGACGAGGCCAATACTGCGGTGTCTCGCCAACGCGCGGAAAAAAATGACCAGGGCGGCACGCCGGTATTGGTGATGGAGTTGACCATGACGCAAGTCGAGAGCGGTCATCAGGTCAATCTGCAAGGCGTGTTGCTGGAAATGCGCAAATCAGTGCAGAAGGACTTCTTTCAAGGCGGCTATCAAAGTGTCTGCAACAAAATTCACCCGGCAACCTTGAGCCGGCTGTCGGCGTTGGAGACCACCTGCACGATTACCCAGAACGGTCGACATGTGCTGTCGCAAACTTTGGTTGCCGCGCTGGATGCCGATAAGGCCTATGTTCTTTCCTATGCAGGGCAGGCGGACGCTTATAAGGCAAGTCAGGATGAAATAGAGGCGACTCGTAACAGCTTGAAACTTTAGTAACAGGTGTTGCGAGACTGCAAATTTTGGAGTGAGCCGAAATTTTTAGATACCCAAAGGGATTAAGCACAAAGTTGGTGGTCAAGTAGCGAGTAAGCCCTTCTAATCATTGCTTTTAGAGGCTGTCCATAAAAAAGCCCTGCACTTGGCAGGGCTTTTTGTCGGCGCGAGTGTTTAGCCGCGCAGCCAGGAATCTACGGTAGCGGCACCGTATTGCTCCTTCCAGGCTTTCAGGCCACGGTGGTTACCACCCTTGGTTTCAATCAGCTCGCCGGTATGCGGATTTTGATAAACCTTGACCACGCGAGCGCGGCGGGTTTTAGGCGTTTTTGCCTGTTGTAGACCGGTTTTTGACGGGTTCGGATCGAGAATGGCGATGATGTCCCGCAGGTTTTTGCCGTAGGTTTTCATCAGCCCCTGGAGCTTTTCTTCGAATTCGATTTCTTTCTTGAGCCCGGCATCATTCTTCAGCGATTCCAACTGCTTGAGCTGTTCTTGAAGGGCCTTTTCGGCGGCGCGGAATTCAGCGAGTCTGGACAATATCTTTACTCCAATAGTGTGTTTGGCTGATACCAACCGCAAACAAAGCTATAAGCCATGAGCCTTGAAGCGACTCGGTGATAAGTGGCTCACCTGCCAATGTTGAGCAGGCATGAAAAATTGTAGTAGTTAAATGGCCAAGAGTAAATCCTGTCTTTTTCTTCATGTAACAACACTAATCTTTTGATTCAATTTGGTGCGTCGAGTCGTGACCTCATCGCGTCACCATGCTAGTTAACGGTGACTTAATGCATTAATGAATTGCGCGGCGGGCATCGGCCGGTCGAACAGATAACCTTGTAAGAAGTTCACACCATGAGCCGTCAGATAATCACTTTGCTCCTCGGTTTCCACGCCCTCGGCGACGATCCCCAGGTCAAGCTTGGCCGAGAGCTCGATAATGCTGTCCAAAATGTGCCGTGACAGTGCATCAGCACCAATCATCGCGACAAAACTTTGATCGATTTTCAGGAAATCGACATTGAACTGGCGCAGATACCCGAGACTTGAGTGACCGGTGCCAAAGTCATCGATCGCAATCAACACGCCCAAGGCCTGGAGCTGCTCGAACAACTGGAGCGTGATGGGCATCGGTTCGATCAGTTCACGCTCGGTCAACTCCAGCACCAGGCTGACCGCACCTGGCGCAAAAGCACCGAGAAATTCCCGGCAGTCGTCAACCAGTGCCAGATCCTTGCAATGACTGGCGGTGATGTTGATGCCGATGTGGAACGGTGCGCTGAACGAGCCAGCGACTGGCGCCAGCAACGCCGCGGTCTGTCGCATCAACGAGCGGGTCATCGGCACGATCAATCCCGAATGCTCGGCAAACGGGATGAACAGGTCCGGGCGCACCAGGCCTTCCTTGGGATGATGCCAGCGCATCAAGACTTCGGCGCCGGACCATTTTTTAGTATCGCCATGCACCACTGGCTGAAAATAGGGAACGAACTCCTGCGCTTCCAGGGCGCGCTGCATTTCGTGGCTGGGGGATGATGAACGCTTTTGCAGAAAATGCCCGATTGAACCGAACACCGCGCCGAAGAAGATCAGCAAACTGAACAGCGGCGGATATTCGCTGCTCATGTAGCGCCAGGTTTCTCCAGCGGGGAAGCCGGCAGCGACGGTGAATGCATAACGCGAAGACGTCAGTTTGGTTTCTGCCACTGGTAAGGCGGGCAGGGCCGTTTCGTGAACTTTGCCGTCCGCGGATAACCAATCGGGGCCGACTTGCAGCAACAGCAATGTCTTGCGACCAATCAAACGCAAGACATTGCTCAAGTGATAGCCGTCCAGGGTCGTCAGCGCGCCCCGGTTACCGTCGTTGAGCCGATAGACCAGTAACGCGGTGTCGGGCGTGACCGGGTTGCCGTTCATGAGCCACAACTTGCCTTGGGCGTAGTCGCCCGGATTAACCTTTTCCTGGTAATCACCAAACAACGAACTGCAATAGATAGTGTTGTCCCACACCAGATTGGTCGAGCGTACGAACGGACGACGCGTGACCTGTTCGCGTAAGGCCAGCTTGACGTCATTGCACGGTTGGCCAGCCAGCGGCAGCAACACCTGCGCAGCCTGGGCCGTGTTGTCGAGCATCAGTTCGAATTGGCGAATGGCTTCTTCGGCTGTCACATCGGAGCTTTGCTTGAGTGCACGTTCCGCCTGCATGGACAGGATGGCGACGCCCAAAACCATCGGGAGCAGGGCGCTCAGCAGGGTGACAGCGATACGTTTGCTGCGTTTGCGGCGGGTTTTGACGTTCAGGGGCATTTGCGAAGCCTGTGACGGTGAAGTGAGGCTCTCAAATGCTGGCAGGACGACGACACGCCTCCCAAAAGAGTTCTGGTAACGGCCATGATAGATGGCCGTCGTCGGTTATGCCGCTCAACGGTCGTTCAGGCTTGAGGCCAGTTTGATAAACGCTAATGTCGCGGGCGACGACTGGCGCTGGTCGAGCACCGCGAGCCCGACCCGGCGAGTGACGGCGGGCGACAGCGGTTTTTTCACATATCGGTCGTTGCTGTCGTCTGGCAATGAACCTTCGGCGACCACGGTCAAGGCGTCACCACGGCTCACGGTGTCCAGGGTGCTGAGCAACTGCGAGCAGCGATAACGAATGTTCGGTGTAAGTCTGGCCGCACTGAATAACCGTGAAACCAGCTCCGAAGACCCGGCTTCGGTCAGCACGAACGGGTCGTGACACAAGTCGCTCAAGCTCAGTCTGTCGCGGCCGGCCAACGGGTGATCATGGGGCAGCAACGCGACTAGCTGATCCTCGATCAACATAAAGGTGTCGAAACGGTCTTCGGGCAACACCACGAAACCGACATCGATTCGCCGCTCTTCGAGCCATTGAATCACCTGGCGGTCAGGACCTTCGTCAATGTGCACTTCGATGCCCGGATGAGCGCTGCGATAGTGCTGCAGGATCATCGGTAACAATTTGATCGATGAGGTCGGGCCGAATGAACCGATGCGCAAGGTGCCGCTTTTCATGCCGCGGGCATCGGCGGCTTCTTGGCGCAAGGTGTTGGCCAGGCCGAGCATCGCCCGGGCGCGCAATAAAAGCTGTTGGCCGATGTCGCTTAATTCGACCTGGGACTGGTGGCGCCTGAATAATTCGACGCCCAATTCCTGTTCCAGCGACTTCAAGGCATGGGAGACCGCCGATTGGGAAATCCCCAACCGGTTGGCCGCTGCCGTGAAACCGCGCAGTTCGGCGACGAGCGAGAAAATCTCGAGTTGGGTCAGGGTCATGAGCTTTTACTCATTTTACGATGATCGTGCATTAAGCGAATGATACGTCATCTGCCCGATCAAGGTTCCGCGTCCAATGAATAGCTACGCACAAACGACGTCTTCAGACGTGCCGGTTTACCTGAAGCTCGCTGCCGTCACGATGATCTGGGGCGGGACCTTTGTTGCCGGACGATTTCTGGCCGACAGCCTGACCCCGCTTTTCGCAGCCAGCCTGAGATTCCTGCTGGCCAGCATGGCGCTACTGTTGTTTTTACTACTGGCCCGCGTGCCGTTGGTCAAACCGAGCTTCAAGCAATGGCTGCAACTGGCGTTGTTGGGGTTTTTCGGGATCTTCTTCTACAACCTGTGCTTCTTTTATGGGCTGCATTACATCAACGCTTCAAGGGCGTCATTGATCGTCGCACTGAACCCTGCAGTGATCGCACTCGCTTCGTGGCTGGTGTTCAAGGAGCGCTTGAGCCGAGTCAAAGTCGCCGGCATTGCGATCTGTATTGCCGGGGCGAGCCTGGTGATCGTCAGCCGAAACCCGCAGCTCTTGGCCGGCAATGCCGATGCCTGGATCGGTGATCTGTTGATTTTCGGCTGCGTTCTCGCCTGGGGCGTTTATTCGCTGTGCTCCAAAGACCTTAACCAGTCGCTGGGGCCGGTGCAGACCGTGACGTATTCGATTCTGCTGGGCACGGCGATGCTGTGGATGACCAGTGCCGTGCGTGGTGAACTGAGTTCCGACGTGCTCTTGAGCCTCGGCCCGCAACAATGGTTGAGTCTGATGTACCTGGGCGTTTTAGGTTCGGCGCTGGCCTACATCGGCTATTACGACGGCATCCGCCAAATCGGTGCGACGCGATCCGGGGTGTTCATCGCCTTGAACCCGCTGACGGCGGTCATCCTTGGTGCGCTGCTGTTGGGCGAGCAACTGACGATGGCGATGTGCCTGGGAGGGGGGCTGATCCTGGCGGGGATTTTCTTGTGCAACAAACCCCTTGCGCGAGTGGGGAAAAAGGGGATTTGATACAGGAGGCGGACAAACCCGGTTACGCTGTGTAGAATCGGGTTACGCATACAATAATAAATCGTCTTCTGGCAGCAGAAGCCTCGCCCGCAAGAGCCTTGGGTCGACAATGAAGAGTTTTGGGTTTCAATTGATCTACGGTGACTTCCTCGCGCGCAGTGTGCGCGGCATCTCCTGCGCGCCACCCGCCAGCTTCAGCATTCTTAGCGACTAACGTTCCGTTAATTCTAAAAAATGATGAGGCGCCAAAATGGCAGATTTATACGAAAACCCAATGGGCCTGATGGGCTTTGAATTCATCGAATTCGCATCGCCGACCCCGAACACCCTGGAGCCGATCTTCGAGATCATGGGCTTCACCAAGGTCGCGACCCACCGCTCCAAAAATGTGCACCTGTATCGCCAGGGCCAGATCAACCTGATCCTCAACAACGAACCCCACAGCGTCGCTTCCTACTTCGCGGCTGAGCACGGTCCGTCCGTATGCGGCATGGCGTTCCGGGTCAAGGATTCGCAACTGGCCTACAAGCGCGCGCTGGAACTTGGCGCCCAGCCGATTCACATCGAAACTGGTCCGATGGAACTGAACCTGCCAGCGATCAAAGGCATCGGCGGCGCGCCGCTGTACCTGATCGACCGTTTCGGTGAAGGCAGCTCGATCTATGACATCGACTTCGTGTTCATCGAAGGCGTGGACCGCAACCCGGTCGGCGCCGGTCTGAAAATCATCGACCACCTGACTCACAACGTGTATCGCGGTCGCATGGCTTACTGGGCCAACTTCTACGAGAAACTGTTCAACTTCCGCGAGATCCGTTACTTCGACATCAAGGGCGAATACACCGGCCTGACGTCCAAGGCGATGACTGCACCGGACGGCATGATCCGCATCCCGCTGAATGAAGAGTCGTCCAAGGGCGCGGGGCAGATCGAAGAGTTCCTGATGCAGTTCAACGGTGAGGGCATCCAGCACGTCGCCTTCCTCAGCGATGACTTGATCAAGACCTGGGATCATCTGAAAAGCATCGGCATGCGCTTCATGACCGCGCCGCCAGAAACGTATTACGAGATGCTCGAAGGCCGCTTGCCAAACCATGGTGAGCCGGTTGATCAACTGCAATCGCGTGGGATCCTGCTGGACGGTTCGTCCGAGTCGGGCGACAAGCGCCTGCTGCTGCAGATCTTCTCGGAGACCCTGATGGGGCCGGTGTTCTTCGAGTTCATCCAGCGTAAAGGCGACGATGGTTTCGGCGAAGGCAACTTCAAGGCGCTGTTCGAATCGATCGAACGCGATCAGGTACGTCGCGGCGTACTCGCCACCGAGTAACCCGCCACACCACCAAACCTGTGGGAGTGAGCCTGCTCGCGATTGCGTCTTCACATTCAACATCAATGTTGACTGAAAGATAGTTATCGCGAGCAGGCTCACTCCTACATTTGGTTTTGTGCGCGGCTTAAGGCCGGCGATGCCGCATCAAATGCTTGAACCCTTCAAACATCAACACCACCACCGCCAACCAGATCGGAATATAGGTCAGCCATTCGCCAGGCTTGATGCTTTCCCCAAGCAACAGCGCGACGCCGAGCAGCAACACCGGTTCGACATAGCTCAACAGTCCGAAAAGGCTGAAGGGCAACAAGCGGCTGGCAATGATGTAGACCACCAACGCCGACGCGCTGATCACCCCGAGCATCGGGATCAGCAGCGACAGCCACGGGTGTTGATTAAACACGCCGAAACCCTGTTCGCCATTCTGCACGAACCAGAACGCCACCGGCAGCATCAACGCCATGTCCAGCCACAGGCCGCCAAGGTTGTCCGCGCCCAGGCGCTTGCGCACGATGAAATACAGGGGATAACCGATGCACACCAGCAAGGTGGCCCAGGAGAATCCACCGACCTGATACACCTCGTTAATCACCCCGAGACAGGCCAGCACCACGGCGATTTTTTGCAAATAGGAGAGGCGATCGCCATAGGCGATCCGCCCGGTCAGCACCATAGTCAGCGGCAACAGGAAATAACCCAGCGACACATCCAGGCTATAACCGTTGAGCGGCGCCCACATGAACAGCCAGAGCTGAACACCGAGCAGGGCCGCCGAGACGATCAGGCCAGCCATCAGTTTTGGCGTGCCGGCGATGCGCCGAAAAATGCCGATCACGCGCTTCCATTCCCCGGACACCACCATGAACACGGTCATGCAGGGCACGGTCAGCAGCATGCGCCAGCCGAAAATCTCCACGCCGCTCAGGGGCGTGAGCAACGATGTGTAGTAATACATGACGGCGAACAGCACTGAGGCCGACACCGATAAAGCGATACCTTTAGACAAACTGCCCTCGCGAGGTTGAACGTGAAACGGGGCGCAGAGGATACGTGTTTTTTGTGCTGAATATTGGCCGGGTGATCGATATTTTCAACATCACAATGAATGTCAGACCGCTATCGCGAGCAGGCTCACTCCCACATTAGCTTTGCGTCGAACACAAAACCTGTGTCCTGCACAAAGCCCCCTGTGAGAGCGAGCTTGCTCGCGATAAATTTCACGTCGTACGCGGTTTGCGCCCCGACACAAAATGGCTCACATCATTGAACCCCGGCGTCGAGGAATGCCCTGGCACTACCAGCGAATCAATGAACGCCTCATCCTTGGCCGTGATCTTCACCGCCTGGGCTTTCGTGTAGGCATCCCACTGTTCTTCAGTTCGCGGCCCCACGATGGCCGAGGTGACGGCGCTGTTGTTCAACACCCACGCAATGGCGAATTCAACAATGCCCACGCCACGCTCCTGCGTGTAGCGCTGAATCTGCTGGGCAATGCGCAACGACTCGACCCGCCATTCGGTTTCCAGAATGCGCTTGTCGGCGCGGCCGGCACGGCTGTTGGCATCGGGTTTCACGTCCGGCGCATATTTGCCGCTGAGCACGCCGCGCGCCAGCGGGCTGTAAGGCACCACGCCAAGGCCATAATTTTGCGCGGCGGTGATCTGCTCGGCTTCCACCTGACGGTTGACGATGTTGTACAGCGGCTGGCTGATCACTGGCCGGTCGACGCCCAGTTGATCGGCCACACGAATCACCTCGGCGATGCGCCAGCCACGGTAGTTCGACAAGCCCCAATAACGAATCTTGCCCTGACGAATCAAGTCGCCAATCGCCGACACCGTCACTTCCAACGGCGTGTTGTGGTCTTCACGGTGCAGGTAATAGATGTCGAGATAGTCAGTGCCCAGGCGCGTCAGGCTGGCGTCGAGGCCATTGAAAATATGCTTGCGGCTCAAACCGCTGCGGTTCGGCACGCCGTCCACCGGGCCAAAACCGACCTTGGTTGCCAGCACCCATTCGTGGCGGTTGCCGGCGATTGCTTCGCCGACGATCTCTTCGGAACGGCCGTTGGTGTAAACGTCCGCGGTGTCGATGAAATTGACGCCCTGGTCCCAGGCCTTGTCGATGATCCGCAGGGAATCTTCGGTGCTGGTCTGTTCGCCGAACATCATGGTGCCCAAGGTCAGGGTCGACACCTGTAAACCCGAATGACCCAGCGTGCGATAACTCATGACGAAATCCTTTTACCGGTGGGAGAAAGCCTCAATCAAATACCAGAACGGCGGTGTGGAGCAAACTGAATTATCGACAAAGGGCCTGACAGCGTTCCTGCAAAAACGCTTGCAGCACCTTGACCCGTTCCGACACTTGAACCCGGTGCGGGCACAACAGATTGAACGGCGCGCGTTCCCCTTGCCAGTCATCGAACAGCGTCAGCAACCGCCCGGCCTGAACGTCCGCGACGACGTCGAGCCAGGCCTTGTAGACGATGCCGTGTCCGGCCAGAGCCCAGCGGCGAGCGACTTCACCGTCATCGGTGAGGTAGTCGCCTCGCACCTGAACCTCGAGCACTTCATCGCCTCGGCTGAAACACCAACTGTTATAGGGCCGGCCATTGCGCAGGTAGAGCAGGGCGCTGTGCTCGCCGAGATCGACGGGTGATTGCGGTGTTCCGCAACGGTTTAGATAGTCGGGACTGGCGCAGGCCACGCGACGATGCTCGGGAAGAATCGGCAACGCCACCAGCGTCGAGTCGACGGGTACGCCGAAACGCAAGGCGACGTCGACGGTTTCGCGAAACAGGTCTGAGTGGCGGTCGTTGAGCAGTAACTGAAGCTGAATATCGGGGTGCTGGCGTTTGAAGTCATCCAGCCACGGCAGCAACACATTGCGCCCGAAATCCGATGGCGCGGCCAGTTGCAGGGTGCCGCTCAACCCCTGGGTCTGACGCCTGAGCGCCTGTTCACCCTCGGCCAGAGCAGCCAGCGCCACCCGCACACTGTCCAGATAACACTGGCCTTCCTCGGTCAGGCGCATGCTGCGCGTGGAGCGCGCAAACAGACGGATGCCTAGGCGGGTTTCCAGACGTTTGAGGGCGATGCTGGCAGCGGCGGGTGTGAGTGCCAGGTCACGGGCGGCAGCGGAAATGCTCCCGGAGTCGGCGGTACGCACGAAGATCTCCAGGTCGAGGATCGAGCTCATTGGTAAAAATCCTTTAAAGATCGGCCTTTTTTACCGGGGATTTTTACTGATTAGCAAGCAAAGGCGAGTAATAAACAGCGATGTTTAACTGACACCTTCAGACACTCTCTCAGACTACACATCCTTGCGCCGTTACCTACGACTGCGCCAGAATCCGCCGGCTTGTGCGCCTTGGGCCTGGGTCTTATCGTTTGTCCCGTCGCTGAAGAATAGCGATGGGGTTTGGTAGCCCGGCAATTAGGCGCATTACGCCACCGTTTGTAGACCTCTTCAGTTCTCTGTTTTTATGGTGGTCATGCGCAGGGCTCCTTCGGGGGCGCCGGGTCCTAATTGCCGGTCTACCAACCCGCGTATGGCCACCACCCATTCGTTTGGTAGCGAAGGTGGGGGCTCCTTAATCTCAATTAGGAGTTCCATCTATGTTCAAACCAACACCCAACCCACCAGCCCCCGACGACGTTTCCCCCTACGAATCCGCCGATTCCAAAAAATTCAACGAAGCCGCCGACCGCGCCCTCGACCATTACCTCAACCCCGCCAAGGCGCCACCCCCAAGAAAACCCAGCACGATGTTCCTCATCGCGCCCGATATCGATTCGGAAAGCCTGTTGGCCCACGCCTGTGAGTCCATGGCCTCGGCGAGTGTGATGGCGAGTGATTTTGCCGGGGAGCTACAAGGGCCGCAGCGTCACAAGATGTTGGCGCTGCAGCAGATCATCATGCTGGGCGAGCTGGCGGTGAATCGGGCGCTGGATAACGTCGATCCGCAGAACGCCTGACTAGATCGTTCCCACGTCGAGGCGTCGAACCGTCCGCGTGGGAATGCAGCCCGGGACGCTCCGCGTCCCTATCGAGAGCTGGAACGCGGAGCGTCCCTTGATGCATTCCCACGCGGAGCGTGGGAACGATCATTAGGGCCGTTTTTGTTTTCGCTGAAATTACACCCGCAACGTGCGGGTCATGCGCAGTGCCAGCAAGCTGCCGCACACAATCACACCCGCCAGCAGATACAGCGCGGCATCGGTCGAACCGGTGCTGTCCTTGACCCAACCCACGAGGTACGGGCTGAGGAAACCCGCCATCTGCCCCATGGAGTTGATCAACGCCAGACCACCCGCCGCCGCACCACCTGCGCTCAGCAGCGCCGTGGGCACCGGCCAGAACATCGGCAGGCCGGTGAGGGCGCCCATGGTGGCGATGGTCAGGCCGAGGATCGCGATGGCCGGCGTCGTGGCGAAGTTCACGGCGATCAGCAGACCGACGGCGCCCATCAGCATTGGCACCACCAAATGCCAGCGACGTTCTTTGCGCAGGTCCGCCGAGCGACCGACCATCAACATGAACACCGCCGCCAGCAGGTACGGAATCGCGCTCAACCAGCCAATCACCAGGTTATCGCTGAAACCCAGGTTCTTGATGATCGACGGCAGCCAGAAGTTGATCGCGTAGACGCCGCTCTGGATGCAGAAGTAGATCAAGCCAAAGGCCCAGATCGCCGGGTTCTTGAACACGGCCAGCAGCGAGTCGGTAGTGGTTTTCGGTTTGTTGGCCAGGTCCTCGGCGTGGTCGGCTTCCAGCACCGAACGCTCGAACGGTGTGAGCCATTTGGCGTTGGCGTAGCTGTCGCTCAGCAGGAAGTAGGCGAGGGCACCGAGGATCACGGTCGGGATGCCTTGCAACAGGAACATCCACTGCCAGCCGGCCAAACCGGCCTGGCCTGCGCCAAAGTGGTTGAGGATCCAGCCGGAGAACGGGCTGCCGAGCAGGCCGGACACCGGGATCGCCGACATGAACAGCGCCATGATGCGGCCACGGCGGAAGGTCGGAAACCACTGCGAGAGGTAAAGCACCACGCCCGGGAAGAACCCGGCTTCAGCCGCGCCGGTAAACAGGCGCAACGTGTAGAACTCGGTCGGGGTGGTGACGAACAGCAGGCAGGTCGACAGCGAGCCCCAGACCATCATCATCAGCGCGATCCAGCGTCGCGGGCCGAATCGGGTCAGCGCCAGGTTGCTCGGCACGCCGCGCAGCACGTAGCCGATGAAGAAGATCCCGGCACCGA
>Ga0157371_10003394_pt1 | contig 14470 bp, 14 predicted proteins | sample C45metaG_FD_113462 | JGI IMG/M metagenome (GOLD analysis project Ga0157371, IMG submission 113462) | Corn rhizosphere microbial communities from Kellogg Biological Station, Michigan, USA - C4-5 metaG | ecosystem: Host-associated > Plants > Roots > Rhizosphere > Soil | place: USA: Michigan...
CTCGGAGCTCGGTCTCCAGCTGGCTCAGCCGTCGAGACTCGGTGGCCCCGCCAGGTAGTCCGCTGACCACGGCGACCCACCAGGGCTCCTCTCGCGACACCGTCACCGTGTAGCTGGTCATCGATCCATCCATCCCTCGCCCAAGATCGGTTCCCGCGTAGCCGGCGTCACGCGATCATAAAGATCCGGACATTGAGCAGGCAATATTGACGCGGGTCGTGGAAGGGTCGTGTGCCACACGGCTCCCGCCACCATCCCGTCGACGCGGTGAGGACGTGCTGCTCGTCAGGAGCCGGAGGCCCGGTGCTTATCGGCGGAGTTCGCGCACGGCCTGCCGCTTGGCGCGGGCCATTCTCAGCAGGTATGCCGGGGTGGGAGGTACCCAGCCGAGCTGGCGTGACATGCCGAGGTCGTCCCGGTTGGCCCAGTGCTCGATGATCCGACCGTCCTTCATGCGGAACCAGTGGGACTGGGTGGCGGCGAACGTCCTGCGGGTCGGGGGGAAGACGGTGTCGACTCCGGCCTCGGCGTCGTAGACCGCCCAGGGGGCGACGTGGCGTCCGTTCATCGTGGAGTTGACGGCCACCAGGTCGCCGTCGGTGAGCGCGTGGTGGATGTCGTAGCGCAGGTCGGCGAACGCCGCCCGCAGCCACAGGGCGGTCGAGTAGAAGCCGTCGGCGCCGCGCACCCGCGAAGACGGCGGCTGGACCGGGTTCTCGCGATCGACGGCGTCCGGGTGGTAGAGACGGTCGAAGACGTCGCGGTCGCCGCTGGCCATGGCGTGGATGCTGCGGACGACGATGGAGACCGGATCGGTGGCGACGGCGGAGGTCGGTGGGTTGGCGCTCATGACCACTCCATTCGGATACAGTCAGACTGTATCCGAATGCTGGAGCTGGCTGTGACCCATGTCAAGAGGGCCTACGACGGATCCCGACGCCGTGAACAGGCGCGGGCCCGACGACTGGCCGTAGTGCAGGCCGCGCGCGAACTGTTCGAGACCGGGGGCTTCCGGCAGACCACCATCGCTGCGATCGCCAAGCGGGCTGGCGTGTCCAGCGAGAGCATCTACAAGACGTTCGGGACCAAGGCGGCCCTGGCGAAGGCCGTCTTCGACCTGGAGCTCGCCGGCGACGACGAGCCGGTGCCCATCGCCGAGCGTCCGGCCGTCCAGGCGATACGGGATGAGCCCGACGTCCGGCGCAAGATCACCCTGTTTGCCGAGGGGCTTGCGCAGCGGCAAGCCCGCTCAGCGGCGGTCCAGATCCTGATCCGGGACGGCCGGCACGTGGACGACTCGCTGGCGCCGGTCTGGGCGGCGCTCCAGCGCGAGGGTCTGACCGGCATGACGGCGCTCGGCCGGCACCTGCTCGACACCGGCCAGCTCCGCGAGGGCCTCACGATCGAGCAGGTCCGCGACATCCTCTGGAACTATCTCGCCATCGACGCCTACGAGCGACTCGTCTTGATCCAGGGGTGGTCGCAGCAGCGTTATTCGAACTGGCTGGCGCACACCATGGTCAGCGCACTGCAGTGAGTGCGTCGACCCTCGACTGAAGCATTCGCGCCGCGGCGAAGCCAGCGCAACCGGCCGGGTAGCTGAGGAGTATCCGGGCGACGCTGTCAGCTCGAGTTCGACTCCAGGTCCATCGGGCGGCCGCCCTCCCAGGTGTGCCAGCGCTCGATCTCGATCCAGGCGTTCACCCGGGGCCGGTCGCGCTGGCCGTACGGGTTGCCCATGTAGTGCGTCGAGAGCCGGTCGACCCCGGACAGGTCCGCGTCGTCGGTCAGCTCGGCGACCCGGCCGATGATGCTGACGTGCCGATACCAGCTGTCGTTGTCCATCACGGTCAGCGAGACGCGCGGGTCCTTGCGCAGGTGCTCGACGCGCTTGCGGCCGGCGTCCATGTTGACCAGGATCCGGTCGCCGTCGAGGACGTACCACGTGGCGACCGTGACCGGCTGCCCGTCCGGACGCAGCGTGGCGATCACGGACGGGTTCGGCTTCGCGAGGAAGTCGCGCAGTTCGTCGGGCAGCGGTGAGGTCGGCATGGCACCCATTCCATCACTGGGACGGGACCCGCCGTCACCCGGTCGGCGGCGGGGACGAACGCTGGTCGGCCGGGCGCTCGGCCCCGGCTCACGAGTGCTGATGGGCCAGCGCATGCAGCGCCAGGGTGGAGTGCGCGTACGCCCCTCCGGCACGCATCTCGGCCGCCACCCAGATCGCCTCCATGATCTCCTGCGGGCTGGCGCCCTTGCGCGCGGCCAGCCGGGTATGTCCCTGGATGCAGTAGGGGCACTGAGTGGTGTGGGCGACAGCCACCGCGATGAGTTGCTTCGTTTTCTCCGGCAGTGCTCCCTCGGCGAAGACAGCGCGGCCGAATGCCTCGAATGCATTGTGGATCTCCGGCGCGAGTTCCTTCCGGCGAGCGGCGATCTCGGGTGTGGTCGGGTGATACATCGGCTCGCTCACCCGTCCGTGAGAATTCGGCGCGGGGGACTTGGCTGGTGCGGTGCTCGTCATGACGCTCTCCTGAAGTCCGGGCAGGAAGTCGGAACGGGTCCGTCGGGTCGACGCCTATTCCGATCGAGACACGGGATGCCCGGGTATCGCGCGCTTCGGCCGTACAAACCGAGTCTGGTGCACCGACCGGGCAAAGGCATCGGACGCGACGGGCAAAGATCCGGACGTCGGTACTGCCGTCCATCGGCAAGCGCAGCGCGCGGACCCTCATCCCGCCGGCCGCCGGCGCCGTCGGGGCGGCGCCGGCGGCGATGCGGCCGCGGCGTAACGTGAAGCTCAGGCCGGGGGTCGGGCCACTCACCGTCAGCACACTGTCCCTCCTATTCGCGCCTGATCCGGCGATCGGAGAGAGCCGCAGGTTGACGACGGCGACCGTCGCCGAACTGATCCGGGAGCAGACATGGACAACGCCACCAGCGGACGATCCGCATCCGAGCCGGCTGGAAGCCGACCTCCCGCACTGACGTTGCGAGACGAGCACGACCTGCTGCTCCGCGAGGTCACCGCGCGAGCCGAGGGCGTCCTCTCAGAGGCAGATGCGGGCCGGTGGCCGCGACAGCAGTTGCACGTGCTTCTGGATTACCTCTACCTCGAGCTGCTAAGGCACATCGTCGATGAGGAGTGGCTCCTCTTTCGGATGTCCCACCGCGGCCCGGAAGATCTCGCTCCGCTGCGTCAGGACCACCTGGACTTGCGCGGCACGATCGAGGAGCTGGCCGACATGGCCGGCCGTGGCGTCGACGGCTCGGCGACGGAGCTGAGCCGCACGACGAGGAACCTGCTCGTCCGCCTGGAGGACCACATTCGGGCCGAGCACGACCTGCTGATCACCCACGACGAAGCGCCCTCGACCGCCAGGCTGGGCAGCCGGCCGCACGCCTGGTATGACCTTACCGAAGGGCCCGTCGTGGATCTCGCCGACCTGCCCGGCCCGCTGGGTGTCGACGCGGTGATGAGCCGACTCCTGCGTCTGAGAGCCGGCGAGCAGGTCGAGCTGCGGGCCAATACGGACCCGGCCCCGATTTGGCGCCGCCTGGCTATGGACGACCCGGGTGGATACGGCTTCAGCTACCTCGCGCGAGGACCCGCACAATGGCGCGTCCGCATCACGCGACGATCCGCCTCGTAGCCCCCTGGCCGGCCACGGGCCCGTCGGCTGAGCGCGATCGACCGTGCTGACTACCCGGCGACGCCAGCACGCGGGTCGATCTTGGTGCCGTGCCGTGCCGTGCCGTGCCGCGGGCAGGGCCACCGGTCAGAAAGTCACGGCGCCTTGGAGAATCGCATATCCGAAGACCCACGCCGTTCCTATCGCGACCACGATGGTTGCCCAACCGACCTGTCGCATGATGGGCCGTTCGAGCGCGAGCAGCAGAAAGAACAAGAACCACAACACTGCCCATATGAACCAGTCGATTGCCAGCCAGGTTGCGGCGACGTTCCCCTGTGCGTCGCGCAGGGCATAGATACCTGTAGGAACCGCGGTCACCGAGACAAAGAAGCAGAACCAGCCGAACGCCCGGCTGCCGGCGCCCAGGAACTGGTTGGCGGCGATCCACAGGTAAGTGAACGCGAATAGGAGGATAAATGCGGCGTCGGCCACGTTGGAGCGAACGCCGTTGATTCCGCCCAAGACCACCAGTAGGATCGCTACCGCGACGCCGATGCTGCCGGTGAAGATGTTGATAACTGCCACTTCGCGTCCCTGCAGAAATCCGAGGTGACTCTCCACGTCCATCCGACGTGATTGCGCGAAGTGGCCAGCGCGATCGGTTCCTCGACCGGTCTCGTCTTGCAGGCTTGACTCTGCTCCCAACCGCGCGCCTGCTATCTGCGGTGCCGGCTCACGCGTGGCCATATCGGCTGTTCGAGCCTGCCCGATGAGCCAAATGCCGTTGACCAGGAGAGCGGCTCCGACGTACAGGAGGACGATACCGGTGAGCATGACGTGAGCCTTTCCTCGTTCGCTGGTGCGCAGGGTCATCGGTGGACTCGCGGTGTGTCCGAACCCGCGCGGACGGTGATCCGTAGGCGCGCTGCTCTACGTGACAGCCGGGACTCCGGGAGCACGCCAGAGGCGAGTAGTCGACTCGTCCCGGCGCGTCTGCGACGTACCTGGGCGCGGGTGCGGCGCCGGCCGATGGATCGTGGCGATGTGACGCAACCCGGTGACGGCACCCAGCAGGCAGTCCATTCCTGAGGTGTGGCCGTAGCGACGCAACTGGTTCACCGCGTCGGCGGTCGCCGTTCTGTCGGATCGATCGAGTGCGAGCAACAGGTCATGTAAGGGCCCCGCGACCATTCCTCGACATGCGTAGTGCAGGTACTCCACCGAGATGTCCGTCGTGAGCCGGGTCCCGGTATCGACGAGCAGTTGCCGCAGTGAAGCCAGGCCCGAGGAGTCGATCTCGCCCACGAACCACAGTGCGGCGATCATCCCGACCAGCACGTCATCGCCGCTGGGGGTGAGTCCGGGCCCACGCCCGAGCAGGTAGAGCACCGCGTCATCGGCGTTGCCGGCATCGACCCGGTCATCGATCAGCGTCTCGACGGCAGCCCTCAGCCGAGGGTCGGCGGTCAGGGCCAGCCACTGCTCGCCGAACCCCGTCAATGCTCGTACCCGGGCCAGGTGCCCGATCAGGTGGCCGACGGGGCGGCTCATCGGGTCGCGTCGAACGGCCGGCAGGGTGGGGTCGAATACGGTCGTTCGCGGGGTTGAGCGGATCACCGTGGTTGCGGTGCGGGCGCTCATGCGCCGTTCGCGCGGATGCCAATCCAGCACCTCAGCCGGCAGCCTACGGTGCAGTCCCTGAAGTTGGGCCAGGCTGGCGGATGTCATCTCCACGCCGTGGGGGGCCGAGATGACATCCGCCGAGCACGTGACCAGTCGCTGCCCCGCTCGCAGGGTGACTGCCCTGGCGAAGACCGAGTGGAATTCCACGTGGCGGTTCTCGTCGAGTATCCGCAGCGCCTGCGTACTGATTCGGGTGATCGACATGGTTGGCCGTCCTTCACCGGACTCGGTCTCAGGTGCTGTGCGCGACGCCGTGCGCCTGTGCCAGAGCCTCCAGGGCCGCGGTGAAGCACGCCATGGGAGCACGGACCTTCCCGATCCCGACCATCCCGATCCCCGCCTTCTTGTGCATCACCGGCGTCGTGATCAACGGCGCGACACCGGTGGACACGATGCGGCGAAGATCGAGCGCGACCGGGACGCCCTTGAAGTTCCAGTTCGGGATCGGCATGTTCGGATTGTTGGTCACCACGATGTCCGACTGCTCATCGCTGGTCGCGCGCGCGTCGTCGAAGCCGCCGTCGCCGGTGCCGACCAACTGCTGGACGGCTGGTGCCGCGACGGCGACCAGACCACCGAAACCGTAGGCTTCGAGGACAGCGCTGTCGCCGGTGTCCGGGCAGGCGTCCTCGTCGCTGAAGCCCGGGAAGTAGAGCGTGTCCAACGTGCCCAGGGGCCCGGTGAACCACCGGTCGCCGAGCCCGCTGACCCTGATGCCGAACTCGCGGCCGTTGCGGGTCAGGCAGGTGACAACGCTGCCCTCTTCAATGGTCGCCGCGGCATCGAGGGTCGCCTTGCCCGCGGCCATCGCAAGGGTAAGGAAGAATTCGTTGTTTCCGGACAGGAAGTCGAGCAGCGTTTGCAGGTCCTTCTGCGGCGGCGCTGCCTGCACAAGCTTGGGCGCCAGTTCCCGGAACATCAGGCTCGACGCGGCGGTGTTGCGGACGTGGAAGTCGTCTCCCATCGCAACCGCCTGGGCCAGGATCGGGTTGAGCGGCAGTCCCCCACCGGGAAGCAACCGGAGCGCGTTCGAGAATGCCGGGCCGAGGACGTCCCGCAACCAGACGAGGTTGTCGGCGACGGACTGGTCGTATACGCCGTAACGGAGGACCTTTCCCTCACCCTCGTGAATGGTCGTGTAGGCGCGGTTGCCGTCGGTGGCGTTCTCAACGACGAAGACGGGCATGTTCCCGGTGAGAATGCCACCCATCGGCGCGACCGTACGGAAGTGGTGGTTGGGAGCGAACTGCACCTTTTCACAGAGCTTCCGCGCGGCGTTCTCGTCCGTCGCCCAGCCCTCGAACAAGACCGCTCCGATGGCTGACCCCTGAACCGGCTCCGGCATGTCCTTGAACGCGATCGGCGGGCCGGCGTGGAGAATGAGCTGTCCCGAGAGTTCTGGGATGACTGTCTTCGCACGGACCACGTCGACAAGCCGCGGCTGGGCAGCGATGATCTTCTGTGCGATTGCGTTGTTGGCGTCGTCGATGGACTTGTACGCTGTCATGGTCGATATCCTCGCAATCTTGCGGTCGAGAAGCCTGTCAGAGTGTGCGGTAGCGATCTGCCCAAACGTGTTCCTCCTGTCATGCCGCCGGCGCACCGCGATCGCGCTGATTCACCGAAGGGCGTCGACGAGTGCCTGGAGCCTGGGATCGCCGCCGGCGACCGGGCGCCAGTCGTAGTGCACGACCTGCGCACCGTGCTCGAGCAGCGTCTCGGCGAATCCCCGCAGTCCGATGTTGATGACCCGTGGCGGCTGCGCGAGCAGCTGCCGGATGGGCTCGCTCGGGCCGTCTGTCTGCGGCATCGAGAGGCGCGGTCGTTGCAGGATGCGTAGTGCGTGACGAACCGCGGCCGCGTTGCTGGGCATGACGGTCACGCCCGCTCGCTCCAGGGTGAGGGTCTGGGTGCTCAGGGACTGCGGGTCGTCCTCGGTGCCGCAGACCGATGCCACGACGGCGAGATCTCGGCCGGTCGCATGCAGCTCGGCCAGCCCCGCGGTGATGCCGGGGGCAAGCGCACCTGCCGGGTCAGGGTCCGATCCGTAGCCGAGCACGAGGTCCAGGAGCAGGACCGCGTTCCGCGGGTCGTCGAAGACCGCCGTGAGGCGCTCGTTCCTGATGGACGGGTCGATCATCGGGTGGGGCCGACCGCGCGTGTACGTGTCGTCTCCGAGGTCGATCACCTCGTGGCCGCCGGATCGGAGCAGGTAGCCGGCGTCGTGCTCGGATTCCTCAGGTATCCCGAGCGACTCACGCAGAAGCATCGCCGCTTCGGAGGCCAAGGTGCCGCCAGTGTAGAGGCCCTTGATCCACTGTTGGACGGGCTGTAGCGCCACGGGACGTGATGCTCTCGTGCCGGCCGATTCCACGGCGATCCGTGCCGCCTCGTCCAGCGTGTGCGCGTAGTGGACGTTTCCCTCCGCCGGCGCCGGGGGGCGTTCACCCAGCAGGATCGCGACGACCGGCTTGGACAGTCGTTCCGCCAGGCCGGTCACGTCCTCGCGAACGCGCGCGGCGGGCGGCTTGCTGATCAGCACGATCACGTCCGTGGTTGCGTCGCTGTCCAGAGCGCGTAGCGACTGCAGGCAGGTGGTTCCGCCGACTCGCGTGCTCAAGTCACGTCCGCCGAGTCCGATCGCGTGTGAGACGCCTCCGCCTAGCGCGTCGATCTGTGCCATGACCTCTTGCAGTCCGGTGCCCGACGCGCCGACCAAGCCGATTCTCCCCTGGTGGACCGCGTTCGTGAACGCCAGCGGCAACCCGCCGATACTCCCGGTCCCGCAGTCGGGTCCCATCACGAGCAGCCCGCGCTCGCGAGCCTTCCGCTTGAGCGCCACCTCGTCGTCGATACTCACGTTGTCGCTGAAGATGAAGACGTGCAGACCCTGGTCCAGCAGCCGTTCTACTTCGGCCGCGACATACTCGCCGGGGATGGACACGATCGCGAGATTCGCATCGCCGACGATGCTCAACGCCCGCTCCAGAGTGCGAGTTGTCCGTAGCCTCGAGCGTGCGGATACCGAGGCCTGGTCGGAAAGGAATGCGTCGACTGTCGCGACCAGCGATTCGCCCACCTCAGCACTTGTGACGTCAGCCATGATGAGGAGATCCGTCGGCTTCGCTTCATCGACCTCGGCGTTCGCAAGGCCCGCGTTGCGGAGGATGTCCTTGTTCATCGGCGTACCCATCATGATCGATACCCGGTTGACGCCGTCGGTATCGGTGACGAGGTTGCTCAGCCGCATGAGCCGTAAGGAGTCCTGATAATTGTTCGGCTTGACAATCGAGTAGAGCATGCTACATGGCTTCTCTCCGTGGATAGGCCGGCCGCGACGATCCGCACAGCCAGCGATCGGGGACGGATACCGCGGAAGGGAACTTCGCCTGTGGTGACTGGCTCTTGCTCATAGAGCCGGTCGGGGAGCTCCTGAGTGTTGCGGATCGCTACTGACGCGGCCGCTAAGGTGAGCCGGCTGGCCCGTTCGCAACGGACCTGAGTCCAACGCGATGTCTACGTGACTAGTCGCGTGACGAGGTATGCGGGATTAGAGGTGCGAGTCGAACGGACACCAATCCTGTGTCCTGGTGACATTCCTCGCGGCGGGGTTCGTAACTTGTCGGGGACGTGTTCCGCGCATGAATCCATCATGCAGCTCCGGCGTCAGAGCAGCCAGATCTCGTGCCGGCAACGCCGGCAGTGCCTTGGTTGCCGGGCACTGGCAACGCGGGAAGCAACGCGGGTCACGTCGAGATTGTTATTGCGCCGACCGTCGCACCCACTCTTGAGCAATTCACCCTCCGCACCACCACCCTCCACCGCGGCCAGGCTGTCCACCGGCGAGGCTCCCGGCCGGGGACACTCCGGCACGCCCCGGAGAGGCTTGACGCGACGCAGAAGCCCTATCGCTCATGCCGACGAGGCGCCCGGCAGGGAGGGCTGAACCGCTGACGATGCGGCAGCTCGGGAGGAACGCCGAACCGCCGACGATGCGGCGGTTCGGCGAGGTCGTCATCGAGGGACGGCTCCCGATGCGTGGAGCTTCTCGAGCGGGACGTCCGGGTCCGCGAGCTCGTCGGGGTCGACGCGCGCTCCGGCACGGATCAGGTCCTGGATGGCGGTGGTGACGTCCCAGACGTTGACGTTCATGCCGGCGAGGACTCGTCCCGCCGACAGCCAGAAGGCGATGAACATCCGGCCAGCCCGGTCGCCTCGGTAGACAACCTGGTCGTAGCCACCGGGATCGACGTAGCCGGAGTACTCCATGCCGAGGTCGAACTGGTCGGTGTAGAAGTACGGCACCCGGTCGTACGTGACGTTCTGCCCGAGCATCGACCGGGCCGCCGCCGGGCCACCGTGCAGCGCGTTGGCCCAGTGCTCCACTCTGAGGTGGCGCCGGAACAACGGGTGATAGGAGTTGGCGACGTCGCCGGCGGCGAAGACATCGGGGTGAGAGGTGCGCATGGCCTGGTCGACGACGATCCCGTTGTCGACCGACAGACCGGCATCCGCGGCGAGCTGGACGTTCGGCCGAGCACCCACACCGACCACCACGACATCCGCCGACAGTGTGTCGCCACCGTCGGTGACGAGCCCCGTGACGGCGCCACCGGAACTGGTCAACTCGGCGACCCTGGTCCTCAGCTGCAGGGTGACGCCATGGTCCCGGTGCAGTTCGGCGAACATCCCGCCGAGCTCGTCGCCCAACGCGGCACGCAGTGGCACCGCCTGCGAGCCCACGACCGTCACCTCGTTGCCGTGACCACGGGCGGCCGCGGCGGTCTCCAGCCCGATCCACCCGGCGCCGACGACCGCCACTCTGCGGCCGCCGACGGTCAGCGCGGCACGCAGGCGGTCGGCGTCCTCGACGTCGCGCAGGTAGTACAGGCCGTCGAGGTCGGCGCCGGGCAGCCGGCGGGCCGAGGAGCCGGTGGCGATCAACAACCTGTCGTAGCCGAGGCGCGCGCCGGTGCCCAGCGTGACCTGATGACCGACCGGGTCGAGATCCACGGCCGGGCTCCCCAGGTGCAGCTCCACCGCGTGCTGCTCGTACCAGTCCGTCGGGTGGACGAACACGCTGTCCCGCTGGGCGGTGCCGGTGAGGTAGCCCTTGGACAGCGGCGGCCGCTCGTAGGGACGCTCGGACTCGGAGCCGACGAGCTGGACCCGGCCGCCGAAGCCTTCCCCACGCAGCGTCTGGGCGGCCTTCGCTCCGGCGAGGCCGCCGCCGGCGATGAGGAACGTCTGCTGTGCCATGTCGCGACTCCTGGTCCGTGGCAGGGTCATCGGATCAGACGCCAGCTCTCGCGGTGGTCTTCGGCCACGGCGAGCCTCGCCAGCGCGAGGGCGGCGACGAACAGACCGAAGTCGCGCAGCGCGACGTCGTAGAAGTCGCCGATGATCAGCAGGTTGGCCATGATGCCGGCCAGCCAGGCGGCGACCAGCAGCGCTCCGTAGCGGGGCACCAGCGCGACGGCGATGCCGGCGAGGATCTCCACGACGCCGACGGCGTACATCGCCTGCTGCGCTGTGCCGGGGACGATGTCGTTGATTCCCGGTGCGAGGTAGCGCGGCCAGTCGGTCAGGACGTTGGCGAACTTGTCCAGCCCGAACAGGATCGGCGCCAGGGTGAAGACGGTGCGCAGGAGCAGGAAGGCCTGCCGCGACGGGGTGGCGGCCAGCAGCCGGGCCGGGACATCGCTGCGAGGGGTGGCACTCATGACGACCCCTTTCTAAAGAGATGTGTTTCTAATTTTAGAGTTGCCCATCTCTAAAGTCAAGGGTATTTGATGTTAGAGTGGGAGGCATGGAGGAGCGGACGTTGGCGGACCGGGTGGCAGCGGTCAGTGCGCTCGATGAGCCGCTCCGGCGTGCTCTGCTGGACTACGTCGCCCGCAGCGACGCGCCGGTCAGCCGGGACGACGTCGCGGAGGCGTTCGGACTGGCGCGCAGCACCGCCGTCTTCCATCTCGACCGGCTCGCCGAGGCGGGGCTGCTGGCGGTGGAGTTCAGGCGGCTCGCCGGGCGGACCGGGCCGGGGGCCGGGCGGCCGTCGAAGCTCTACACCAAGGCTGCCGGCGAGGTCGCGGTCACCGTCCCGGAACGCCGGTACGACCTCGCCGGCGACCTGCTGCTGACCGCGATCGAGGAGTCGGCGCGCACCGGTGCGGCGGTGCAGGAGACGCTGGCGCGCACCGCCGAGCAGGCCGGTCGGACGCTGGCCTCCGGCGACCGGTCCCTGGAGCAGATCCTGGAGGATCAGGGGTTCGAACCCCGTCCCGACGGCGCCGGCGGGCTCGTGCTCGGCAACTGCCCGTTCCATCGACTCGCGCGGCAGCACACCGAGATCGTGTGCCAGCTCAACCTGGACCTGCTGCGCGCCGCCGCGGAGGCGGCAGGCGACCGGCAACACACGATGATCCTCGATCCCGGAATCGGGCGGTGTTGCGTCCGCGCGGTCCGCCGCCGCCGCCCGCGTGTCCGCCGTTCCGGCGGAGCGGATCAGGCCGATACGCCGGCCACCACCGACAACCCTCGTACGGACGGCCGGGAGGAAGCCCGATGACCAAGCTGCAACGCCTCTACGCCGAGCAGGGCCAGAGCCCGTGGCTCGACAACCTCACCCGCGGTTACCTGCGCGACGGCACCCTGGCCCGCATGGTCGGCGACGGGATCCGCGGCGTCACCGCCAACCCGACGATTTTCGCCAGGGCCATCGAGGGTTCGGCCGACTACGACGAACAGTTCGCCTCCCTGACCGCCGTCGGCGTCCCGGTCGAGGACGCCTACTGGGAGCTGGTGATCGCCGACGTCACCGCCGCCCTCGCCGTCCTCCGCCCGGTCTACGACACGGCCGCCGGGACCGACGGCTTCGTGTCGGTCGAGGTCGCTCCCGAGCTGGCCCGGGAGATCGACGCCACGATCGCCGCTGCCCGCGCGCTGCACGAGCGGATCGACGAGCCGAACCTGTTCGTGAAGATCCCGGCGACGGCGGAGGGCGTCCCCGCGATCGAGGCGATGATCGCCGAAGGCCGCAGCATCAACATCACCCTGATCTTCTCCCTCGCCCGCTACGCCGAAGTCATCGAGGCCTACCTGCGCGGCCTCGAGTCGTTCGTCGACGGCGGCGGCGATCCGTCGACCGTCCACAGTGTCGCCTCGTTCTTCGTCAGCCGGGTCGACACCGAGGTGGACCGGCGGCTGGACGCCCTCGGCACCGACGAGGCACTGGGGTTGCGCGGGCGGGCCGCGGTCGCCCAGGCCAAGCTCGCCTACGCGCTGTTCGAGCGACAGTTCTCGGGCGCGCGGTGGCAGCGCCTGTCCGATCTCGGCGCGCACCGGCAACTGCCGCTGTGGGCTTCGACGTCCACCAAGAATCCCGCCTACCCCGACACCCGCTACATCGACGAGCTCATCGGCCCCGACACCGTCAACACCCTGCCTGAGACCGCGATCGCCGCGTTCGAGGACCACGGCACTCTGGCCCGCACCATCGACGCCGGGCTGGAGGATGCCTCCGACGTGATGCGCCGGCTGGCCGCCGCCGGCGTCGACATGGACGACGTCGGCCTGACCCTCGAAGACAACGGCGTCGCCGGCTTCCACCAAGCCTTCGGGCACGTGCTCGCCAGCCTGGACGCCAAGGCTCGCCAACTCAGTAGCCGCTGAGATGGACTGGGCCGGATGGGCACTGTTCGGGGTGATCGCCACGAGCACCCTCACTGCCCTGATGATCACTGCCCAGCTGGCCGGACTCACCCGGCTCGACCTTCCCCTCGTGCTCGGCTCGCTGGTCACCCCCGACCCGGACCGGGCCAGGATCGCCGGGTTCTTCGTCCACCTCACCGTCGGTCAGGGCTTCGCCCTCGGCTACGCCGCCACCTTCGCCCTGCTGGATCGGGCCACCTGGTGGCTCGGCGGGCTGCTCGGTCTCCTGCACGTCGGCATCGCGATGACGGTGCTTCTCCCGCTGCTCCCGGGCCTCCACCCGCGGATGGCGTCGCACCGGGCCGGCCCGTCCAGCACCGCCGTGCTCGAGCCGCCGGGTCTTCTCGCCCTCAACTACGGCATCCAGACCCCCGCGGTCGCGGTCGTCGCCCACGTCGTCTACGGAATCGTTCTCGGCCTGCTCCTCCAGGCGCGCTGACATGCGCCGTCCTCAGCTCCGACGCCCGGACCCGGACGCCGGCTCAGGGGCTGCCCGCTCCCCGCACTTGCCGTCGATCGGGGACTACGGGCTGATCGGCGACACCCGCACCGCGGCGCTGGTCTCCAGCGACGGCGCGATCGACTGGTTCTGCGCGCCCCGCTTCGACGGGGAGCCGGTGTTCGGCCGGCTGGTCGGCGGCGCACCGGCCGGAACGTTCCGGGTCGGGCCGGCGGGGGCGGCCGCGGTCGTCGAGCGCCGCTACCGGCGGCACACGGCCACGCTGGAGACGACGTGGGCGGTGGGTGAACGTCGGCTCACCCTCACCGAGGCGATGGTGGCCGAGGTGAGCGGGCTCCTGCTGCCGGCGACGCTGCTCGTGCGGCGCCTGTCGGCCGAGGGCGGAGCCGTCGACGCCGTCGTCGAGTTCGACCCCCGCCTGGGCGAGTATCACCACCCGCCGCGGGTCCGCCGGGACCGCGGGCGGGTGGTCTGCCAGTGGGGGTCGCTGGCAATCTCCCTGGGCTGCGCCCCACGGGTCGCGGTCGAACCGGGCCGGCCGGCCCCGGTCACGGTGACGCCGGATCACCCGGTCACCCTGGTCCTGGCCGTGGCCCACCGCGAACCGCTCATCCACGTCGACCCCGACGCGGCGTGGGACCTCCTCGCCCGAGACGAGGCCCGGTGGCGGGACTGGACTGCCCGCATCGACGAGTCGATGCCGTTCCGCGATGCCGCGGTGCGCAGCCTGCTGACCCTGCGGCTGCTGACCTACTCGCCCTCGGGGGCTCCCGTCGCCGCGCCGACCACCTCGCTGCCCGAGGACCCGGGTGGCGTGCGGAACTGGGACTACCGCTACGTCTGGCCCCGTGACGCAAGCATCGGCGTCGGCGCCTTCCTCGGAGTCGGCAAACCCGACGAGGCGAGGGGATTCCTCGGCTGGCTGCTGCACGCCAGCCGGCTCGAGCGACCCCGGCTGCCCGTGCTGTTCACCCTGGAC
>Ga0157371_10003396_pt1 | contig 14463 bp, 12 predicted proteins | sample C45metaG_FD_113462 | JGI IMG/M metagenome (GOLD analysis project Ga0157371, IMG submission 113462) | Corn rhizosphere microbial communities from Kellogg Biological Station, Michigan, USA - C4-5 metaG | ecosystem: Host-associated > Plants > Roots > Rhizosphere > Soil | place: USA: Michigan...
CTTTTATACCCGCAGAAGTATTACAACAAGTGCAGGCCCAGGGCAACCAAATGTCTGGCTCTTCAGCCCAAACTTCTGAAGCGATAAAGACCATTGCCAACGCACAACTAACTCTTTCATCAGTCAACTGGCCCCTGGTCATTGGATGCTTTATTTTCTATTTCATTGGTGGATATTTATTTTATGCCGCCCTGTTTGCAGCAGTGGGTAGTGCAGTAAATGAAGATGCGCAGGATGCCCAGAGCCTTACATTCCCTATCACCATGCCCATAGTGATTGCCATCATTATCATGATCAACTCCATTAATGATCCCACCAGTTCCCTGGCCAAATGGAGCAGTATCATTCCATTCTTCTCCCCTATTGTGATGATGTCAAGGATTCCATTTGGCGTTCCCAGCACCGTTGCCTATTGGGAATTAGGCCTGTCTATGGTTTGCCTTGTCATTGGTTTTCTTTTCACAACCTGGCTGAGTGCCAAAATATATCGTACAGGCATCCTTCTGTATGGCAAAAAACCAAGCTGGAAAGAAATGGCTAAATGGATCAGACGTTAAAGAAAATGAAAAATACATGAGTAAATTTGGTTTTACGAAATCAATCGTACATTTGATACGAAGAGTTTCGTTAATCAAAAAACCATGTTTATGAATCAGAAATCAATACTACAGAAATTACCCATTGTCGCAATAGGTGTGGCTATCGCTTGTACAGTCCTTGCCTTTCAACAACATCCTTTAAAAACAAAACCAGTACATAGTGATACTTTACCTGACCGCAACCGGAAGGTCAGGAATATTGATGATGCTCTTGAGGAATTGGAAAGAAGCAAGGCGGAGGTGGATCATTCATTGAAAGAAATAGATTTTAATAAAATGGAAAAAGAGATCCAGGAGGCCACTAAAAACCTGCAGTTAGATACAAAAAAAATGCAGGAAGAGCTTGCGCAGGCAATGAAAGAAGTTGACAAAGCTAAAATCAATGCCGAAATACAAAAGTCCTTACAGGAAGAGAACCTGGCAAAAATGAAAGCTAACCTGGATAGCAATATGAAGTCAGTAGATTTCGATAAGCTCAAGGCTGAAATAGAAAATTCTGTAGCTAAAGTAGATTGGGATAAGATCCATGAAGAACTGGAAAAAACTAAATCAGTCAACATGGATAGTATCCAGTCCAATCTTAAAAAAATAAGGCCTGAAATAGAAAGATCTATGAAACAGGCTCATGAAAGCATTGATAAGGCAAGGAAAGAATTGACAGGTTATAAGCATTTCCTTGATGGTCTCACTAATGATGGTTTAATTAATAAGACTAATGATTATACTATTCAGTACAAGTCCGGAAAATTGACCATCAATGGCACGGAACAACCGGCATCTGTAATGAATAAATACCAATCCTTTTTAAAGGAGAAAAAAGATTTCACTATTGAAAAGTCAAAAGATGATTTTAATATCAAGAATGATTAAACCGACCTGGCTTAACTACTAAAACCATTCAAAAGAACTCCTTCGTGGGGTTCTTTTGAATTTCATACCTGTACTAACTTCATTGTGCATTTAACTAACATTATTATGGAAATGTATTTTATTGCACAGGTGCTCCCTTCAACATTAAATGAAAAAATTCTTGCATTCAAACAATTCATGCTGGAGCGTTTTGAATGCCGTGTTGGATTAAAATCACCTGCACATATCACTTTCATTGCACCTTTCTGGGAAGACATAGGGAAGGAAGATAGTTTGATAGCAGATCTTGATCATATTAGCAGGCAGCACTTTCCCTTTTACATCAACACTATAAATTTTGGAGCATTTAAACCAAGAACCATATTTGTTGATGTTATGGCTAATGACAAACTAAATGAATTAAAGAGTTCAATTGAATCCCAACTATTAAACAGTAAGAAATATAGCATCAAGTCAGAAGGAAGACCTTTTAAGCCCCATATAACCATTGCCACCCGTGACCTTTATAAAAAAAGCTTTAGTGAGGCCTGGTCCTATTTTGAAAACAAACAATTTAATGAGCAATGGATGGCTGACTCTGTGTCTTTATTGCGCCATAACAAAAAAAACTGGGATGTCATTCACACATCCCAGTTCGCAATTTCTTCAGAACAAATTATTCAAAATCACTGAATAACAGTCCGGGCAATATATGAAAAGCATCATTTTCAGACATCTCTACATTTAACTGGCAACCTTCTTCAGGTCTTATGGTAACTTTTTCCTTTGTCACCTTTTTAAACCCATCCTTTTCAAATACCAGTTTGTAAGTACCCGGCTTGAGGTCAGTAAAATAATAGTTCCCATTTCCATCAGTCAGGGCTACCTTTTCCTTTTTAGAACTGGAATAGGCTACCACATTCACATTGCATAATGGCTTATGTGTATCAGCATGTATTACCCCTCCGGCTATATCATTTTTCTTAGTGTTCTCAACTTCTGTCCCAGGAGTGGTATTAGCCCGAGACAACATAGCAGTTAAGCAAAATACCAAAGTTATAAGCAGTGGTTTCAATTTCATGGTTTTCTATTAATAGGTGATCCTCATCTATACCTCTTTAACCTTCATAGTTAAATTTACTATTATTTATGGGATTTGAAAGCCCCTCCTGGAATTCCTTCCATAAATTATGCACTATGTCTGCAGCAGGTAAGATATTATGCAACAAGGCACTAACCTGTCCTATCTCCAATTCCCCTTCATCCAGGTTTCCTTCATACATACCCGTCTTAGCCCTGGCCCTTCCTAATAAAACCTTCAGTTCTTCTACAGTAGCGCCCCGGGTTTCGGCTTCCTGTACCTGCTGGAAAAATTTGTTTTTCAAAAGTCGCACCGGCGTCAGCTTCTTCAATGACAATTGGGTATCCCCTTCTGCTGCACCAACTACCGCCTGTTTGAAATTTAAATGCGAAGAAGCCTCTTCACTGGCTACAAACCTGGTACCCACCTGAACGCCTTCGGCACCTAAAACCATACAGGCCAGCATTTGCCTCCCGGTTGCAATACCACCTGCAGCAATCACGGGTATGGATACAGCATTACTTACAGCAGGTATTAAAACCATTGTAGTTGTTTCTTCCCTGCCATTATGCCCACCTGCTTCAAAACCTTCGGCAACCACAGCATCACAACCAGCATCCTGAGCCTTTAAGGCAAACTTGCTGCTGCTTACAACGTGTACGACCTTAATATTATTTTCTTTCAGGTGTGAGGTCCAGGTCCTGGGATTACCCGCAGATGTAAATATGATTTCCACTCCTTCCTCAATAATTATCCTGATATGTTTATCAATGTCTGGATAAAGCAATGGGATATTGACACCAAATGGCTTTGCTGTTGAGGCCTTACATTTCCTTATATGGTCCCTTAAAACTTCCGGGTACATACTGCCGGCGCCTATCAGGCCAAGACCCCCTGCATTGCTCACTGCACTTGCCAACTTCCAGCCAGATGCCCAGATCATACCTGCTTGTACAATAGGGTATTGAATATGAAACAGTTCAGTTATCCTGTTAGAAAACATAAGTAAAAATAAGCGAGGGTTTCAGATTTTCCTCTCTTATGGTAATATGTAAAAATGAAAAAAGGATCAACCCAGGTCGATATCTGTATTATCCCCAATATTCAGGGACCTGGTTTCACCCCTGATAGTAGTGTCGCTCCCAATGAGTGAATCATCCAATACAATATCAAAAAGATTGGAAAATGATCCTATGATAGAATTCTTAACAATAGAAAAATCGATGGTTGTATCGTCTCCAATAGTAGCGTTTGGACCTACTATCGAATTTTTTATAGTACATCCCTTGCCTATACTAACCGGCTGAATCAAAACTGTATTCTCATACTCAGGCCTTAACTCCGCCTTTGCACCAAATTTTTTGAGAAGGGTTGCATTGGATTCCAGCAAGCTCTCTCTTTTACCACAGTCAAACCAACTGTCTACCTTAAAAGCATTAACATGTGCACCATTCTTTATCATGCAATCCAGGGCGTCTGTTATGCTGTATTCTCCATGCGTTTTGATGCCCTGCTTGATATTGACATCAAGGCATTGAAAAAGCATTTCTGTTTCCTTTATCTTATAAATGCCTACCAGCGCCATATTTGATTTGGGAATATGTGGCTTTTCAACAAGGTGGGTTATGTTGGCGTCACAATCCATTTCAGCTACACCAAAGCTTCGTGGGTCGTCCACCTTTCTCACACCAATCATGGAAGTATTGCTATTGATCACTGCGGAAACGTCATAGTCGCAAATAGTATCACCCAATACAATCATTATTTCATCATTGGCCACAATATTGCTGGCAAGCCTTACAGCATGTCCTATTCCCTGCCTGTCATTCTGGTACACAAAATGAGCGGTAATAGTAGGATAGTTTGCTTTTACATAGTCCTGTATCTTTTCACCAAGGTATCCAACTATAAAAATAAATTCGTTGATACCGGCATCCCTTAACTGGTCGACGATAATACTTAGTACGGTCTTCCCTGCCAGGGGAATCAGAGCTTTTGGTTGTGTGTAAGTATGCGGTCTTAATTTAGTTCCTGCACCGGCTAACGGAATAATTGCTTTCATTGATAATTATTTTGGTGGTCATTAGGCACCTTTCCATACACTTCCACCATTATTCATTGATTATTCAATAAAAAGAAGCGGTCGAAATTACTGATTTTATATTAAACAAGTCAAATGCCTTTACTTGGCAGTACACACTTATTTTTGCAATATGTACCTGGTGATAAAAAGGTTAACAAGCCATTGAATTTTGTTCTTTCACCGTCCCGTACAGCAGAACCATAATCAATCAGCATGCAAAGAGATCAACTTGTTTTTGACATTATTCAAAAAGAATTACAACGCCAGCGCCATGGAATTGAATTGATCGCCTCTGAAAACTTTACCTCCCTGCAGGTGATGCAGGCCATGGGTAATGTAATGACCAATAAATATGCAGAAGGATATCCCGGAAGAAGGTATTACGGAGGATGTGAATTTGTAGATGAGACCGAGCAATTGGCTATTGACCGCATCAAACAGGTTTTTCATTGTGAATACGCCAATGTGCAACCCCATAGTGGTGCACAAGCCAATGCAGCTGTGTTGCTTGCCGTGCTAAAGCCCGGAGATAAGATCCTTGGTCTTGACCTTAGCATGGGTGGGCATCTTACCCATGGCTCACCAGTCAACTTTAGTGGCAAACTGTACCAACCTTTCTTTTATGGTGTGTATAAGGATACAGGCCTGGTGAATTATGAACAATTGGAAGAAGTTGCCCGCAAAGAAAAACCCAAATTGATCATCTGCGGAGCTTCTGCCTATAGTCGTGATTGGGATTATGCGCGCATACGGAAAGTGGCGGACGAAATAGGCGCTTTTGTAATGGCTGATATTGCCCATCCTGCAGGTCTTATAGCCAAAGGACTGCTTGCCTCTCCTTTCGAACATTGTCATTTTGTAACATCAACCACACATAAAACGCTCAGGGGTCCAAGAGGCGGCATCATATTAATGGGTAAAGACTTTGAAAATCCTTTTGTTGTAAAAGATCCAAAGGGAAACACCAGGATGATGAGTCACCTGATGGATATGGCAGTTTTCCCGGGAATACAAGGTGGCCCACTGGAGCATGTAATAGCCTCCAAGGCCATTGCTTTCGGAGAAATATTGAGTGATGAATTTACAAGCTATGCCCGCCAGGTGCAGTCGAATGCCCAGGCCATGGCAAAAGCATTGGTAGCTAAGGAATACAATATCATCAGCGGAGGTACGGACAACCACCTGATGCTGATAGACCTGAGAAATAAAAATATCACAGGCAAAAAGGCCCAGGAAACCCTGGACAAAGCGCATATCACTTTAAATAAGAATGCGGTTCCATATGATGACAAAAGCCCGTTTGTAACCTCAGGCATCCGTATAGGCGTGCCAGCCATAACTACCAGGGGCATGAAAGAATCTCATATGCAGACAGTGGTAGACCTTATAGATAAAGTCTTAATGAATATTGATGATGCACAAATGGTTAGCACTGTTTCCAAAGAAGTACATGAATTCATGCTGCAGTTTCCACTATACCCTGAATTAAGCTAAACAGAAATATATGATCCAAAGAATTCAAAGCATTTGGTTACTACTGGTGGCTGCTTTTTGCGCCATTACCTTTCGTTTTCCTTTTGCCAACGGCGATTATTTAAAAGATACGGTACCTACAAGTGTGCCCCTTGAGGCAACAACTACTATTTGGTTAAGTATCATTACCGTGGTAACAGGTGCTCTTGGTTTTGTTACCATCTTTCTTTTTGACAACAGGAAGCTCCAGTTAAAACTTTGCTACCTGGGCATTTTTCTTTCCATCATCCTGCTGTCGATGTACTTTATAGAAATGACCAATTTTGGCAATAGCGTTATTGCCTTATGGTGCATCTTTCATTTTGCCATACTGGGTAGTTATATTTTAGCAGCACGTGGTATATGGAAGGATGAAAAACTGATCAGGAGTATGGACCGGTTAAGGTAATGTCTTATTATAAACATAATAAAAAGGCTGTTTCCAGTTTAAGGAAGCAGCCTTTTTTATTTCCTTAACATGCGCTGCGCTTTAGTTGTTTTATCGTTATAAAATGACAAATAACATTATTGTCATAAATAGGCTACAATAGTCTTTTGGCAAACCCTTGCTGCAACCGTCTAAACCAGTGTATGTCCCGGTGTCCTTAAAGTGAATGACACAAGTATGTACCGGCTTTGTACCGCCTCTTTAAAGAGCCGTTGCAGAGCCGTTACATAGGCGGCACAAAGGCGGTACATAGGCGTTGCATAATGCAAGTTGATAGCAGGTACTGTAAGGGTCAGTTAGTTTGCAGGATTTTGGGGTCAATTTTTATAAAATAGTGTAAATGAAGCACTAGTATAAAAAAATGGCCGGGAACCATTTTTCCAAATAGTTCCCGGCCATTGTGTATAAGGCTAATTTTATCTTATTGCTTTATAACCTTTAATGTTTCCGCACCACCACTGCCATTCTCGAAACGAACGAGGTAAAGACCTGGTTTAGCAGTTGAAAGGTCAACCAGTGTTTGCTGGCTACCGGAATTGGGAACCATAGATTTTACCAACCTGCCATCAGCAGAACTAATGCTTAATAAGCTACCACTCACAGCCTCATTGTGTTGAACAGTCATTGTATTTTTTGAAGACATGTATGCTTTCATTGGCACTGCAAATTGACCTCCCTTGAAAACTACCACAATGCTATACATGTATTTGCCATCATTATCTACAGATTTGATCCTGTAGAATCCTGTAGCCAAAGGCTTGTTGTCTACATAGCTGTATGAGCTGGACAGGCTTGCCTCAACAAATCCAATAGTTGTAAAGCCACGGCCATCACCGCTTCTCTGTATTTCGTAACCTTTTACATTCTCCTGCATGTCAATGTTCCAGGTAAGGCCTACACCAGCATTAACGGCTTTAACATCAACACGTGCAAAATGAACCGGAAGTGGCTGGGCTGCAGCTATGACATTAGTAAGTGCATAATTATCAAAGTTTAAAGCACCTCTTCCATCAGTTCCTGCATCAGTTGTAAAGTTGATCACGAAACGGAATGTTTGATTGAATAAAGTCCAGTTATTGATCTGGAGGCACTGGTCGCCTGATACACCATTAGATCCGTGGGAAATTGTACCTAATAAGGTAGTTGATGTTGCCGTCTGGATGTAAATAGAATAAGAACTAACCTTTGAACTTCCTGAAATATTGAATTTCAGGTTCAGGGTGTTGGCAAAGGTCGTGTAAGAACGTGTAGCGAGTGAATAAGTGGTTCCCTCTGTGGCCGCGGGAATACTGATGTACTCATTGGAACCCTGGATCACTTTTGTCCATCCTGCACCAAAAAAGCCTGATAAACTGGTAGTGGAACCATTGTTAAAGTTTTCACTTTCTGCCCCTGTGAAATTGATGTAATTACAGGCGGTGTTGCTTAATTCATAGAGCGTCTGACCATAACCTTGTACGGTTACAAATGAACATGCGAGTGCTAAAGAGTAAGTAAAAATCCTTCTCATGAGAATGCGTTTAAGTTTGAAAAAATCGGTTAAACGGCAGTCAGAGGAAAATTGGGGTTAGGATTTCGAGAAGGTATTGTAATTCAGAAGGTCTTTTCCAATGGATATGAGAGGATAGTACAAACTTATATTGAATTTTCAAAGATTGCAATAGCAACTCAACAATTTCTTCACTAATTTTTCATGATACCTGTCATAGAAACTGACCGGTCCTGCTTTCCTTTATTTTTTTGAGATCAGAAGGCTTTCCTTCAAACACCAGGTAACCCCCATCAGCGCCTGCTTCAGGACCGAGGTCTATGACCCAGTCTGCACTTTTAATGACATCGGTATTATGTTCTATCACAATGATGGAATGGCCTTGTTCTATCAGGGCATTAAAGGAAGCCAGGAGTTTTTTGATATCGTGGAAGTGCAGCCCCGTTGTAGGTTCATCAAATATGAAGAGGATCTTGCCAATGTTTTTTCCCTTTCCTAAAAAAGAAGCAAGCTTCACTCTTTGGGCTTCACCACCTGAAAGGGTATCTGAAGATTGCCCCAGTTTGACATATCCAAGACCTACATCGCTCAGTGGCCTGATACATCCACTGATATTTTTTTCGTCCTTAAAGAACTCAATGGCCTCATCCACGCTCATTTCCAATACCTCAAACACATTCTTGCCTTTGTATTGCACTTCAAGCACTTCCTCCTTGAATTTTTTACCATGGCAAACTTCGCAAGTGAGGTGCACATCGGCCAGGAACTGCATTTCCACAATCTTCTCGCCTTCACCCTTACAGGCGTCGCAACGCCCACCATCTACGTTAAAGGAGAAATGCTTGGGCTGAAAACCCCGCATTTTACTCAAAGGCTGGGAGGAGAACAGGTCCCTGATATTGTCCCATGCCTTGATATAGGTAACGGGATTGCTGCGTGAGGATTTTCCAATTGGATTCTGGTCAACCATTTCCACGCTGGCTATAGAGTCAGTATTGCCTTTTATACTTCTATGGAAACCTACCTTATCGGCCGCTTCACCATGCAATTTCTTAAGAGCCGGGAAGAGTATATGCTTGATTAGGGTGGTTTTTCCGCTACCACTGACTCCACTTACCACACAGAGTACTTTTAATGGAAATTCAACAGTAACATCTTTTAAGTTATGCTGGCGGGCTCCTTCAATAATGATCGATTCATTCCACTTCCTCACCTTTGCCGGGGCGTCAATACGAAGCTCACCTTTCAAATACTTTCCCGTCAGGCTTTCGGGGTTTTTAATTATAGCGTCATAATCTCCTGAAGCAATAACCTCACCACCCAAATGGGATGCTAATGGACCCATATCAATAATATGGTCCGCTTCACGCATCATCATTTCATCGTGTTCCACCACTACTACTGTATTGCCAAGGTCACGAAGCTCCTTAAGTACACTGATCAAATTATTGGTATCCCGTGGGTGCAGGCCTATGGAAGGCTCGTCAAGGATATACAAGGAATTGGTAAGGTTGCTGCCCAGGCTTCGGGTTAACTGGATACGCTGGCTTTCACCGCCGCTGAGCGTATTGGCCAGCCGGTTCAGAGACAAATAACCTAAGCCTACGCTTAGCATTGTATCAATACGGTGATTGATCTCTATAAGGATCCTTTTAGCTACCTGCGCCTCAAATGGTGTAAACTCTTTGGATGCATTGTCAAACCACACCCGCAAGTCACGTATAGGCATTTCACTAAGCTCCCCAATATGTTTACCATTTACTTTGATGTATAGGGCTTCTTTACGCAACCTGTAGCCCTGGCAATCGGGGCATAGAGTTCTACCACGGTACCGGCTTAAAATAACCCTGTACTGAACCTTATACAGGTTTTGCTCCACTTCTTTAAAGAAGTCATTGATACCATTTACAAACTGGTTCCCTTCCCATAACACCTTGTATTGTTCAGTGGTAAGATCTGCAATAGCCTTATGAACCGGGAAATCAAACTTTCGGGCATTGCGGATAAAATCTTCTTTCCATTTGCCCAGCTTTTCTCCTTTCCAGGGAGCTACCGCACCTTCATAAACACTTAAAAGCTTATTAGGTATAACCAGGTCATCGTCAATGCCAAGCACCAGGGAAAAGCCCTCACATGTGGGACAAGCCCCATAAGGATTGTTGAATGACAATAAATTAGGTGATGGCTCTTCAAAGTTGATCCCGTCAAGCTCAAACCTGTTATTAAAAGAAAGTAGTTTCTCTCCGTTCACTTCAAGGTACACATCTCCTTCCCCTTCATAAAAAGCAGTTCCAATAGAGTCAGAAAGCCTGTGGATATCATCTTCGTCAAATTTCTTTACCACAATACGATCTATGAGCACATATACATTTTCAGGGTAGGTAAAAGCTTCAATAAAATCACCGGGTGAAGACAAAAGCTCCTCAATATGGTAGATCTTTCCCTCTTTGACAGGGTTTTCCTTTTGCACATGAGAGAAAGGAGAAACATAGATCCGGCTGAACCCCTTTTGCATTAATATATTCAGTTCTTCCCTTTCGTCCCTGTTGCGATGTTGTTTAAAGGCCGCCAGGATAAAAGCTTTATTGCCTTCCTTAAGGTGCACTATAGCATCCAGTACATCTTTTACATCATCTTTCTTAACCACTCTTCCTGAAATGGGAGATATGGTTTTTCCGGCACGGGCAAAAAGTAATCTTAAGTAATCATAGATCTCAGTCATGCTACCCACAGTGCTGCGGGGAGTTCGGGTAATGACCTTTTGTTCGATAGCAATGGCCGGAGCCAATCCTTTGATATAATCCACATCCGGCTTATCCATGCGATTCAGGAATTGGCGCACATAAGCACTAAGACTTTCAGCATACCTGCGCTGACCCTCTGCAAACAGGGTGTCGATTGTCAGTGAAGATTTTCCCGAGCCGGAAACGCCGGTAACCACAATAAACTTATTGCGGGGGAAACTGACATCTATATTTTTAAGATTATGTACCCGGGCTCCCTTTATGAATATAGAATCCGCAGTACTATTGTCCTTTGCCTGTTTTTTAGCCTTTGCTGTCTTTTCTTTCATTATTGTCACGCAAAAATAAGAACATGCTAAATAGTTTAGTTTGAAGGTTAACAGTTCTTTTAGGAAAAGAATCCAGGGAAGTGCAATAAAAATTGTGAAAATTGAAAAAGAATTCTATTTTTAGGATAAGAAAATAATCCTATCCTATAAAACCACTAAAACACTTCTCGCCTATCGCTTAAACTTCTACTCTGTTTTTTTTATTATTTATTGTTCGTCCATATCCGAAGACCACCTAAACTGTAGGAGTTTATGAATTTATTATCCAGACTGTCCGACCACGAGCTCATCAACTCGTTTACCACAGGTAATGTTAACGCTTTGGAAACCCTTGTATTGCGTCACAAGGAAAAGCTTTATACCTCTATCTTCTTCCTGGTGAAGGACAAGTATCTTGCCGAAGATATCTTCCAGGATGTTTTTATCAGAATTATAGATACTATACGTAGTGGCCGCTACACGGAGGAAGGTAAGTTTTTACCCTGGGCTATGCGTATTGCTCATAACCTGTGTGTTGATCACTTTAGAAAAGTAAAGCGTACACCTGTTATTAAAAACAGTGAAGACCAGGATATTTTCGAGGTCCTTAATTTCACTGAAGATTGTGCCGAAACCAAAATGATCAAGCGCCAGAGTTATAACAGGGTGAAGGATATGCTAGACCTTTTACCTGAGGACCAAAGAGAGGTTATCATATTGAGGCATTATGGTGATATGAGCTTTAAAGAGATTGCAGCCGTTACCAATTGCAGCATCAATACAGCGCTGGGAAGAATGCGTTATGGATTGATCAACCTTAGGAAGATGATGATGCAAAAACAAATTGCACTGTAAAAATGAGGACATGATGTCTTTATAAAAGATATGTCATTCTTATTCTCCCACTACATGCTTGCCGTAATAGGTTGAATAAGAATGACGCCCAATTAAAAATGCTCCTTTACAGGAGCATTTTTTTATATAACCATACTATGTTCAATTATTGTGCAGGCATCATTTTATCTACAATGGCCTGGGATACACCTGTGAAGCTGAATCCACCATCATGAAACAGGTTCTGCATGGTAACATACCTTGTAAGATCGCTAAATAAGGTGGTGCAATAATTTGCGCAATCTTCGGCAGAAGCATTACCTAGTGGACTCATATTATCTGCATAATCAACAAAGGCATCAAAACCCTTTACCCCGCTTCCGGCTGTAGTGCGTGTGGGTGATTGAGATACTGTATTAACCCTTACTTTTTTGCGAACTCCATAATGATAACCAAAACTCCTTGCTACACTTTCCAATAAGGCTTTGGCATCTGCCATTTCATTATAATCAGGAAATACCCTTTGAGCTGCTATGTAGGATAAGCCAACAACACTACCCCATTCATTAATGGCATCCATATCCCAGGCAGTACGCAAAACCCTGTGAAGGCTCATAGCAGATATATCCATAGTTTTCTGGTTCCACTCGTAATTCATCTCTGTATAGTGCTTGCCCTTTCTTACATTCAAACTCATTCCAATGGAATGAAGCACGAAGTCTATTCCGCCATTAAAGTGCTTTTGTGCTTCTTCAAAAAGGTTTTTCAAATCATCCATATTAGTGACATCAGCACCAACAACAGGGGCCTGAACTTTTTCAGAAAGCTTATTGATCTCACCCATACGCAGAGCCACAGGGGCATTGGTTAGCACGATCTGTGCTCCCTGTTCGTGGCATTTTAAGGCCGTTTTCCAGGCAATCGATTTTTCGTCAAGCGCACCAAATATGATTCCTTTCTTACCTGCTAGAAGATTATTTGCCATAATAAGTTGATTTTATTGATGCTGCCCATACACAAATTTTAGTAACAGCCATACAAATATAAATGTATAGACAAATGCCAGGGCAAGACCTGTGAACATATAGATTAAAAAACGGAGGAAAGAGGTGCGGGGTGCTAGCTTTTGTACTAATACCTGGTTGATATAATAAACAGGGATTATGACAAATACAATAAAAGCTGCCAATCCCATCAGATCATGCTTCATTTGTCCATTCAATTCATGATCATTTCCCTTGCATTTTCCATGGCAGCAGCAGTAGGCTTTTCACCACTTAACATCCTGGCAATGGCCACTATACGTTCGTCTGTGTTCAACAAGCGCATACCTGTAGTCACTGTATCGTTTTTAAGTGCTTTATATACAAGGTAGTGAGCATCGGCCTTGCCGGCGATCTGTGGCTGGTGCGTGATACACAACACTTGCCTGGATGCAGCCAGTTCTTTCATAATGGCACCTACCTGCCTGGCAGCTTCACCGGAAATACCAGTATCTATCTCGTCAAAAATAAGCGTGGGCATATTCATGGACCTGGCTACCAACGATTTTATACAAAGCATTAAACGGCTCAATTCACCACCGCTTGCCACCTTTCTGATTGGCTGAAAATTATTGCTTTTGTTTGCATCAAATAAGAAGACCACATCATCAATGCCATAATTATATAATGGCACTTTCCTGATCTCAACCTTTAAACGTGCATTAGGCATGCCCACAGGCCCAAGCATTTTATTGACCTGTTGCTCCAATGGCTTCACCTGCGCCAGCCGGGCAACTGATATTTTAGAAGCCAGGTCTTCAGCCTCTGATAAAAGCTGCTGGTGCTTCTTTTCTGCTTTAGCAATGGCGTCATCTATATTCAAAACTTCCTGCAACCTGGCATTGAGGTCTGCATGAATACCAAGCAGTTCATTGGTTGTTTTCACACCATGCTTTTTAAGCAGTTTATAGCCTAAGGATATACGCTCATTGATCTTATCAATTGTGGAGGCATCGGAACCTATATGATCATTGATCCTTTCAGTTTCGTCCGCTATATCCTGCAATTCAAGGTAAGAGGATTGCAGCCGCTGTACGAGTTGAGGAAGTTCGGGATGCAGATCTGCATATTGCTGCAGCTGACTACTCAAAGCTTTTAAACGACGGATCAAAGGAGCTTCATCTTCTTCCAGTTCAAAATACGTTTTCGTGAGGGCGTTTTTAATTCCTTCTGCATTAGTGAGCATTTTTAATTCCTGCTCCAGTTCTTCCAGTTCATTTTCCCGGAAGCCTGCTTCATCCAACTCATTGAATTGAAACTGGTGGTAGTCAAATTCCTTTTCAAAACGGCTCTTTTGCTCCGTAAGGAGTCCCAGTTCATGGGCAGCAGCCTGCATATCAGCATACAGCTGACCATATTTTTTGAGATTTTTGCTATTGCCTGCCAGCACATCCAATACTTCTCTCTGGAAGTCGGTTTGCCCCAACTCAAGTGTATCAAATTGCTGGTGAAGATCCACGAGCAAGCTGCTTA
>Ga0157371_10003403_pt1 | contig 14452 bp, 14 predicted proteins | sample C45metaG_FD_113462 | JGI IMG/M metagenome (GOLD analysis project Ga0157371, IMG submission 113462) | Corn rhizosphere microbial communities from Kellogg Biological Station, Michigan, USA - C4-5 metaG | ecosystem: Host-associated > Plants > Roots > Rhizosphere > Soil | place: USA: Michigan...
CCCGGCTCCTACACGGGAATCAGGGTTGGATTGGCAACAGCAAAAGGATTATGTTTTGCTTTGAAAATACCGATGATCATGATGAATACTTTAGAAGTAATGGCTTTTTCAGCCATTGAAAATATTGGGAATAAAAATGCCTTGTATTGCCCGATGATCGATGCGCGCCGAATGGAAGTTTTTACCGCGGTTTATGATTCTCAGTTAAAAGAAATAACTGCGCCGGAAGCAATCGTTCTTGATGAAAATTCTTTTAAAAGTTTAGTAAAAAAAGATGCGCTCTTTTTCTTCGGAAGCGGCGCTGCAAAATTTGCTAAAATAATTAATAGCGCGAACGCGAATTATCATTTTGCAGAAGAACCACTGTCTTCCTCTGCCCTTGGCAGGTTTGCCTGGAATAAGTTTTTAAAAAACGAGTTCGACAACATATCCAACTCCAAACCCTTATATGTTAAGGAATTTTACTCAAATTCCGCAATTCGCTAAAAGAATTAATTATTTTAATATTTCCTTACAAACTATATCTATTTACAATACGTATCTTTGTTTAAGAAAAAATTGAATTCGTCTTGAAAACCTTTATTATTATTTAAAATCTAATTAGAATGACAGTTACAGCTCAAACTCACGAAACAAATCGTTTAGAGCACACCAATGAAAGTGATGCCCTCCAAAACCTGGATTATTTGAAAATTAAGAAAGCTGCTCTGGTTTTACGGGCACTTAATCATAAACTCAGACAACAAATTCTTAAAACAATCGATGAACACAAAAGAATTACCGTTACTGAACTTTATGTAAAATTACGCCTGGAGCAATCCGTTGCTTCTCAACATTTAGCTATTTTGCGGAAAGCCGATATCGTAAACACCGTGCGCGAAGGAAAATTTATTTTTTATACGATTAATGAAGATCGTATCGCCGATATCAATAAGTTTGTAAAAGAACTTGTAGGATAAGCTTCGGCATTCAACTAATTTAGTTTTTTACAAAAAATATCAGCCGTATTTATGAACTTCGCATAAATCCGGCTATTTTTTTAAATAAGAAAATATGTACATTGAACAGATTTACACCGGCTGCCTGAGTGAAGCTGCTTATTTTGTAGAAAGCAATGGGGAAGCAATTGTAATAGATCCGATGCGTGATACAGAAGCATATTTACAAATTGCCAAAGAACACAGTGCTTCTATAAAATATATATTCGAAACTCATTTTCATGCTGATTTTATAAGCGGACATGTTGATCTGAATAAGCAAACAGGCGCAACCATTGTTTATGGACCAAATACAAAAGCGGATTTCCCTTTTCACCTGGCAAAGGATGGAGAAGTTTTTAAAATAGGAAATATTACATTGGAAGTAATTCATACTCCCGGCCATACGTTAGAATCGACCTGCTATCTTCTGAAAGATGAACATGGAAAGCCGTACTGTATTTTTACCGGCGACACTTTATTTGCCGGCGATGTCGGGCGACCCGATTTAAGCAGCGGCAATCTTTCAAAAGAAGAACTAGCTTCTATTATGTTTGATTCCATTCAAAATAAAATCCTGCCTTTGCCAGACGATATAATCGTATATCCGGCGCATGGTGCAGGAAGTAGTTGCGGCAAGAACATAAGTTCAGAAACACACACCACTATTGGTGAGCAGAAAAAATCGAATTATGCTTTGCAACCTCAAACAAGAGAAGAATTCATAAAAGCAGTGACGGAAGATTTGCCTGAAATGCCGGCTTATTTTAGTATCAACGCAAAAATAAATAAAGAGGGGTACAAAAACCTGGATGAAGTAAAATCAAAAGGTTTGCAGGCGCTTTCTGTTCACGACTTTAAAAGCAAAATGGAGCTCGGATACATTATTTTAGATACCCGTGAAGGAGAAGAATTTACAAATGGATTTATTCCCGGATCAATTTTTATCGGCTTGAAGGGAAGATTTGCAGAATGGGCCGGAAGTTTACTTTCTTTTAAAGAACCGATTATTTTGGTAACTGAGAAAGGAAAAGAAGAAGAAACTTTGGTAAGGCTGGCGCGCGTTGGCTTTGAAAATGTAAAAGGTTATTTGAAAGGTGGCTTTCCCGCATGGAAAAAAGCGGGAGAACCAGTTGATTTGATCATAAATGTCGAGGCTGATGAACTCGCTATGGATATTCCATTTGATGACCGTCTGCTGGTTCTTGATGTAAGAAAATATACTGAATTTGCAAACGGACACGTAAAAGATGCAACAAATCTTCCTCTTGCTGAAATGGTTGATGTTGCAGAGATCGCGCAACTTGAAGAAGATCAGAATATTTATATTCACTGCGGAAGTGGATACAGAAGCGTTATTGCGGCCACGCTGTTAAAAAGACAAGGCTACCAGAATGTGAGAAATGTTTTAGGTGGATGGAATAAAATAAAAGAGCAAAAAAATATTCCAACAGAAAAAGAAGCAAACGTTCTGAATTAATTTTCACACTTTTCGGGTAAAGCCTTTCAATTGATAAGATAAGATTTTGTGGATTTTCTTGGTTTACTGATATAAAAAAGAAACCCTGCCGATTTGCAGGGTTTCTTTTTTAAAAATCAAACAAATTATTATAACGCTTTTACTGTTGTGGTAGAAGTGACTTTTGAAGAAGTAGGAAAATCCTGACCCATAGCAGTTACGGTACCGGAAGCATCACCAGTAGTTGTATTTGATTGAACAACGCCGGTTTTTGTGTTCACTTTTTCTTCTCCTGAAAATTTGCCGGATGTTTTTGTGCTTACTTCCATGCCTTGCTGTTCCATCTTTGTTTCTGTGGAAACAGTTCCATTAAAAGTTACAGTCGCGATATTACCATCTATACTTTTGATCGTATAATTTGTTGTTCTTTTAATCCCATCGGTGTTGGTTGAATCTGTCCAGCTTGCGCCGACTTTTGGATTTTTCGGTAATGCCTGAAAGACCAATTGTGCGCCATAACCAGTAGCCGCTAAATTTAATTGTTTGGCAATTCCTGTCGCCGATGTATCCGATTCATCTGTTGATATGACCTTTCCTGTATTATCAATTACCACATTTTTTGGCCGATTAATATATTCTTTTAAAGCTGTTCCCATCTGCCCGTCCATATCTTCTTTTTTATCGGAATCAAAATTGATATCCTGTCCCATCATACTCATGCTCATGACCATGTGGGTGATGGTATTTGTAAGGTTATAATTATTGTCCGTTTTTTCTTTCACAGCAATATTATAAGTGGAAGAAATATTGGCTTTAGAATCCATTGTTTGTCCCTGAACCTCAGTAGAATTGGTAGTTTCAAGTTTATTATCTACCTGGTATTTCTCCCCTTTATTTAGCTTTAGGATTTGATTCGTTTGCGACATGGAGCCAGTTGAAAAGCAAAAAGCCACCGCGAAAATTAATAGTATTTTTTTCATGTTTTTAGTCATTTTTTAATCGCAAATATAATCTTAATGCTTCTTCTTTTATTCCATTTATTAACTGATTTTATTAAATATTTCCTATAAAAATAATCGCTCCGTTACAAAAGAAATCAACATCATTTAATAACTTTCAACCCTTAAAAGATTATATTGTAGTTGAGCTTAAAAAATGTATTCGGGAATGAAAAAATGTTTAATTCTTCTTACCATTCTTGCTTTCTTTCAAAGTAGTTTTTCACAAAGCAGATGGAATATTTCCGGTAAAGTAAAGAGCGCTTCATCAAACGCACCGCTGAATGCCGCAAGTGTTTTTATCAGTAACTCAACCAAAGGAACTTTTACAGATACGGCCGGGAGATTTTCAATTTCCGGCCTGGATAACGGCACTTATAATCTGATCATTTCCTCTATTGGTTATGAAACACAGGTGAATCAAATTGTGGTAAATGATAAGAGTATAAACGTAACAATAGCAATGAAAGATACTGCCACGGAACTGGAAAATATAGTAATAACTTTGAAAAATGGCGACAGAAAAGATGAGCTAAAAGTTTTTCGAAAAGCTTTTATTGGTACTGATAAAAATGCGAAAAAAACTGACATTTTAAATGAAGATATTTTAAGAATACATTCAGACGAATCAGGAAAAATACTTACTGCACATAGCAATGATTTTTTGGTAATTACGAACAATGCTCTTGGTTACAAAATTAAATTCCTGCTGAAAGAATTTTCTTATAATAAAAAAACAACCGATCTCCATTACATCGGGTATCCTTTGTTTGAAGAAATGAAAAGCAATTCTGCCGCTCAAATGCACGAGTGGAAAGAAAACCGTGAAAAAACTTATCAAAGTTCTTCACTTAGGTTTTTTCGTTCTTTAGGCAAAAGAAATTTGATTCAACAGGGCTACATTCTAGGCGATCTGACAACTCCCGAAGTCGATAGGATTGCGCAAAGCAGAGGAGTAGCGAACAAACCCTTTATTCCATCGAATGGCTTTTTACTAACGGTACAAAACCAGCAATATATTGATACGCTTTACTGGCCGGAGATTCCTTATTACAAAATAATGACGGCTCTTCCCGGTCACAAATATGTTCTAAATTTTCACGGAATGATCAGTGTCGATGCAACAGATGCAAGTGGCGGGGCCAATGAAACTGATTACTATAAACCCGGGGCAAGAACAAGCATTGTAACATTAAAAGGACCAGTTGGAATAAATGAAGATGGCCTTCCTGAAGATCCTTCTAAAATAATTTATTACGGTTATTGGATGGATCTGCGCATTGCAGATCTGCTTCCGTTAGATTATAATCCATCAGAAAATAAATCTCCATCTTTACAGTAAAGCAAGAAATATTTAAAATTTCGTTGTAGCAATTGCTTTCCTCTTAAGGTAGATCATTCATTCATGGATTAAATCTTTTGAAGCAGGATTTAAAAATTTTCATCCTACATTTGCGCAACAAAATTTTTATAAACCCTAATGAAGGTTTTAATAAAAAATGCAACTGTACTTTCTCCCTCCTCTCCTTTTCACGGAAAAAACAAAAGTATTTTAATCGACAAAGGCATCATTTCTAAAATCGATGACGGATTAAGTATTGATGCTGATCAGATAATAGATCAATCAGGACTTTGCGTTTCTATCGGATGGATGGACTGCTTTGCTAACTTTTGTGACCCTGGCGAAGAATATAAAGAGACAATCGAAAGCGGCGCCAATGCTGCCGCCGCAGGCGGTTTCACAGAAGTAATGCTTATCCCAAATACTCAACCGGTGGTGTATAATAAAAGCCAGGTAGATTATATTATTCAAAAAAGCAAGTCAGTTGCAGTAACGATTCATCCCATCGGAGCGATAACAAAAAATGCTGAAGGGAAAGAATTGAGCGAAATGTTTGACATGTTTAATTGCGGAGCCATTGCATTTTCTGATGGAACAAATCCTGTTCAATCTTCCGGCATTTTGCAAAAGGCTTTGGAATATATTTTAGCCGTTGATGGAACGATCATTCAATTGCCTGATGATAAAAGTATCGGCTCTTATGGACTGATAAATGAAGGCGAAATTTCTACAAAATTAGGCTTACAGGGAAAGCCGGCGTTAAGTGAAGAGCTAATGATAGCAAGGGATATAGAACTTGTGAGATATACAAATTCTAAAATTCATTTCACCGGAATTTCCACTGAAAAATCTTTAGAATTAATTGCTGCGGCGAAAAAAGAAAATCTTCGTGTGTCCTGCTCCGTTACACCGTATCATTTATTTTTTTCTGATGAACAACTTGAGAATTATGATACCAATCTGAAAGTGAATCCACCTTTGCGCACAAAAAAAGATTGCCAGGCTTTAAAAGAAGGAATTAAAAATGGTATCATCGATTTTATCGCCTCGCATCATCAGCCGCAGGATTGGGATCATAAAGTTTGTGAATTCCAATATGCAAAAAATGGAATGGAAACATTAGAAAGTGTTTTTGGCGCTGCGCAAATTTGTGGCGTTGCTACAGAGACGTTTATAAAAATGCAGACAGAAAATATCCGCAAAGTTTTCAACGTTCCGCAACCTTCTATTAGTGAAGGCGAAAAAGCAAACCTGACTTTATTCGTTCCCGATGAAGAATATATTTTTGCAGAAAAAGATATTCTATCCAAAAGCAAAAACAATGCTTTTATCGGTAAAAAACTGAAAGGAAAAGTAATTGGGATAATCAATAAAGACAGGTTATTTTTGTCTCAACCATTCTAATGAGAAATTAATAAAATCAATTTATGCAACAAGCTGTAACTACCACAACTACGAAAGGTGTCGTAATTGCTTTAATTCTGATCGTCATTGCACTCGCTACTTACTTTCTAAACCTCAGCGAAAACAGCGTTGTGCGGTATATCAGTTTTGCTATTTTTATTGCGGGCATTATTTGGTCTGTAACTTCATATGGGAAACAAATTGACTACAATAGTACTTTTGGAAACTATTTTACTCATGGTTTTAAGGTTGCTGCGTTGGTTACCTGCATTATGATTATCTATGTTATTATTTTCGCCACCCTTTTCCCGGAAATGAAAGAAAAAGCAATAGAAGCAACCCGAAATGGAATGGAAGCAAAAGGTAATTTAAGCCAGGAACAAATAACACAGGCACTTAGTATAACCCAAAAGTTTTTTATGGTTTTAATGATTGCCGGTACCCTTTTCGGCTACCTGATTTTTGGCGCTCTTGCATCATTGATCGGCGCAGGTATTACTAAGAGAAATCCGCAGCCTTTTGAAAATGAAATCAATCAAATCGGTTAATAATGGATATAACTGTTGTAGTTCCCCTTTATAACGAAGAAGAATCTCTGCCCGAACTGGAAGCATGGATCAGGCGTGTAATGGAAGAAAATAATTACAGTTATGAGGTTATCATGGTAGATGATGGAAGCACCGATAATTCATGGCATGTGATTGAAGAATTGCACAAACAAAATCCCTTGGTGAAAGGAATAAAATTTCAAAGAAATTATGGGAAAAGCGCCGCATTAAATGAAGGCTTTAAAATGGCGAAAGGGAATGTAATCGTTACAATGGATGCCGATCTACAGGACAGTCCTGATGAAATCCCGGAATTGCGCAAAATGGTGCTGGATGAGAATTACGATATTGTAAGCGGCTGGAAGAAAAAACGATATGATAGTAAATTAACGAAGAATTTACCTTCCAAATTATTTAATGCAGCCACCAGAAAAGCGAGCGGAATTTATCTCCACGATTTCAATTGCGGACTGAAAGCGTATAAAAATAAAGTAGTAAAAAGTATAGAAGTGTACGGTGAAATGCATCGCTATATTCCCTTGATTGCAAAGTGGTCAGGATTTAAAAAGTTTGGTGAAAAAGTAGTGGAGCATCGTCCGCGGAAATATGGAGTTACCAAGTTTGGCTGGGATCGTTTTGTGAATGGCTTTCTTGATCTTGCTTCGATTATGTTTGTGGGCAAATTCAGAAAAAATCCAATGCACTTTTTTGGATTATGGGGCACACTTACGTTTTTATTCGGCTTTATTGTTTTTCTGTACCTCGCCATCAGTAAATTCTTTTTTGATCAGACAGGAATGACACAAAGGCCGTTATTTTTTATTGCCCTGGTAGCAATGGTTATTGGATCACAGCTCTTTCTTGCAGGCTTTCTCGGTGAACTTATTTCCAGAAATGGACCTGAAAGAAATCATTATAACATTGAGGAAATGATTATCTGATTCTGTGCTCTTATAATTTACTCATTTAAGAAAATAAGAATCCTGTTATTTATTTGTTTACTGTATTTTAGAAGCAAAATCGAATTGATTTGTCCTCAAAAAAAATAATAATCATCGGCTCCGCATATCCTTTGAGGGGTGGTGGAATTGCAACATTTAATGAACGGCTTGCGAAAGAATTTATTGATGAAGGATTTGATACAACCATTTACACTTTCTCTTACCAGTACCCGTCTTTTCTATTTCCCGGAACGACGCAACATTCACAAGAAGCAGCACCAGAAGGCATTCCAATCAAAATAAAAATAAATTCCATCAATCCAGTTAATTGGATAGAAGTGGGAAACGAACTAAAAAAAATTAAACCTGATATTGTAGTTGTAAGATATTGGATGCCGTTTATGGCTCCTTGCCTCGGGACGATTTTAAGAAGAGTAAAAAAAAATAAACACACAAAAATCATTTGTATTGCTGATAATATTTTCCCCCATGAAAAATTACCCGGAGAAAAATTATTGCTAAAATATTTTATCAAGCCCGTTGATGGATTTATTACGATGAGTGAAAAAACACTTTCGGATTTACAACAGGTTTCAAAAGACAAACCGGCGCAATTTATTCCTCATCCTTTGTATGATAATTTTGGAAAAAAAATCAGCAAGCAAGAAGCAAGAAAAAAATTAGGGATTAATGAAGATGAAAAAGTGCTTTTATTTTTTGGATTTATAAGAAAATACAAAGGTTTGGATATCTTATTAAAGGCGATTAAATTTCTAAATGCCGATTCAAAGATGCAAAAACTCAAATTATTAATTGCCGGAGAATTTTATGAAAATGAAAAAAATTATCAACCGTTATTAACTGATCCGGAAATAAAAGATCATCTTATTTTACACACGCATTTTATTAATAACAGCGACGTGAAATTTTATTTATGTGCAGCAGATTGTGTAATTCAACCTTACAGAAGCGCCACACAGAGTGGTGTTACGCCACTCGCCTACCATTTTGAAATACCAATGATCGTTACTAATGTTGGTGGTTTGCCGGCTTTGGTACCGGATAAAAAAGTAGGGTTAATTGCTCAACCAAGTGCGGAAAGTCTTGCAGAAAAGATTGAAGAATTTTTTAAATTGGGAGAAGAATTCTTTTTGCCATCTTTGAAAAACGAGAAGAAAAAATATAGCTGGAAGAATATGGTGGATGCTATTTTAAATGAAGCACATTTAAATATTTAGATGAAGTATAATTAATAGATTGATCTTTATAAATATGCAATGAAGAAATGTTTAGTATAGACAAAAAATATTAGCGATAGGAAAAAAGAAATGAGCTACAGAAAAAATAAACTTAGTTCTTTTGAGCAGAATTTTTATTTCAATAATTAAAGAAAAGCAGTAACGTTTTATAATTGCTTTTATAAATGCGATAGCTTTTTTTAAGAAATTAATTTTGATGATATACCGTAGTAAAGCGCCCTTGCGCATTGGCCTCGCAGGCGGAGGAACTGACGTGAGCCCTTACAGCGACCAGTTTGGGGGCGCTATTCTAAATGCAACTGTTTCCCTTTTTGCTTACGCAAATATTGAGCCTTTGGAAGAAAATAAAATAATTGTTGAGGCTTTAGACAGGAAAGAAAAACAAGAATTTGCATGGGCACCGCAATTACCTATTGATGGGAAATTAGATCTTTTAAAAGGTGTTTATAACCGCCTTTATAAAGATTATAAACTGCCGGCAAAAGGTTTTAGATTGTCAACTTTTGTAGACGCGCCTGCGGGCTCAGGATTAGGTACTTCTTCAACTTTAGTTGTTGCTATTCTTGGCGCTTTTGTTGAATGGTTGAAACTTCCATTGGGCGATTATGACATCGCACATTATGCTTATCAAATAGAAAGAAATGACCTGAAACTTGCTGGAGGCAAGCAAGACCAATATGCCGCTATGTTTGGCGGAGTAAATTTTATGGAATTTTATGAAGATGATAAAGTCATTGTAAATCCTTTAAGAATTAAATCCGATTATCTTCATGAACTTGAAAATAACCTCGTTCTTTATTTTACTTCAACCAGTCGTGAAAGCGCTTCTATTATTGATGAGCAGGTAAAAAATGTAAATAATAAAAATGAAAAGAGCATTGAAGCGATGCACCAGTTAAAAGAGCAGGCACGAATGATGAAAGAAGCTTTACTGCGTGGAAAATTAAATGAATTCGGGTCAATATTGGATTTCGGATTTGAGCAGAAACGAAGAATGGCACAGAATATCAGCAATAACCGAATAGAAGAAATTTATGAAGCCGCCAAGAAAGCCGGAGCTACAGGAGGAAAAATAAGCGGCGCAGGTGGTGGCGGTTTTATGATATTTTATTGCCCTGAAAATTCGCATCATTTAGTGGTGGAGGAATTAAAAAGATTTGGAGGAGAAGTAAAAAATTACACGTTTACAAAATATGGACTAACAACATGGTGTGCCTGATAATTCTTTTCTAGAACGAAATCATTTCAAAACTAATTGGCTTTAACTTTGATCCTATAAAAGCTATAATGGAAAAAATAAAAAAAATTATCGAATCATCAATAGAAGTAAAAACAAAAATGCTGAATGATGATAAATTATTATTAACGGTAAATGATTGTGTAAATGTAATGGTGAACGCTTTTGAAAAAGGGAAAAAAGTTTTGTTTTGTGGAAATGGTGGCAGCGCTTCAGATGCACAACATCTTGCCGCAGAATTCAGCGGAAGGTTTTACACGGACAGAGACGCGCTTCCTGCAGAAGCCTTACATTGTAACACATCTTATATAACGGCTGTGGCCAACGATTACAGCTATGATGTTATTTATTCCCGCCTGATAAAAGGAATAGGAAATGAAGGTGATGTTTTGGTCGGATTAAGCACTTCCGGTAACAGCAAAAATATAATAAAAGCGTTTGAGGTAGCAAAAGAGAAAGGAATGACAACAATTGCATTTACCGGTTCTGATGGAGGAAAATTAAAACATCATACAGATTTTTTGATTAACGTCCCTTCTGATGACACTCCAAGAATTCAGGAATGCCACATCACTCTTGGTCACATTATCTGCCAGTTTGTTGAAGAAATTTATTTTGCCGATACCAATGATTAAAGAAGCAATTATTCTTGCCGGTGGATTAGGAACAAGATTGCGACCAGTAATTTCTGATGTACCTAAATGTATGGCTCCCGTTAATAGAAAGCCTTTCCTGTATTATGTTATTGAGTCTTTACAAAAAAAGGGAATTCAACGTTTTATTTTTAGTATCGGTTATATGCATGAAATGATTGAAGAATATTTATCAAAAAATTATCAGCAATTAAATTATACAGTATCATTAGAACATGAGCCGCTGGGAACTGGCGGCGCAATTAAAAAAGCATGCAACGAAACTTCGAAAAAGAATGCGTTGGTCTGCAATGGAGATACACTTTACAAAATTGATCTTCCGTTGTTAAGTAAGTTTCATCAAGAACGAAAAGCTTTATGTACACTGAGTTTGAAGCCCCTGCATAATTTTGATCGTTATGGTGTTGTGGAACTGAATGAAGATCGTTCGGTAAAATCTTTTAAAGAAAAAAAATATTATACTTCAGGTTTAATAAATGGAGGCATGTATGCACTAAACATCCACGAATTCTCCAAAGAAGATCTTCCTGAAAAATTTTCTTTTGAAAAAGATTTTCTGGAAAAGAATGTGAGTGGACCGGCCAATAATAAATCAAAACTGTTTGGAATTATTCAGGACAAATATTTTATTGATATTGGAATTCCTGAAGATTATAAAAGAGCAGAAACTGAGCTGACTTATTAAATTTTGCATTTTCCAATCACAAAAATCCCGTAAATAAATTTGATCAACTTAAAAAACATAAATGCTTCATGGACTCTTTTCATTGATCGCGATGGTGTGGTCAATGATGAAAAACACCTGGACTACATTAATAAATGGGATGAGTTTAAATTTTATAAAGGAGTAAAAGAAGCATTTAAAATATTTAATAAAAAGTTTGGAACTATTGTGATGATCACGAATCAAAGAGGAGTTGCCAAGGGACTTACAAAAATAGAAGAGCTGGATGTTATTCATAAGAATATGTTAGAGGAAATTGAAGAGGCAGGTGGAAGAATAGATAATGTTTATGTTTGTACTGAGATGGAAAGCGAAAACAGGAAACCAAATACCGGTATGGGTTTGCAGGCCATAAAAGATTTTCCACAGATTGATGTTTCGAAAAGCATCATGATTGGAAACACGTTAAGTGATATGAAATTTGGACGAAATCTAAACCTTGCCATTAATATTTTTCTTCCTACTACACGTAAGGAAGTGCCGCTCGATCATGAGGATATAGATTTCGTTTTTGATGACCTTATTTCTGTTGCAAAAGCATTATAAGTTAGTTAAATATTTGCGCTTAACAATTAATTAAACCAATTAAAGTTTTCTTTGTTCAAACTTTTTTAATGAAGAAAATCATCTTTTTTTTAATTTTAATTTTCACATTTGCCGGCTCATCCTTTGCACAACATATTTCTTTATCTGACAAAAGAAGCTTGCAGAAAAAAGAAGATTCTTTGAAAATCTTTGCAAAACAGATTCTCCAGGGAAGAAATCCGGAAGACCGTTTTACAGCTGATAGTGCGTTTACGAAAATATTCGTACGGGCTTTACAAACAAAAAATTCATTTTATTACCCTTTTGATTCTTTGGTGAGTATTGCAAAAGTGATTCCGGCAGATAGTTCATTTAAAATATTCACATGGCAACTCGAGATTAGTCCTGATATGGTGCGTCAGCATGGAGCGATACAAATGAAAACAGCTGATGGATCGCTGAAACTTTTCCCTCTTATTGATAAAACGGATTTGATTAATAATCTCGCCGACACGATTACAAGTAACCGCGCATGGATTGGAGCGTTGTATTATAAAATCATAGAAAAAAAAGCTTTTGGAAAAAACTTTTATACGCTTCTCGGCTTTGACGACAATAATTTATCGAGCGATAGAAAATTTATTGAAGTACTTACTTTTAAAAATGGAGAACCTGTTTTTGGAGGCCCGTTTTTCAGCTTCCCTGATAATAATATTTTGCATCAAAAATCGATGGCAAGATATATTATGGAATACAAAAAAAACGCTGCTCCACGTCTGACTTTTGATAATGAAATGGATCTGATTGTTTTTGAACATTTAATTTCGCAGACGGGCGAACCACAAAAAAAATACACTTACATTCCGGATGGCGATTATGAAGGATTAAAATGGCAAGACGGAAAATGGGTTTATATAGAAAAAGTTTTTAACCAGGTAACTCCCGAGGGACATGAGCCGGTTCCCAATCCAATTCTGGACGCACAGGGAAATATTGACGAATCCAAATTAAGTAATAATGTGCCGGAAGAACAGCAAGAGCCTGCGAGCAACAGCAGTGAAAATCAACAATCCACGCCGCCAAAAAAGAATAAAAAGCGTTAGTTGGTATTCTGAAAAAGCTGATTTCTCTGGCTTTTAATCTTTTAAAGAACATTTGTTTCTACAATTTTATTTTTGCAAAAACGGATTTGTGTAGAAAGATGTCAACACTTACCCCCTTTCAGTTTCTTCTCCTAAAATTGTTGTAAAATAAAAGTTTATATGAACAAAAGCGCTTAATTATTCCTTATAGACAGTCAATAAAATCAGCGGTTTTTTTATAAATAATCCATTTTGTCCCGGTGTTTTTGTAAAACAGGAATAATTTTTTCTTTCATAATTGTATTATTAAAATAAAACAATTTTATATGGAAGACTATAACAGAAGCCATCGTTATCGTGATGATAATCGTTCTTCGTCAAACGAAAGAAACTATGATAACAAATGGGATAGAACCTACAACCGATCTGATGATTGGGGCGGCTATAATAATGAAAACCGCGATGTTCATTCCAGTGACAGAGAAAGAGGTTATTGGAGTGGCGGTAACCGGATGAACCGGAATTATTATAACGACGACTTTAACCGTGATGACTACTATTCTGATTATAATAGAAATACTAATTCTGATTATAATCAAAACTACAGGAATAATTATAACAGCAATAATTTCAGGGGTGATTCTTATCATTCAGATAATGATTACATGCATAACGACCGTAATTGGTACTACAATGACCGTTACAGGAATGACAACAATAATCATTACCGAAATGAGGGATGGCGCGATAATTACAGGGATGAAGACCGCAACTGGTGGGATAAAACAAAAGATGAAGTGGAGTCCTGGTTTGGTGATGAGGATGCAAAACGCAGGCGCAGAATGGATGAAATGAATGAGGGGAATCATCGCGGAAAGGGCCCAAAGAATTACAAGCGTTCCGAGGAAAGAATCAAAGAAGATGTTTCGGACAAATTAAGCGATGATTCATTTTTGGACGCATCCGGAATAGAAGTGGAAGTAAATGGTAGTGAAGTTACGTTATCAGGAACCGTTGACTCCCGTTATTCAAAACATCGCGCAGAAGATATCGCTGAAGATGTAACCGGAGTAACTCATGTACAGAATAATTTACGCGCACTTGAAACTACCCCCCAGGAAAACAGGGATAAAAATTCAAGCGCCAACTCAAACACAAGAAAATCCGGCACCGATTTCAACAAAACAAATAACCGGAAAGATAATGTAACAGTATAATTGGTTTTTTAAATGTGAATACAGGAGTCGAACGCAGCAGATTAATTTCTGCTGCGTTATTTTTTTGTTTTTTAGATTCACCTTCC
>Ga0157371_10003406_pt1 | contig 14445 bp, 16 predicted proteins | sample C45metaG_FD_113462 | JGI IMG/M metagenome (GOLD analysis project Ga0157371, IMG submission 113462) | Corn rhizosphere microbial communities from Kellogg Biological Station, Michigan, USA - C4-5 metaG | ecosystem: Host-associated > Plants > Roots > Rhizosphere > Soil | place: USA: Michigan...
AATTCCCCACCAGATGCAATTTTTGTGAGCGCTTTAGGCGGCTCCCCAACATTAGTTGAAATATAAAAAGATAATTCATCTAATCCATTTTCATTATAAGCTGATTTTAATGACTCATGAAACATGACTGAGAATGTAGCTTTTTCCATATAGAGCTCTTGCAGTTGCTCCATAATCGCTTCACTTAATAGACTTGCAGCAATTTTACGCTTGTCCGTTAAGTCGTTAGCCTCTAACTCCAGATCAATTTCAATCTGACGAATTTTTTCAGTCATCCTTTGTATTTGTTCATCTCGATTAACTAACTGATCAAGGCTATGTTGAACTTTCTCTTGATATTGTAAAATCTCTTCAATCGAAGCGCCATATTTTCTTTTCAGTGTTTGAATGAGCGCGAGTCGGTCCTCTACAACTAGTAATTGATTACTATCGTATTCCATTTCGTCCAATTCATTTTTTAATTGATATGCAGCATCTTGTAGCATATAAAATGCCGAAGATACATTTTCGCTAAGCTCATGCATATTTTTATCAACATCTGAAATATCCTTTAAATCTGCCATCGCTGTACCTATATAATCCAGTCCTCTAGATTCTGCTAGGATAGCTTCATACGCACTGCTCATTTTGTCGAAAACTTTGTGGAAGTTTAGTAGCTTCTTTTTTTCTTCCAGTAGCTGGTCTTCTTCCCCAACCCTTAGTTGGGCTTCTTGAATTTCTTCTACTTGGAACGTAAATAAATCAATTTTATGGGCGATTTGTTGCTCATTTTCTGTTAATATAGCAAGCTCTTTTTTCCACTTTTTATATTTTGCAAATAGCTCTTTATACGCCTCTTTCACAACTTTTAGCTCTTCACCTGCAAATTGATCCAGTAGATAAATATGTGCCTTGTCATCCATTAGTTCTTGGCTTTCATGTTGACCGTGAATATCTATTAAGGATGCGCCAATTTCTCTCAAAATTCCTATAGTGACAAGTTTCCCGTTCACTCGACAAACGCTTTTGCCAGAATCATTAATGTCTCTTCTTAAAATAATTGTATCTTCGTCTATGTCAATCCCAACGTCTGTCATTTTTTTAAAGACACTATGGCTGGGATTGGAAATGATAAATAAGCCTTCTAGTTCCGCTTTTTTAGCTCCATGACGGATAAATTCCTGAGAGCCTCTTCCACCGCATAATAAGTGAACAGCATCAATAATAATGGATTTCCCTGCGCCTGTCTCTCCAGTTAACACAGTAAGTCCCTCTTCAAAGCTCACTGTGAGTTCATCAATAATGGCAAAATTTTTAATGGATAATTCCTTTAACAACAGCCTTCACCTCTTTTTAAAGCATCTCTAATAAGCGATTTTTCACTATTTCACTGTCTTCTTCTTCTCTACATAATATTAAACAGGTATCATCTCCGCAAATCGTCCCAAGTATTTCTGTCCAATCCAAATAGTCGATTAACGAACCAATTGCATGTGCGTTACCAGGTAAAGTTTTCATTACTAAGAAATGACTTGCTCCATCGATACTAACAAAGGCATCTGTTAAAGCACGATGAAGTTTTTGTACCGGATTAAAACGTTGGTCTGCAGGTAAACTATATTTGTAATTGCCATTTGGGAGTGGTACTTTCACTAAATGCAACTCTTTTATATCTCTAGATACGGTTGCTTGCGTTACGTTATATCCTGCATTTTTTAAATGGTCAACTAAATCATCTTGTGTTTCAATTTCATAATTTGCAATAATATCACGAATGCGAATATGTCGCTGGCCTTTATTCAAATTAGTCACCTCATTGTATATTTATTCTATTTACTTTATACATTAGCATTTCGACTTAAAAGTCACAAGAAAAATGCGGCTCTTAAATGAGCCGCAACTTATTTTAGGGAATTATGCGCTTCGTTGACGAGTTTTGTAAAATCAATTCCATGAGGAATTACCTCTTCTGCATTTACGCTAATTAAATGAAATAGAAATTCAATATTTCCTTCTCCACCGGTAATTGGTGAGTAGGAAGCATTTTTCAATTGGAAGTTTTGACTTTCCGCAAAGTTTGCAATGTCATTTAACACGTCTATATGTACTGCTGAGTCCCTTACTACACCTTTTTTCCCAACTCGATCTTTCCCTGCTTCAAACTGTGGCTTTACTAACGCGATCACGTCACCATTTGGAACTAAAATAGTTTTTAATGTAGGAAAAATAAGTTTTAAGGAAATAAAGGATACATCAATAGAAGCAAACGAAGGTAATCCTTCAGCAAAATCAGCAGGTGTAGAATATCTAAAATTTGTTTTCTCCATCACTGTAACACGAGGATCTTGACGAATTTTCCAAGCTAATTGGTTACTTCCCACATCTAATGCGTATGCATGCTTAACTCCATTTTGTAAACCGCAGTCCGTAAAGCCCCCTGTAGAAGAGCCAATATCTAACATAATCTTGTCTTGAATAGTAAGATCAAATTGTTCTATTGCTTTTTCAAGCTTTAGTCCACCACGACTTACATATTTCAACACTTGGCCCTTCACAGTCAAGATAGAATCTACTTCTATTTTCTCTCCTGGCTTATCTACTCGTTCTTCTTTTTTATATATAAGCCCAGCCATAATAGCTCGCTTCGCTTTTTCTCTTGTTTCAAATAAACCTTGTTCCACTAATAGTATATCTACTCGTTCTTTCGGTATTTTTGTCATGATGAAATATACCTTTGAGTATCACTTACTGTAGTTTTTACAAGCTTTACAATGTCTTCTGTTGTAATATTTATTTCTTCTAATAGCTGGCTAACATCTCCATGTTCAATAAAGATATCTGGAATTCCAATTCGTTTCACATTGGCAATAAGGTTTTGTTCATTATAGAATTCTAACACTGCACTACCGAAACCGCCTTGTAGAGCACTTTCTTCAACCGTAATGATTGGAATATTACGCTCATGCAAATTTCGAAGCATTTCATCATCTAGCGGCTTAATAAAACGAGCGTTAATAACCTCGACAGAAATATTCGCTTGTTCTAATTGTTCTGCAGCACTCATGGCCATAGGTATTGTTGTTCCAAACGTTAAGATTGCAGCTTGAGTGCCTTCTTTCAATACTTCCCATGATCCAATAGGAATTGTTCGCAACTCCTCATCCATTGGCACACCTAGTCCGTTTCCTCTTGGGTAACGAAGTGCAATTGGTCCATCTGAATAATCAAATGCCGTTTTCACCATGTGCTGCCCTTCGTTCTCATCTTTTGGCATCATAATAACCATATTCGGCATATGACGTAAAAACGATATATCGAAAACTCCTTGATGTGTTTCACCATCTGCTCCTACTAATCCAGAGCGGTCTATACCAATTACAACATTTAAGTTTTGACGGCAAATGTCATGTAGAACTTGATCATACGCACGTTGAAGGAAAGTCGAATAGATCACTAGTAATGGTTTCATTCCGTCTGCAGCCATACCAGCAGCCATAGTTGTAGCGTGTTGCTCAGCAATTCCTACATCAAACATTCGATCAGGGAATTCAGTAGCGAACCCTTCTAATTTAGAACCTACCGGCATAGCTGGAGTAATTGCGACAATACGTTCATCTGTGCGAGCAAGTTTTCGTGCTGTTTCAGCAACAAGCCCGCTCCATGATGGTGCTTGAGTCGATGATTTAACAAAAGCGCCAGTTTCCATTTTATATGGACCAGTTCCATGCCAAGTACCAATCTTGTCTTGTTCAGCTGGTTTGTAGCCTTTTCCTTTTTTCGTAATGACGTGAAGAAGGACAGGACCTTTCATTTTCTTCGCATATTGCAGATTTTCTTCTAAATCTTCCAGGCTATGGCCATCAATAGGCCCTAAGTAAGTGAAGCCCATTTCTTCAAAAAACACACCTGAAACGAGTAAATACTTTAAGCTATCTTTTACTCGCTCTGCAGTAACAGCAAGTTTACCGCCAACTGCAGGAATTTTCTTTAATAAATACTCTAATTCATCTTTTGCTTTATTGTACGTACCATGTGTACGTAATTTACCTAATACATTGTGCAAAGCCCCTACGTTCGGAGCAATAGACATTTCGTTATCATTTAAAATAACGATCATATCTGTTTTCTCATGACCAATATGGTTTAACGCTTCTAATGCCATACCACCAGTAAGCGCTCCGTCTCCAATAATTGGTATTACGAAGTTCTTTTTCTTTTGCAAGTCTCTTGCTTTTGCCATACCCATAGCTGCGGAGAGAGAGGTAGAGCTATGCCCTGCTTCCCATACATCATGTTCGCTTTCAATTCTTTTTGGGAATCCGCAAAGTCCTTTAAATTGACGTAATGTATCAAATTGATCCGCTCGCCCAGTTAAAATTTTATGCACATACGCTTGATGCCCAACATCCCAAAGAAACTTATCATCTGGGCTATTAAAAGACTTATGCAATGCAATTGTCAGTTCAACAACACCAAGATTAGGTCCAATATGACCTCCTGTAACGGATAGCTTCTCTATTAAAAACGATCGAATATCTTCACTTAGTTCCTTTAATTGTTCATTATCTAAACTTTTTAAAAAGGATGGGCTAGAAATTGAAGTTAAATCCATTGCCATCACACACCTTCTTTTAGATTTCCTATTTTACGACTAGTTAATATCATATCAATAACTAAGCGTAAAACAAAATTATACGCTATTAGTTCGATCTTTTTGTAATATAATTAGCAATCTCTAAAAGTAGCCCTTTATGAAGACTTACTTTTTCTAAAGCAACAATCGCTAAATTATATTGTTTTTGTAGCTGCTCTCTCGCCCCATCTAAGGTTAGAATAGATGGGTATGTATTTTTTTCACTTAATACATCTTTTCCAGCCGTTTTGCCCAATTGTTCAGAGGTGCCTTCTATATCTAATATATCATCTTGTATTTGAAAGGCTAATCCAATGTGGAATGCATACTTCTTGAGGGCATCCATCACTTCCTCGGATGCATTTGCAATAATGCCACCAGCTAGAATACTAAAGGAAAGAAGTGCGCCGGTTTTATTTACATGAACTTCTTCTAATTGATCCAAAGTTAATGATTTACCCTCACCTAACATGTCTAACACTTGCCCTCCTACCATTCCTTCAGCACCTGCTGCAAAACTGAGTTGGTCCATCAATTGTACTTTTTGTTCTGCTGTAAGATGTTGAAGTCGTGCGATGATTCCAAATGCAAGCGTAACGAGTGCATCTCCAGCTAATATAGCAAGCGCTTCCCCAAATACAATATGATTGGTAGGTTTTCCTCTGCGCAGATCATCATTATCCATTGCTGGTAGATCATCATGAATCAGAGAATACGTATGAATCATTTCAACCGTACTAGCTACTATTATTGCATCTTTGTTTGTTATGTTCAGTTCCTCAAGTACTGCTAGTGTATAAAGTGGTCTTATTCTCTTTCCACCAGCTTGAAGTGAATAAGACATCGCTTCTTTTAATTCTTTAGGAGCTTTAATTTCTTTAATTAGTATATCTAATTTATGTTCTACAAGTGGTTGATTGGCTTGGATAAAAGTTTGCAATACATTACTCATTCGCCTGGCCAGCCTCTTCTTTATTTTCACCCATGAAAGAGACAAGTTGTTTTTCTGCGCTTTGTAATTTGTCACTACACAGCTTGGAGAGCTCCATCCCTTTTTGGTAAAGTTCAATTGCATTTTCTAGCGGTACATCCCCTTGTTCTAGTTGACGAACGATACCCTCCAGTTGTAGCATAGCTTCATCGAATGGAATTTCTTTTTTAGTCATAACAGTTAATCTCCTCTCTCTTTCATTTCAACTTGTTGAACAATCGCTTCGATACGACCATCTGAAAGTGTGACAAATATAGAATCTCCTTGTTGTACATCATCTACCGATTTTACTAACTTATCGTCTTTGTAGGTAATGTTATATCCGCGGTCCATTATTTTTAATGGATTTAAAGCTTCTAATGTGCGTAAAGATCCTATAAATTGTTGACGATGCTTTTCAAAAGTGGAGAGTACTACTTGGTTTAATTGATTCGTAATCGAATGTACTGATTTATGATGTTGATCAATTAATTTTTGTGGTGACAGTTGAATGAATCTATTTTGTATTTGAGCAAAATGACGGCCTTTTTCTCGATATAGACGGCTCGTTTCTCTTTGTAATTGTTGTTCCGCTCGGACATATCTTTCTATAAAAGGACGATATAACTTTTCCGGAGTTGCCAGTACGGGAGATTCTATTGCTCGTTTGTATCTATTTTTTTCATCCGCAAGTTTTTTGGATACGAAGTGTAAGCTAGCAGACTGATAGGATAAAATATTTTTCATCAGATTTTCTTTGCTTGGGACAGCCATTTCTGCTGCTGCAGTTGGTGTTGGAGCTCGTAAGTCAGATACAAAATCGGCGATCGTTGTATCTGTTTCATGACCAACGGCACTAATGATTGGTACATGGCTATTGGCAATTGCTCGTGCCACTATCTCTTCATTGAATGCCCACAAATCCTCAATGGAACCTCCACCTCGGCCTACAATTAGTACATCAATATCTCCGAATCCATTTGCTTGTTCAATGGATTTTACAATGGAAGGTGCAGCTTGTGGACCTTGCACAATACTAGGAAATACGACTACTTCACTAATAGGATATCGTCGTTCTAAAGTAGTTAAAATATCACGGATTGCTGCTCCCGTTTTAGAAGTAACAACCCCAATTTTCTTAGGAAATGTTGGAATCGGTTTTTTTCGGGCTGGATGGAATAATCCTTCTTGCTCTAACTTCTTTTTTAGTTGTTCGAATGCTAAGAAAAGTTCTCCAATACCATCTGGTTGCATGCTTGCAGCATATAGCTGGTATTGTCCAGCTGCTTCAAACACGTTAATATCTCCTCGTACAAGTACATTCATACCGCTTTCTGGAGTGAATTTCAACGTTTTTGCATTCATTGCAAACATGACAGAGGTGACGCGTGCTGCATCGTCTTTTAACGTGAAATAAATGTGTCCGCTAGAATGAACTTTCACGTTCGAAAGCTCTCCTTTCACGTACACATCCCGCAAATGCGTATCCGCATCAAATTTTCTTTTTATGTATTTAGTTAGTGCTTTTACAGTTAAGTATGTATGTGAAGACACAAAAACAACTCCTCAGACTGGTGACAAGTTAAAAGCTGTTCTTCTCTAGAACAGCTCAGACTGTTGACAAACGCTTTCATTCTTCGTTACTTACACATCGTTGTAAGCTCTTGAACTTTAGCTCTATTCGCTTCCGCCTCAGTGCTTCTGCGCAAAGCTCGTCGCAGAAAAAAATTAGCAACCGTTGCCGCAAGGATGCGAGGAACTTAGGTTGCTACCTAGACTAGCGTCTCCACAGTCTAGCGAAACCTCCGAATTTAGATTTTGTCTTCAACCTCAGCTGATTTTCTGAAGAACAGCTCTTAATTAGTTACTTAATGTATTTTCGGCTGCTAGGCATGTATTTTCCATTAGCATAGCAATTGTCATAGGACCTACCCCACCAGGTACTGGCGTAATTTTAGAAGCAACTTCTTGCGCAGATGCAAAATCAACATCACCACAAAGCTTATTATTCTCATCGCGATTGATCCCTACGTCAATCACTACAGCGCCTTCTTTAATATAACTAGCGTCTATCATTTTTGCTCGACCAGTTGCTACAACTAAAATATCAGCTTGTTTTGTGAATGCATGTAAATCTTTCGTTCTCGAATGACAATACGTTACCGTAGCATCTTTTTGTAGTAATAGTTGTCCCATTGGTTTACCAACAATATTACTTCTACCAATAATTACAGCATGTTTCCCCGCTACATCTACATCGCTGTATTCTAAAAGTTTCATTATGCCAAATGGTGTACATGGAAGGAAGGTTTGTTGACCGATCATCATTTTGCCAACGCTTTGCGGATGAAAACCATCTACATCTTTTAGTGGAGAAATAGCTGCAATTACTCGATCTTCGTCGATTTGTTTTGGTAAAGGTAGTTGAACTAAAATCCCATGAATTTTTTCATCATGGTTTAGTGCCTCTACGTTTTTTAGTAGTTCATCTTCTGAAATAGTTTCTTCTAATTCGATCATGATTGAATACATGCCAAGTCTTTCACATGTTTTCGTCTTGTTGTTTACGTATGTTTGGGAAGCGGGATTACTTCCTACTAAAATTACTGCTAATCCAGGTGTTACCCCTTTTGCTTTTAAGCTTTCTACACGATCTTTTACTTTATCTGTTACTTGACCTGCTATGAGTTTGCCATCAATTTTATGATTAGTCATTAAAAACGCTCCTTAAACTTACGTATACTATTGCTCTGTATATTTAGATAATACACCATTTACAAATCGGCTAGATTTCTCATCTCCGAACACTTTGCAAATTTCTAAAGCTTCATTAATAACTACTTTAGCAGGTGTCTCTTCTGTATATAATAATTCGTATACAGCTATACGAAGAACTGTTCGTTCGATTTTTGGTAATCGAGAAAGTGACCAGTTTTCAAGCTTGTCTGTTAGGGTAGAATCGATTTGCTCTTTATGCTCAATTGTTCCAGTTACTAATTGAGTTAAAAACGAGTCTTGTTCATCCGTAACATGTCCAATTGCTTCTTCTATCGTAATTTCGTGATTGTCTAACTGAAATAGTGCTTGTAGTGCTAATTCTCTCGCTTCTCTTCGTTTCATTATTTAGTTCTCCTTTAAATGTAACTATCTACACAATAATAGCATATTTTTTTGTACAGTGGTTATTAGAAAGAAGAAAATAAGAAAAAGAGCCATCTCATGGAAGGCTCTCTATCATTTATTCTGCAGTATCAAATTGTACGCCCATAATATGCACATTTACTTCCTTAGGTGTTAAGCTTGTCATATTTTCAATTGCTTGGCGAATTTGAGATTGTACTTCTTTTGCAACGGCAGGTACTGAAGCGCCGTATTTCACTACGCAATATACGTCGATGAACAATCCATCATTAGTAATCTCTGTTTTAATCCCTTTACCATGCACTTTTTTTCCTAATCGTTCTACAACTCCTGCAGCAAAGTTACCGCGTGTTCCTGCGATTCCTTCCACCTCATTAGTAGCAATACCTGCAATTACTGTTATTACCTCAGGAGCGATTTCAATTGTTCCTAAGTATTCTTTTCCTTCAGGAGTCATTTGAACAAATTTTTGTTCGGTTGTTTCTGTCATATAGAACACTCCTTTTTATGAATTCATTACATCGTATTTCTCTAAAAACTTCGTATCAAAATCTCCAGATACAAACACTTCATGATTCATGAGCTTTTCATGGAAACCAATTGTTGTCTCTACACCTTGGATGGCGAATTCGCCAAGAGCGCGTTTCATTTTCGCAATTGCTTCTTCTCGCGTTTCACCATACGTAATAAGCTTCGCTACCATCGAATCATAGAATGGCGGAATAGTATAGCCTGGATAAACAGCAGAATCGACGCGAACGCCAAGTCCTCCTGGTGGTAAGTAAAATTCAACTAAACCTGGAGAAGGCATGAAGTTTTTAGCAGGATTTTCTGCGTTAATACGACATTCAATTGCCCATCCTTTAAGTTTAATATCTTTTTGTTTGAAAGGTAATTTTTCTCCTGCTGCCACTTTCAGCATTTGCTGAATTAAGTCAATTCCCGTAATCATTTCTGTTACAGGGTGTTCTACTTGAATACGCGTATTCATTTCCATGAAATAGAATTTTTGATTGATGTGATCGAAAATAAATTCTACTGTACCAGCACTGCGATAGCCAACAGCAAGTGCAGCCTTCACAGCTGCTTCTCCCATTTCGGCACGAAGTTCTTCTGATAATGCTGGAGACGGCGCTTCTTCTACAAGTTTTTGCATGCGACGTTGAATAGAACAATCACGTTCGCCAAGGTGAACCGCATTCCCATGCGCGTCTGCAAGAACTTGAATCTCTACATGACGAAATACTTCGATATATTTTTCTAAGTACACACCTGGGTTACCAAATGCTGCTGCTGCTTCTTTTTGTGTAATTTTAATTCCTTTTATCAAATCTTCTTCGTCTTTTGCAACACGGATCCCTTTACCACCACCACCAGCAGTAGCTTTAATAATCACAGGGAATCCGATTTCTTTTGCTACTTTTAATGCATCTTCTTCTGTTTCCACGATTCCTTTCGAACCTGGAACTGTTGGAACACCAGCTTTTTGCATGGTTTCTTTCGCAACATCTTTAATTCCCATACTTCGAATGGCTTGTGAAGTTGGTCCGATAAATGTAATATCGCATTCTTCACAAAGCTCCGCAAACTCTGCATTTTCTGCTAAAAATCCGTAACCTGGGTGTATCCCGTCACAGCCAGTAAGTTTAGCAACACTAATGATATTAGAGAAATTTAAATAGGAATCCTTTGATAATCTAGGACCGATACAATAAGCTTCGTCCGCAATTTGAACATGTAGTGCATCACGATCTGCTTCTGAATAGACAGCAACCGTTTCGATGTCCAATTCTTTACATGCACGAATGATACGAACTGCAATTTCACCACGATTGGCAATTAATACTTTTTTCATCATCCTTGCTCCTTTCTTAGTTTTTTACGAGGAACAGAGGTTGACCGTATTCAACTAATTGTCCGTCTTTTACAAGAATTTCAACAATCTCACCGTTCACTTCCGCTTCGATTTCATTAAATAGTTTCATCGCTTCTACGATACAAACAATCGATTCGGAAGAAATTTTCGATCCAACTTCTACATACGCCGCTGAATCTGGTGAAGAAGATTTATAAAAAGTTCCAACCATTGGAGAAGTGATTTTATGCAGATTGCTGTCTTCCAAAACAGGTGCTGTAATTTCTTCCACTTTTTCTATTGGAGTTTCACTTACAGGTTGCAGGTTAGCTTCTACTACTTTTGGCTGTTCCACAACTACGGAAGAACTTTCAAATGTTTGTCCAGAATTTAGTACAGAACCTTTATCATTCTTTTTTAATTTAATTTTAGTACCTTCTGATTCATATAAAAATTCATCTAGTGTAGACTGATCGATTAATTTAATAATTTCTCTAATTTCTTGGATTTTCATATAACCTATCTCCCTTTGAATACATTATTAATACTACTCTACCCATTCTAGACGTTTTCAGCCTATTTTGAAATAGGAAACAATTAATTCTTATGAAATTTCCCTGTAACCGGTATATTTTTGCATTTTTCAAGTTCCTAAGCATTAAAAATCCACTACTTTTTTTATGCAAACAAAAAAAGTGCCCCCGAGGCACTTTTCTTATGTTATTGTCCGTCAAATTTCACTTCTACTTTATAAGCTTGTGGCCACTCTCGTTTTACATTGTAAATAATATCAGAGGCTTTTTTTGGAGACGATTCATTTGAAACCACATCTATTAATACATTGTTATCCTCAATGCGAACGAACGCATCATCATAACCTAATGATTTAATGATTAACTCTAGCATCGCTTCAGCAGAATCAACATTTACTAACTCTTCTATTTCGCTGTAAGCTTGATCTTTTTCTTCTGCTGTAAGATCGTTATTTCCTACTTTAGTTGTGAGTTGTTCACGAAGTTGGCTGCGTTTTTCTTGTACTTCCATCCTCATTTCTTCAAAAGCATTGCTACTAGAAAGAAATGATTGTTCATTTGATGAAGTTTCTACTAATCCTACCTCATCTAATGTATCATCAGAAAAAAGCTGGATTCCATCAAACGGTGATGGTCGTTCCGACATATAAAATACTGTAACTACTGCTACTAAACTTAGTAATGTTAAAAACCAAACGGATCGTTTTCTATTCATATCATTTATCCTCCAATTCCATTTCTTCTATTACAATTCGATGCGGAGATATTTGTAAAACAGATGACAGGGTCTTTATTAAATTATTTTGTATACGTTTATCGCTCGCTCCTTCCGCAACTACTAGTATTCCAATCAGTTCCTCTTTGTCCTTCCCACTGTCACTTGTCCATTGGAAAAATGATACGTCACTTTCCGATGATTTTTCAGCGTTCGATTCGTAATGAAAATAAACTGCGACTCTACCAACTCCATTTATTTTTTCCAGAATTGTAGAAAGTTCATCTGGAGATTGGGAAACTGGTTGAACTGTATTCGCATTATCACCATCATTCCGACCAATTACTTCTGAAAAAAGTAGACTGATGATTAGAACAGCTATACTAATTACAACAAAACGAAAAGTGGGCTTTTGTTTAAATGGAATTGTACTTCACCCTTCTTTTCATAATGGATAACATACTTTATGCAAGACAACCTATTTATATGAAGAGAAAGGACATAATCCAAAATATAATCGAAATTTTTACAAGAAAGCCTGTACGTTCCTTATCCATATGCTCTAATAGAATGGAGAGAATCTCACCGACGACAACTATGAGTAAAATACCATATAAAAGGGTTGAAACGACTGTAGTTATCCTTTCACACTTATAAGTAGTTTTGCAAAAAGCATGGTTAATATGATTGTGAAGAAAAATGCAAACGCGATTAACACCGAAATAATAGATAAGACAAATAGTGTCTTTCCAATATCATCTAACAGTCCACTAATTTGTCCATCTATAAAAGGTTCTAAAACAGCACCTAGCAATCGATACAAGAAAGCAATTAAGATCGTTTGAATCGTTGGAATAGATACTAACACTAATACAGAAAACAAAACGGCATTACCAGTAACTACGGATGCAGACGATGAATAGTTTTTCATCGTACTTATACTTTCTGTCAATAACGACCCGACAAAGGGTATATTATTTTGGATTAAGCGTTTGACCGTTTCATTGACTGCTCCACTTACAGTCCATGTGATGACACCATTCACAGTCATAAAGAAACTATACAGGACAAGAATGATGGATGTTGATCCCACTAACGTCATTCGAATTAGATCCGACATCTTAGAAAATGATGTGGCTGGATGAATTCTCGTTATTAAATCAAAAATAAACGCTGCTAGTAATGCTGGTATTAATACCCTTTCTGCCAAAATGGACGTAAAGGTCGCAAATAACATTACCGCGGGGTTCCAAGAAGTTACTAGTAATGCGCCACCTGAGATAGCTATACCTGCCGTAAGCAGAGGGTACACACCTAAAAAAAGATGAACTAGCTGATTTGTTAGTGCTTGAATCATACCTACTGTTCGAAAAGCGGGCTCTAAACAATAAAAACAAATAATCATGATAAATAATAATTTAAAGAGTCTTTTGCTACTCGGAATAAACCACTCTAAGCAAACAAAAATAAAACCAAACAGGAGAATATACGTAAATGTTTGTATAACTTCTTTCACTGGCTGCAATACAGTTGAAATTATTTCTTCCATCCTAGTTCATTCCTTCAAGAGAGTAATCCCATTATCGATAAAAACTTTTCATAAAACTTCTTCATGTGTTGGAGCCAAACAACGAGTAAGATTGCTTTTGTTGTAAATGTAATGATGATAGCCAGGCTTGTATATTCATAGTCTAAAAGAAGTTCTTCCACAATTTGAGATATAAAAAGTAAGATTACCGAAAAAAGGAGAAGTTTAAATACGGGTAGAAGGGCTTCTGGTACGATCGAAATATACTGTGTAACAAATGGAATAACGATGGATGTCACAATATAAGTTAGAAATAGAAAGATATAAATGGTATAGATAATGGAATGTAACCGAGGATACGTTTCTTTTACTAGCTGCAATAAACAAAATGCGAGAATAATCGTTACATATACAATCATTTGTTAGCTCGTCATCAGAAGCCATTCTAAAAATGACGAAATCTCATAAAAGAATAGTCTTAATAAACGTAATAACTCGATTGTCATGTAAATATACCCAACAAAAAACAAGAAAAACGCGAATTCTTTCTTACCAGTTGACTCAAAAAACAAGTGAAGAATAGCTATTAATAAGCCTATACCCGCAACTCGAAGTACATCGTGAAGTTCCACAATGCCTCCCCCTTCCATACAAGTAGCATATGAAAGAATAAAAGAGAATATGAAAAAGAGCCTTGCAAATTCGTGGCCAATGAAAAACTATCGTTGTTAAAACAGCAAATTCTTTTTAAACAAAAATCCGGCACTTCTTGTTCCAGTTTGAACAGGAAGTGCCGAATTTCTTTGTCTATTTCTCCTCTTTTTCGTTCAATAAATTCAAAATCCGTTTCAGATTGACGGTGAATATCGTTGTGGCAACTTGTATTTCCATGCCAAATAACCCCCAAAGGATGCTGTATCGTATCCGTGAGTATTCTTCCATTCACTATTTTTCACTTCGATGTTATAGCGTTTTCGCGCAAGCAATTTATACGTTTCCGTTTCTTGAAACGCTGCTTGTTCTTGATGTTCTGTCGATTTAATCGAAACTGAATACGTTTTAGTTTTTGTGCCTTCTTATAACAGCCGTCT
>Ga0157371_10003410_pt1 | contig 14435 bp, 10 predicted proteins | sample C45metaG_FD_113462 | JGI IMG/M metagenome (GOLD analysis project Ga0157371, IMG submission 113462) | Corn rhizosphere microbial communities from Kellogg Biological Station, Michigan, USA - C4-5 metaG | ecosystem: Host-associated > Plants > Roots > Rhizosphere > Soil | place: USA: Michigan...
GGATGAGCAGAAGGCCGGCACCCTCGGCGACACCGTCGCCAAGCTGCCCGGCGTGCAGAGCACCTTCTTCGGCCCCGGTGTCGGCCGCCCGATCATCCGCGGCCAGGAAGGCCCGCGCGTGGCAGTGCTGTCCAACGGCATGGGCAACATGGATGCCTCTACCGTCAGCGCCGACCATGCCACCAGCATCGAGCCGTTCCTGGCCGACCAGATCGAGGTCCTGAAGGGCCCGGCCACCCTGCTGTTCGGCAGCGGCGCGATCGGCGGCGCGGTCAACGTGGTTGACGGCCGCATCGCCCGCGAACTGCCGGACCGTCCGCTCAGCGGCCGCGCCGAACTGCGTGGCAATTCGGTCAATGACGAGCGCAGCGGCATGTTCCGCCTGGACGGTGTCAGCGGCAACGTCGTGCTGCATGTGGACGGCCTGGTCCGCAACGGCGATGACTACCGCATTCCCGGCTACGCGGTGATCGATGGCCTGGAAGATCACAGCGGCCACGACCATGAGGAAGGCGACACCGACGAACCGCGCCGCGGCCGTCTGGACAACAGTTCGGTCCGCACCCGCGCCGGCGGCGTCGGCGCCACCTGGCTGGGCGATGACGGCTACTTCGGTGTGTCCGCCAGCACCTACCGCACCAACTACGGCATTCCCAACGGCGCGCACGTGCATGCCGACGACGACCATGATCATGACCACGATCACGACCATGGCGACGAGGAAGAGGGCGACGAGCACGACGTCCGCATCGACATGGTGCAGAACCGCTTCGAAGCCAAGGGCGGCATCTACCAGCCGACCTCGTTCCTGAAGAACATCAGCCTGCGCACCGCCTACACCGATTACGAGCACACCGAACTGGAAGCCGGCACCCCGGCGACCCGCTTCACCAACCGCGGCATCGAAGGCCGCCTGGAAGCCGTGCAGGAGCAGATCGGCGGCTGGGACGGCGCCTTCGGCCTGCAGTTCGGCAACAGCGACTTCGGTGCCAAGGGCGAGGAAGCCTTCGTGCCGGATACCGGGACGAAGAACATCGGCCTGTTCGTGCTGCAGGAAAAGCAGTTCGGTCCGTTCAAGCTGGAACTCGGTGGCCGCCATGACCAGGTCAAGCTGGACCCGACCGGCGATTACCGCGCCCGCAGGTTCGACGCCACCAACCTCTCCGCCGCCGGCATCTGGACGCTCAACGACGCCGTCGACCTGCGCTTCGGCATCGACAGTTCCGAGCGCGCGCCGACCAACGAAGAGCTCTACGCCGCCGGTGCGCACATCGCCACGCGCTCGCTGGAAATCGGTGATGCCAACCTGAAGACCGAGCGTGGCCAGCGCATCGAACTGGGCATCCACACCCACAGCGACCGCGTCGACTTCTCCGCCTCGATCTACCAGACCAAGTTCAAGGACTTCATCTACCTGGCCGACACCGGCGTGGTCGAATCGCTGCCGGTCCGCCTGTGGACCCAGCAGGACGCCACGTTCAAGGGTGCCGAAGCCGAAGCCCTGTTCCATCTCTTCGAAGGCAACGCCGGCGATTGGGATCTGCGTGTGTTCGGCGATTACGTCAAAGCCGAACTGGATGGCAGTGGCAGCCGCAGCGTCGACATCGCCGTCCCGCACGGTGATCACAACCACAACTACACCGTGGATCTGGCCAACACCGGCTACCTCCCGCGCATCGCCCCGGGCCGTGTCGGCGCGGACCTGCGCTGGTCCAGGGATGGCTGGCGCGCCTCGGTGGGTGCCGTGCGCTACAGCAGCCAGAAGGACGTCGCCCAGAACGAGGCGCCGAGCAACGGCTACACCCTGGTGGATGCCCACTTTGCTTACCGCTGGGACCGTACCGACAGCAACAGCTATGAGGTCTTCCTGGACGGCAACAATCTGACCAACCGTGAAGTCCGCCCGCACACCTCCCTGCTGCGGGATTACTCCCCGCTGCCGGGCCGTGGCGTCGCCTTTGGCATCCGCGCCTACTTCTGATCGATTGACGGGGTGGTTGCATTACCCGAGGGGGGCCGAAAGGCCCCCCTTTTTTTGCGTCTTCGCGCATCACCCTGCGCGACCGCAGCGACTGGTACCTGCACCTGGACTTTTTCACCTGCGGCCTGCACATCGCGTTCCTGGTCACCCACCTGCGCGGCGAAGCCGCCCCGCGCTGAGCTCACCTGCCGTCCACATTGCCAAGCGCGCGCCAACCTACACGCGTGGCAGGCGACATACCCTCTTCCGCCCCGGACAGTTCTGTCCGATGATGGCGCATGCCTACCCAACGTGCCGACGCGGCCGCCCGCCGCGCCCAGATTCTCGACGCTGCCGATGCGGTCTTCGGCCAGCACGGTGTTACCGCCCCGCTGGACCTGGTGGTCGAGCGCGCACAGGTGGGCCGTGCCACGCTGTACCGCAACTTCCCTGACCGCACCGCACTGGTCGAGGCGCTGCTCCAGCGCACCGTCAACCGCATCGCGCGGCAGGTGCAGACCCTGGGTGACCGCGACGACGCACTGTTCGAAGTGCTCGAAGGCATGGCCAACCGCATCGTCCAGTCGCCCGCGCTGTCGGACTACTGGCGCGCGGTGGATCCGGATCAGATCCCGATCCGGGCCGCGCGCGAAACGATCTTCGAACTGCTGCGCGAACCGATCGCCCGCGCGGTCGCCGCCGGTCTGTGCCGCCCCGATCTGGAAACGACGGACATTTCACTCATCTCAGGCATGCTGGGAGCCGCGCTGCGTGGCAAGACGCGTGACGAACGCGCCCGGTTGGCCACGCGCGCCCTGCAATTGCTGCGTGGCGGATTGCGGGGGCCTGCCGACGGGGAGGGATGATGCCGCAGTACCTCAAGCCGGTTCCGGACTGGGAGGAGCACGAAAAACCGACCCTCCCGGGCTCGGCTTCGATGCCGTGGCATCCGCCGCACCGCCGCCTTGCGTATGCACTGGTGGCGCTGCTGGTCGGGATCACTGGCGGCCTCGGCAATGCCCTTGTCAGCGCCAACCTGCCGTTCCTGCAGGGCCAGCTCGGGCTCACCCCTGCGCAGGGCAGCTGGCTGGTGGCCGCGTATGCCATGGTCAACGTCACCGCCAATCTGCTCGCCTTCAAGTTCCGCCAGCAATACGGCATCCGCCTGTTCGCCGAGATCGGCCTGGGCCTGTATGCCGCACTGGCGGTGTTGCATCTGTTCGTGGGCACCTATGAAACGACCGTGCTGATGCGTGCGGCCAGCGGCTTCGCCGGTGCGGCCTGCACCACGCTGGGCACGCTGTACATGCTGCAGTCGCTGCCGCGCAAATACACCGGCAACCTGCTGGTGATCGGCGTGGGCATCTCACAGCTTGCGGTACCGATCGCCTGGCTGGTCTCACCCGGTCTTGTCGACACCGGCCAGTGGCACAACCTGTATCTCTTCGAAGCCGGTCTGGCGCTATGTGCGTTCGCTGCCGTGGTGGTGCTCAAGCTGCCGCCCGGTGCGCAGATCAAGGCGTTCGAACCGCTCGACTTCCTCACCTTCGTGCTGCTGGCCCCGGCCGTCGGCCTGCTGGTGGTCGTGCTTGCGCAGGGCTACACCCGCTGGTGGCTGGACACGCCGTGGCTGGGCTGGGCGCTGGTCGCCTCCATCGCACTGGCCACCACCGCCTTCATCATCGAGCACTACCGCCGCAACCCGTTGCTGCAGACGCGGTGGCTGGCCAGCCTGCCGGTGATCCATTTCATCATCGGTGCGTTCCTGATCCGCTTCCTGACCACCGAGCAGTCCTACGGCGTAGTCGGCCTGATGCGCACGCTGGGGATGGGCCCGGACCAGATGCGGCCGTTGTTCGCCGTGATCCTGGCCGGGGTGATCACCGGCATGGCCGCCAGCTCGCTCACCTTCGGCCCGAAGCGGCTGATTCCGCAGTTGTTGATGGCCATCCTGCTGCTGGGCAGCGCGGCCCTGCTCGACCAGAGCCGCACGAGCCTGGATCGTCCGCACGACTTCTTCGCCAGCCAGTTCCTGGCGTCCGTCGGCGCCGGCATGTTCATGGGGCCGCTGATCATGCTCGGCATTACCCAGGCCTTGAAGCAGGGCGTGGACCACATGATCACCTTCCTGGTCACGCTCTCCATCACCCAGACTCTGGGCGGCCTGGCTGGCTCGGCCGTGCTGGGCACCTATCAACTGCACCGCGAGCAGGTCTACTCCGGCGCGCTGGTGAGCCAGCTGGATCCGGCGGACAACGTGGTCGCCCAACGCCTGAAACAGCAACAGCAGCTCTACGCCAGGCTGATCACCGACCCGGTGCAGCGCAGCGCGCAGGGCACCGCGCAACTGGCGCAGATCACCCGTCGCGAAGCCAATGTGCGCGCGTTCAACGACGTGTTCGCGCTCAGTGGCCGCGTCGCGCTGATCTTCCTTGGCTGGTTGCTGCTGCTGGCGGTCCGCACTGCCGTGCTCAAGCAATGGCGCAAACGCCACGCACCGACACCTCCCCTTTCCGCGCCGACGCCTGACAGCGTCGCACCCCGATGAGCCCGCCCATGTCGACCCAACCCCCGCACGACGACGCCGCACCGGAAAACGTCAACCCACCACCGCCGACCGACGCTGCGCCCGCCCCTGCACCGGCACCGGCCGCTGCACCGTCTGGCGCACCCAAGTACCTCAAGCCGAGCCTGCGTGCCGTGATCATCATGATCGTGATCGCCCTGATCGGCATCGCGCTGATCCTGCGCGCGTGGTCGCTGTGGCCGTTCGAAACCTCGCGCGTCACCACCGACAACGCGTATGTGCGCGGCCAGATCACCGTGCTCGCCCCGCAGGTCAACGGTTATGTCACCGAGGTCCTGGTCAAGGACTTCCAGCACGTCAAACAAGGCGATCCACTACTGCGCATCGACGACCGCATCTACCGCGAGAAAGTCGTCCAGGCAGAAGCCGACCTGGACAGCGCCAAGGCCGCGCTGGCCAACTCCGATCAATCCCAGGCGCAGAACCGCGCGCAGATCCAGGCCGCCCAAGCCAACCTGTCTGCCGGCCAGGCCGAACTCTCGCGCTCGCGTACCGAACTCAAGCGCTACGAAGAACTCGCCGACCAGCAACTGGTCGCCCTCAACGACCGCGATAAGTTCCGCACGACCACGCAATCGGCGCAGGCCAGCGTGCTGCAGTCGCAGGCCCAGATCCGCATCGCGGAGGAAACCCTGACCTCCACCCAGGTCGCGCGCAAAGGCCTGGAAGCCCGCGTCGAGACCGCCCAGGCGCAGCTGGAACTGGCGAAGATCGATCTCGCCAACACCGTGATCCAGGCGCCGCGCGACGGTCAGGTCAGCGAAGCGTCCGTCCGTCTGGGTCAGTACGTCACCGCCGGTTCGCAGCTGCTGTTCCTGGTGCCCGATACCCTCTGGGTGGTTGCCAATTTCAAGGAAGGCCAGACCTGGAAGATGCGCATCGGGCAACCGGCCACTTTCTCCGTGGACGCCTTCGATGGCCAGAAGCTGCATGGCCACATCGAGCAGATCGCCCCGGCGACCGGCTCCGAGTTCAGTGTCCTGCGCCCGGACAACGCCAGCGGCAACTTCACCAAAGTCGTCCAGCGCCTGCCGATCCGCATTTCCATCGACCCCGATCAGCCGCTGGCCCCGCGCCTGCGCCCCGGCATGTCGGTGATCGTCAAGGTGAATACTGCCGCCGAAGGGCACGAGCCGGCCGCTGCGAAGCCGTAACGCGCCCGCGCGCAGAACGCCAACGCCTTTCCCCACCCCAGTGCGAAACCGTCGGGAACAGAGTGGCTGCTTTCGCGGCAGAAACGAAAAAGCCGCGCAGATGCGCGGCTTTTCAACATCAACAGCGTACCGACCAACGGTCGGTACCTACCCCGCACACCGCGCGCACAACCCATGCACTTCCAGCGTCTGCGCCTGCGGCTGGAACCCCAGTTCCTTCGCCCGCTTCTCCAACTGGCTGACAATCTCCTTGTCCTCCAACTCCACCGCACTGTGGCAGCTGTTGCAGATCAGGAACGGCACCGAATGCTGTGCGCTGCTCGGGTGGTGGCACGCCACGAACGCATTCACCGACTCCAGCTTGTGCACGAAGCCGTTGGCCATCAGGAAATCCAGCGCGCGGTACACCGTCGGCGGAGCGTCGGCACCGACGCCCTTGCCATTGCGCACCCACTCGAGCAACTCATAGGCCTTGACCGGCTTGCCGGCCTCGGCGATCAGGCGCAGCACGTTCGCGCGGATCGGCGTCAGCCGCAGCCCGCGTTCCGAGCACACGCGTTCGACCACCTTCACGAAGTCGGAGGCGTCGTGAACGTGATGGTGCGGAGCGGTACAAGCGGTCTTTGCGGACATGCGCGGTCTCCTGTGGTCAGGCCGTCGGTACTTTAGTGAGTGCGACCTCGATGCGTTTCAAGGCCTCTTCACGCCCGGCCAGGAAGACCGTCTGCGAGATGTCCGGGCTGACCTGGGTGCCGGTGATGGCCACGCGCAGCGGCTGCGCCACCTTGCCCATGCCGATCTCAAGCGCCATGGCCACGTCATGCAGTGCCGCCGAAACGCTCTCCACCGTCCATTCACCGGCCGCGCCCAACAGCTCGCGGGCCTTGCCCAGCGCCAGTTCCGCGCCCGGCTTGAAGTGCTTGGCCACCGCGGCCTCGTCGTATTCGGTCAACGGCTGGTACCAGACCACCGCCTTCTCGGCCATTTCCTTCAGAGTCTGGACCCGGTCGCGCAGCGCCACCACCACGTCCGCCGGCGCCGGACCAGCGTTCAGATCCAGGCCCAGCTTGTTCAGCTGGTAGACCAGGTGCGGCGCGATGTCGTCCGGCTGTTCGGTCTTCAGGAAGTGCTGGTTGACCCAACCCAGCTTGGCCATGTCCAGGCGCGCGGCCTTGGAATTGCAGTTGGTTACATCGAACAGATCGATCAGCTCCTGGCGGCTGAACAGTTCCTGGTCACCGTGCGACCAGCCCAGGCGGGCCAGGTAGCTCAGCAGCGCGTCGGGCAGGTACCCGGCGTCCTTGTACTGCATCACATCGGCCGCACCGGTGCGCTTGGACAGCTTGGCGCCCTGCTCGTCCAGGATCATAGGCATATGGCCGAACTTCGGCACCGGCGCACCGATGCCCTCGTACAGATTGATCTGGCGCGGGGTGTTGTTGATGTGGTCGTCGCCGCGGATGACCTCGCTGATGCGCATGTCCCAATCGTCCACCACCACCGCGAAGTTGTAGGTGGGGAAACCATCCGGGCGGAAGATCACCATGTCGTCCAGCTCGCTGTTGGCGATCTCGATGCGGCCCTTGATCAGGTCGTCGAACACGACCGTGCCCTCGAGCGGATTCTTGAAACGGATCACGCGGTTCGGGTCGTCCTTGTACGGCAGGCCCAGGTCACGCGCAGCGCCGTTGTAACGCGGCTTTTCCTGCTTGGCCATGGCGGCCTCGCGCATCGCGTCCAGCTCTTCCTTGGTCTCGTAGGCGTAGTACGCCTTGCCCTGCGCGACCAGCTGCTCGGCCACTTCCTGGTAACGGGCCACGCGCTGGGTCTGGTAGATCGGGCCTTCGTCATAGCCCAGACCCAGCCACTCCATCGCCTCCAGAATCGCGTCGATCGCGCCCTGGGTGCTGCGCTCGCGGTCGGTGTCTTCGATGCGCAGCACGAATTCGCCGCCACGGTGACGGGCCTCCAGCCAGCAGTACAGCGCCGTGCGGGCGCCACCAATGTGCAGGTAGCCGGTGGGACTGGGGGCAAAACGGGTGCGGCAGGTCATGGAGGGCTCAGGGCGGGAAACGGAATCCCGGCAATTTTACCTGTCCCGGCCGGACCCTGCCTAAATCGGATAATCCCTACTGCCTGCCGGGCGTGGACATGGTCTGATGGCGGGATTGCCCGTTTTTCATCCATCGACCATGACAACCTCCCGCCTTGAGCCGCCGTCCCTGCACCACACCGCCACACGCACTGTCATCGCCCTGGTCCTGGTCGCTGCACTGGGCGCGTGTTCTGCACCTGGCACCGATGGCGCGGTGGGTGCCTCAGTGGCCACGACCCCACCCGCCCAGCACGCGGTACCGGCGGGCGTGGGGTCCAGCGCGTCCACGCGGCCACCCGGCACGCTCCCTTCGGGCTCGCTCACTGGCATGCAGACGCCAGCCGTCAACTCCTCGACCGCAGCCGGCGACACGGAACGGGCGCTTGGCCTGGCCGATGGCCTGTCTTCGGATGCGCTGCGGCAGTTGCTCAATGACGGCCCGCGCTTCGACCAGGCCATGGCGGCACTGGACCGCGCCTACGGCACCGACGGGGACGCGCAGGACGTCCGCAGCAGCTATCAGCACGCGTTGCAGCAACGGCTGGGCACCGGCCCGGACGCGCCGCGGCTGAGCCGCCTGCACTGCGGCATTTCCCATTGTCTGGGCGAGATCACCGGCGCGCTGGAAAATCCGTCCGTGCTGTTCGGGGCGCCCCGTGATGCGGTAAGCCGCCAGTTGCCGGTCAACGAAGCGATGGTGCGCAGCATTCTGTCCGCAGACGGCGGGCCCACAGGCTACCGCCTCGCCTTCTCGCTCGATCCCACGCCCCGCACCGGGCCGTCGCTGGCCCGGTAGACCGTCCCTCAGGGCGTCAGCAACGGCTTGCGCGGCAGCTTTTCCTCGCGCATGGCCGCGTTGTAGACGAACGAGGCCACGATCGCAGCGGCCTGCTTCAGGTCCTCCGGCTCGGCGTGGTCCCAGGTGTCCAGGTTGCTGTGGTGGACGTTGGTGAAGTAATCCAGCCGATCCTGGATGAACTGGAACCCGGGCAGGCCGACGCGATCGAACGCGATGTGATCGGTGCTGCCGGTGTTGCGCGTGGCCACGGTGGTGGCGCCCACATCGTGGAACGGGGCCAGCCACGCTTCGAAGATCGGCACCGCGGCCAGGTTCTCCTGCGCGTAGATGCCGCGGAAGCGGCCCGAGCCGTTGTCCATGTTGAAGTACGCCGAGAACTTGTCGTAATCGCGCTGGCGCTGCAGGGCGCCGGTGGGTTCACGCATCGAGGCCGGCAACTTGAGCTGCGTCGGGTCGGTCGGCTCGGGGTAGCGCGCGAAGTGCTTGGACACGTAGTCCTGGGAGCCGATCAGCCCCTGCTCCTCGCCACTCCACAGCGCCACGCGAATGGTGCGCCTGGGTTTGGCGCCGACCGCCTTGAGGATGCGCATGGCTTCCATCATCACCGCCACGCCGGCCGCGTTGTCGGCCGCGCCGGTGCCGGTATGCCAGGAATCCATGTGCGCGCCAAGCATCACGATCTCATCAGCCTTGCCGCTGCCGCGGATCTCGGCCAGCGTGTTGTAGCCGGGCTGGTCCTGCGTATCGGTGAAACGGGCCTCGACATTCACGCGCAGCTTGACCGCCTGCTTCTGGTCGACCGCCCGCACCAGCTGGTTGTAGTGCTCGGCCATCATCGCCAGCTCGGGCACGCCGACCGGTTCACCGGCCTTGCGCGAGCCACCGCCACCGACACGGATGATGCCGTTGTCCCAGCCGCTGATGCTGATCGTGGCCAGCACGCCCTGCTCGGAGAAGAAGGCGTTGGTGGCGCGGGTCAGCTCCTGTTTCTCCAGGTATTCCTTGGCCTTCTTGGCACGGTCGGCCTTGGCATCGGCAACGTCCTTGGGCACCGCGAACACCTGCAGCTCGGCAAGGCCGGCGTCATCGTGGCGGTGCGAATCGGACTTGGTGGCCCGTTCGTAATCGCGCGCATCGTTGAGCAGCAGGATCCTGCCGGCGAGCTTGCCCTTGTACTGATCCAGGTCGGCGAGCTTCTTGATCTCGACCTTGATCACCTCACCCTCGACCGGGCCGTTGGTGCCCGGGGTCCAGGCCTTGGGCAGCGCATACAGGGGCGCCACGCGCGGGCTCAGCAGTTCCACGCTGGCGTTGCTGAACTCCCAGCCGCGACCGAATGCATCGAAGGCCTCGTCATGCACGTTGACCAGGCCCCACTCGTTGAACTTGCTGCGGGTCCAGGTGTTGGCCTCGCCCATCGCGGGGGAATTGGTCAGGCGCGGACCGATCTGCTCGGTCAGATGGCTGAAGGTCGCCATCACCTGCGACCGGTGGAAGGCTTCCTGGCGGATGCGGCTGACCATATCCAGGTCCACCGTTTCCTTCGTCTGTGCTTCGGCGACGCCGCTCAATGCCAATGCCACGCTCAACATGCCCCACTTGAACACGATTACCCCCGCCTTGCGGCCAGACCACGAACAATCCCCGAGTCTATCGAGGGCGGCCCGCGCGCCCCCGGGCCAAGAGTCATGGTCATTCCAACCAGCCGTACCAGAGCTGGCCACGGGACGGCAGCACCAGCAGCCAGCGGCTGCGATCCTCCGAGGCGCTGGCGTAGACCGGGGCATGCACGGGCCAGTCCAGCGGCAGCCCGCCGATACCGATCTCGCGCAGGGCCTGGGCGCCTTCGCGCCAAGGCCGATACGCGCCACACCATCGCGGCAGTGGCAGGCGCCCTCGCGCCTGCCGTGCCTGTTCCAGAAAGCGCAGCCCGTGGGCTGTGATCGCATCGCGGGTGACCGGGGCCAGGCCGAAGCGGACCAATCCCGGGGTGGCCTGCACGCCGGGTAGTGCGGTCAACGGTGAAGGCCATCCCGATGACCCGGCATCCAGCAGCGAGGCCACCTCCAGCCGGGCGGGCAACGCCCGGCGCACTCGTTCATGAAGACAACGACGCCAGCTCATGGTCGCTCCTTACTTCAGGCCTGCGCCGAGTTCATACCAATCGACCCGGCGGGTCACCCACATCACCGCGGCCAGCACGCCGAACAGCAGCAGCGAGCCCATCAGCAACGCGTTGTTCTCCGAGATCAGCAGCCCGTACAGCGCGCCATACAGGGCGCTGAGCATCAGCGCAAAGCCCAGGCCGCGTTTCCAGCTCTTCAATACGCCGGACAGATACACGGTCTGGATGCCGATACAGGCGAGCGCCGAGAGTGCATACGCCTGCCAGAACGCGATGTGCTCGGAGAGGCTGAGCAGCAGCAGGAAGAAGATCGCCAGCGCCAGGCCGACCATCAGGTACTGCAGCGGGTGGATGCGCAGCTGCTTGATCAGCTCGAACAGGATGAAGCCGACGAAGGTGAGCAGGATGAAGAGGATGCCGTACTTGCTGGCGCGGTCGGCCTGGGTATAGACATCGACCGGATTGACCAGCTCCACGCTCACCGCTTCAGCGTCGATGTCCGGGCGGTTGCGCAGCTGGTGCTGGGCACGCGAGGCCAGCGAGGACACCGCCCACTGGGCGTCGAAGCCCTGCGCGTCCACTTTGCGCTCATTGGGCAGGAAGCTGCCGCCGAACAGCGGATGCGGCCACGGCGAGCGCAGCGCGATGCGGCTGTCATCGCCCACCGGCACCACCGACAGCGTCCGGGTGCCATCCAGCACCAGCTCCAGCTCGACCTTGCTGCCCTTGAGCACGCCACCCCGTTCATCCGCCAGGCCCGGCAGACCGACATGCAGGCCCGTGCCGATGCCACTGACACCGCCGGCATCGGGTAACAGCGTCACGGCGTTGCCATCCACGCGCAGGTTCGGCGAACCGACCAGGCCACGCACATCGGCGATGCCGACCGTCAGGAAGGGCGTGCCATACGTACGCCCCGTCTTCACCGGGTAGTCGTCATCGGCGAATTCGGCCGTGATCATGGCCTTCCAGCTGTAGACCGGCACACGGAACAGACCGACGCGGCGCTCGTCCGGCTGCATCACGCCGTCTACCTTGAGCGTGGCCGGCATCTGCAGCCACTGGCCCTGCTCGACCTGCTTCTCCTTCTTTTTGTTGCCGGCCGCATCCACCACCTCGACCTCGCGGGTCTCGGTCCACGGCACCACGCGGATCGGGCCGGTCAGTATCTGCGCGCCGGCGCGGCTCTGTGCAACGCGCTGGTAGGCCTCGTCGCGGTACGCCTCACGCTCGCGGATCACGCCCTTGATCAGGCTCAGCGGAATCAGCAGCAACAGGATCAGCCCGCCCACAATGGCGAACCGCAACAGCATCTTCAGGGATTTCATGACCCGTCCTCGGTTGGGAGGGGGCCAGCTTCGCGCGCGCCGGTGTGCGAAGTTTGTGCCGAGTTTGAAGTCAGTGTGAAGTGCGGCGGCGATCAGCGCCGCGGCAGTACCGAGGGCAGCCGCGACGGCAGCCACAACACCGCCTGCGCACCGCCGTCATCACGGTTGCTCAGGCTCACACGGCCGCCATGCAGGCGGGCCACTTCCTGCACGAACGACAGGCCCAGGCCGGAGCTGCGCTGGCCGGTGGCCGGACGTGCCAGGGAATAGAAGCGTTCGAACACGCGATCGAGCGCGTAGTCCGGCACGCCGCTGCCGCGGTCGGCCACGGTCAAGGCGATGCCCTCGCCTTCCGCACCGGCACCGAGCGTGACGCTGCTGCCCGCCGGGGAGAAGGCCACGGCATTCTCCAGCAGATTGTTGAGGGCCTGGCGCAGCAGATAGCCATCGCCCTGCACGCTCTCGGCCCGTGCCTCCACTGCGATCGTGACCCCGGCGGCCTGCGCACGCACGGCCACCGCGTCGGCGGCGGACTGCAGCAAGGGCATCAAGGCAATCCGCTCATGCTTCTGCAGCCAGCCGTACTGCTCCACCTCGGCCAGCGCCAGCAGCTTGTCGATGGTCTCGGTGAGGCGCTGCGCCTGGCCTTCGATACTGCGGGCAAAATGCGCGCGGTCGGCATCGGGCAACGGCTCCTGCAGCAGCTCGGCCGCGCCGCGGATCGCGGCCAGCGGGCTCTTCATTTCATGCGTCAGCGACTGTACGTACTGCTCCACATACGCCTTGCCTTCCAGCTTGCGGCGCATGGTTTCCAGCGCCTGGCCCAGGTCACCGATCTCATCGCGGCGCGGCTTCGGCGGCGGCACCGGTTCACCGGCGCTGACCGCCTTGGCGTAGCGGTTGAGACGGTTCACGCCGTGCATCAGCCACGCGGTCATCAGCAGGCCGATCAGCGCCGACAGACCGATCAGCCACGCACCGCGCTTGATGATGGCGCGCTGGCTGGCCGCGATGAACGGATCGATGCTGCGGTTGGGCTGGGCCAGACTGAGCACGCCGATCAGCGTGCGCCCGTCGGCCGGGTCGAAGATCGGTGCGGCCACGTGCATCACCGAATGGGTGTCGTCGCCCGGGGTCTCCGGGCTGGAGCGCGCGCCGTACTCGCCGCGCAGCGTCCGGTAGACGTCGTTCCAGCGCGAATTGTCGCGGCCGACGTCGCGGCCGGTCGAGTCGTACACCACGATGCCCTTGGCATCGGTGATGGTGACCTGGTAGTCCAGCGTGCGCTTGGGAAAGCGCCACACCATCGCCTTCGGGTCGCGGCGTTTGGCGCGCGCCAGATCGGCGACGAAGCGGCCCTCGCGGATCTGCCCGGCCTTGAGATCGGCCGCCGCCATTTCCGCCAGCACGTTGGCGGCATCGACCAACGTGGACTCCATCGCCTGGCGCACGCCCGGCTTCACTTCGTTGACGAAGATACGCATCACGAAGAACGCGGCGATGCCCACGATCAGGAAGAAGCCCAGGAACAGTTTCAGGCCCAGCCGCATGCCTACACCTCCAGTGCGTAGCCAAGGCCACGGTGGGTGCGGATCGGGTCGGTCTCTGCGCCCGCGGCACGCAGCTTGGCGCGCAGGGTTTTGACGTGGGTATCCACGGTCCGGTCGGCGCTGTCGGCGTCGCTGTCCCAGCCGCGGTCCATCAACTGGGCGCGGCTGAGGATCGCACCGGGGCGCTGCAGCAGGGCCGCCATCAGCGCGTATTCGTAGCGGGTCAGATCCAACGGCTGGTCACCGAAGCGGATCCGGCTGCCCTCGCGGTCGATCGAGAAGCGTCCGAACTGCTGCCAGCCCGCGGTGTCGGCAGGGGCCGCGGACCGGCGCAGGCGTGCCCGTACCCGCGCCACCAGCTCGCGCGGCGAGAACGGCTTGGCCATGTAGTCATCGGCGCCGAGTTCCAGGCCGAGTACGCGGTCGAATTCGTCATTGCGCGCGGTCAGGAAGATCACCGGCACCTCACTGAAGGTCCGCAGCGTTCGGCAGACCTCGAAGCCGCTCATGTCCGGCAGGCCGACATCCAGCACCACCACATCGACGGGGTGCTGGCGCAGGCGGGCCAGTGCTTCACCGCCGAGCAGGCAATGCTCGGCGCCATAGCCTTCGCTGCGCAGTGCATACAGAACGGTGTCGGCGATGGCGGCTTCGTCCTCGACCACCAGGACGTTGTGCAGGGGGTGGCTCATGCGCGCAGCATAGCCGCTGGGCCCGCCGCCCCGTACACTGCGCCGATGAATTACCGCCACGCCTTCCATGCCGGCAACCATGCCGATGTGCTCAAGCACATCGTGCAGCTTGCCCTGCTCGACACCTTCAAGCGCAAGGACAGCC
>Ga0157371_10003411_pt1 | contig 14433 bp, 11 predicted proteins | sample C45metaG_FD_113462 | JGI IMG/M metagenome (GOLD analysis project Ga0157371, IMG submission 113462) | Corn rhizosphere microbial communities from Kellogg Biological Station, Michigan, USA - C4-5 metaG | ecosystem: Host-associated > Plants > Roots > Rhizosphere > Soil | place: USA: Michigan...
TCATTGGTGCTTCTATTATACGTGCTGATCAATTATGCTTTTATGAGAACATTGTCATTGCATCAATTGGCCGCTGTTGGGGAAAACAAAGTAGCAGCCATTGTTGTCGCAGAAAATATTCTTGGAAGAGAGGGAAATATTATTATTTCGATTTTAATCCTGCTCAGCACTTTCGGCTTTCTTAATGTTGTGATCCTGATGTATTCAAGATACTATTATCGCATGGCGCAGGAAAATCTTTTTTTCAAAAAGGCTTCACTGGTTCATCCTGTTTATCGTACACCTTCCTACGCTTTATTATATTCCATGATCTGGAGTTGTGTACTGGTTATTTCAGGAAGCTTTGATGTTCTTACTGATATGGCAGTCTTTGGCAGTTTTGCATTTCACATCCTAATTGCTGCCGCATTAATAATTAAGAAGCGTAAAGGAATCATCAAAGAAAAAATACCGGCATATCCTGCAGCCCCACTTTTGTTTATTGTGTTTATCAGTATCGTGTTGGTAAGCACTTTCATTCATAATCCTGTAAGAACATTAACAGGTATTGCTTTGATCTTATCCGGAATTCCATTCTATTATTTTTTTAAAAAAGAAAATTCAAAAAACAACTTGTCAGCAAACCTGAAAATAAAAAAACTATCTGATACTAAAGAAATAATAAAATAATCCAAATCATTTATCATGTAAGCTCTCAACAAAAAATCAGAATTTCAAAACAAAGGAAGTACATCCAAAGCTATCCGTTATCAACAGGAGGATTAAAATTGTCGTTCATCTTGTCTTTGTCTTTTTTGAATTCAAGTTTGCCAAATTTCCAGGTGAAGTTAATTCCAATAGAACGAAAAGGAATCGCACGGTATCCATTGATCGTAAAATCAGGACCAAAAACTTTTGTTCTTTGATCTAAATTTTTATGAAAGGGATTGGATGCAGTAAGTGCAAGACTTCCTTTTTTATCCCAGAATTGTTTGCGGATGGCAAGACTGTAAGTGGTAAAGGATGGATACATTCCCTGTGCCTCATGTCTTGCAGAACGGAAGTTTCCAAAAAATTCTGCCAAAACTGTTTTTGAAAACTGGTAATCGGCATTAAAATTTAAACGATAATTGAAGCTGTTATAATCGTATCCTTTGTCGATCTCATTGATCGTATGTCTTTCAAAAAAGAAAAGATCTGTTCTCAAATCCAGCTTTGAAAATAGTTTGATTGATCCAAATAAAGTAAGGCCTATATTATTTTCCCTCCCAATATTTTCACGTGTACTTAATGCAACATCTGTATAAGTTGTATCACCCACCTGGAAAGAAGGATAGTAAGTTATAAAAGGCTGAATATCGTGAAAACTTTGCCTGTAAAAAATGCTCACCATTACGGATCCGTTATTTTTAAGATCAGTGCTGTAAGACAACTCATAATGTTTCCCGATCTCTGGCTGAAGATGAGAATTTCCGGTAGAAAGATTTTTTGGATCGCTGGTATTGATAAACGGATTCAGATCCCGATAATCAGGCCGCTCAATCCTTTTGGAATAACTGAGTTTTAAGAGGGAATTATCCGTTAATTTTTTCGAGAAATAGATGGAAGGAACAAAAGTATTATATCCGGGAATGGTAGCCTGCTGCTGTGCATCTGAATAGTAAGAGTTGATTTCCGTGCGCTCATAACGCTCTCCGATTTTAGCATCAAATAGTTTAAAAACAGGGAAAGTGATCTCCGAATAAAAGGCATAAACTTTTTGGTTATAGTTGAGCCCATTGGACAGATAAGGATCTTTAGAATAACTGCTGGTGCTGTCAAATTTTAAAACTTCAGAATTGCTGGCAATATCATACAAACTCAGTTTGCCACCGGCTCCCAGAATAATGTTCTTTTTGATCGGCTGTGTATAATCTGCTTTAAATTCTGATTCATTTTCAGTTCCGGGATTATTTGCTTTTGTGCTATAATAAAGCGTATTCTGCGGCAACCAATACTGATAATTATTATTTACAGAACTGCGGTTACCAAAACTTGAATTAACAGCAAGATCTAATTCCTGGTCTTCTTTTTTAAATGTTTTTTTATAGTTGAGGCTTGCATCAATATTGTGAAAATGAAAAGCATTATCAGCATTGATAGAGTTTTCAATATCAGAAAAAACATTTCCGGCGGCGTCTTTCGTAAGCTGGCTTTGATAAGTGGTGCCGCTACCTGTGTGACTGAAAGTTCTGTAAGAAACATTGCCGCTAACACTATTGTGATCGTTTAAATCCCAATCAAATCCTAACCCGCTTTGAAATCCCTTTCTTACAAAATCACTTGCATCCTCCTGGTGCAATAACACATTTCTGTTTGAGGCTGTGTCGTTGGTAAGCCTGTCAGAAGTAGAAACTGTTTGAGAATTTAGCCTGTCATTTCCACTGATATAGGCATTCATTCCAAATCTTCCTTTTCTTGCATTAAAATTGAAGGAACCATTTTCAGTTCTTGTTCCGGCAGTCAAAGAAAGATTTCCATTAACGCCCTGCGAATTATTTTTCTTTAAAATGATATTGATAATTCCGCCAGTTCCCTGTGCATCATATTTTGCTCCCGGGCTGGTAATCACTTCTATGCTTTTGATCTGGCTGGCAGGAATCGATTGCAATACATCTGTAATGTCGCTTCCGAAAGCGGCAGAAGGTTTTCCATTGATCAGAAACCGAATGCTTGAACTTCCCGCCAGTTCTACATTTCCATCAACATCAACCGAAACCTGCGGAACTTTTTTCAAAATATCAGTAGCAACACCGACCTGTGATGTAAGATCCTGTTCTGCATTAAAAACCAATTTATCAATCTTGTTCTCAATAATTTTTGGTTTGCCGGAAATGACAATGTTTTGCATAGCCACTGCCTTCGATTGAAGTGAAATATCATTGACATCAACGACCGGATGATCTTTATCTACTATCAGATCCGGAAGGATATGAGATTGATAACCAAGAAACTCGGCAACCAATTTATATTTTCCCGCTACAAGTCCTTTTACTGTAAAATTACCTTTGCTATCTGAAACCGTTCCGTTTACCGGCTTTTTGTTTCCATTTAAAAATACCGAGATGGTTGCATAATCCAAAGGACGATGTGAAACCGAGTCTAACAGTTTTCCTTTTATTGTATAAGTACCATTTTCATTTGCAGATTGGGCATAAAGTGAAAAATTCAGAACACACAACAGGGCAAAAAACAAAAACTTTTTCAACGGATCAATTTAATTTGGGTTGCAAAGTTATTTTGTAATTCTGTAGCAATTGTGGTTTTTGTGAAATCTTTTTATGACATGTTATTATCGCCGATGGGATTTGTAAAATAACAAATCCTTATTAGTTGTAGGTTTACTATTCCACTAAACTTTCAACTGGTTTCAAAGGTGATCGGACTCTGCATCCTCCCTTCCTGCTAAAATTTTAAACACTTACCGGTATGAGATTAACACCAGAATCAACTCTTTTTATTTGACCACGTTTTCAGCCTTTCCTTCTAAAAAAGCTTTTATATTATTTACTACCACGTTCATAAGTCTGCTGCGTGCTTCAAAAGTAGCCCACGCTACGTGAGGGGTAATCAAACAATTTTTTGCATGAAGCAACGGGTTATCTGCAGACGGAGGTTCGGTGGATAATACATCCAATGCAGCTCCGGCAATTATTCCTTTATTTAGGGCTTCTGCCAGATCGGTCTCATTGATAAGGCCGCCTCTGCTGGTGTTGATCAAAAAGGCACTGCGCTTCATTATCCTGAGTAATTCTTTGTTTACAAATTGTATATTCTTTTCATTCAGAGGGCAGTGTAAGCTTATGATGTCCGCTTCACGAAAACAGGTTTTTTCATCCACAAATGACACGCCTTCCATTTGGTCTCTTTCAGGATGTTTGTGAGAGGCGATAACCTTCATGCCAAAGGCAATCGCTATGTTGGCTACCGCTTTTCCTATCTGTCCAAAACCAATAATACCGAGCGTTTTATCCTGCAACTCCATGATCGGTTTCAGATGATAACTAAAATCTTTGCTTTTGATCCAATCGCCGTTTCGTACGCTTTCTGCATACAAGGCCGTATGATTAGCGAGTTCAAGTATCAACGCAAAAGTGAGTTGCGCAACAGAAACGGTGCTGTAAGAGGGGACATTGGTTACTACAATATTTCTTCGATGGGCAGCAGCGACGTCGATGATATTATAACCGGTCGCCATTACGCCAATGTATTTCAATTTTGGTGTACAGTCGATCAATTCTTTGTTCAATACCGCCTTATTGGTCAGCACCATGTCAGCCTCAGCTATTCGTTCTTCCGTTTCTTTTAGCGATGATCTCTCATATATTTTTGTTTCTCCAAGTTGCTCGAGGTTTTTCCAGGTTAAATCTCCCGGGTTCATTGCAAATCCATCTAATACTACTATTTTCATGATCTTTTATTTTTTTTCAACTCATTTTTTTTTTAGTGCCAGCAAATCCCCTAATTCCATAGCAGTGCGCTCAAGATCAGCCGCGGTATTTTTGATTGCCTCTTTTATAGAAACCGGTGCAAAACCAATTGGCAATACGGCACTAAAATAATGATGTAAATGTTTGCTGATTTTTAGCGGAACCTGCCCTGCTAAAAGGATGACAGGAATGTTATGTTGCCAGGCTTTTTCCGCAACACCATAAGGCCCTTTGCCGTCCAACGTCTGGCTGTCGAATTTTCCTTCGGCGGTAATTAAAAGGTCTGCGGTTTTTAATTCATTTTCAAATCCTATAATGTCCAGATAATAAAAAATACCGTTTAGTAATTTTGCATTGGTGAATGCGGCCATGCCGGCAGCTACTCCGCCTGCACTTCCACCATATTTGAACGAATCCATGTCAATTCCTACCTCTTTTTTGACAATTTTATTCAATTCATAAAGGCATCTTTCGAGCAAAGCGACTTCTTTTTGATCTGCTCCTTTTTGTGGTCCAAATATCGCCGCAGCACCATTTTTCCCAAGTAATTTATTGGTGACATCGCACAAGAGAATGATCTCACAATCTTTTAAGCGCGGGTCAATTGAGCTGACATCTATCTGGTTTAATGCTAATAATCCTTTTGGTAATTCCTTTATTTTATTTCCATATTTATCTAAAAAGTTTACTCCCAATTCGTTCAGCAAACCGGTTCCTCCATCTACGGTGGCGCTGCCTCCAACCGCCAGCATTATTTTTTTGGCGCCTTTGTTCAAAGCAGATTTGATTAATTCGCCTGTGCCACGCGTGTTGGATTTCAGAGGGTTTAATTTTCCGGGATTCAGTAATTTTAAACCGGATGCATCAGCTAATTCAATGATCGCAGTTTTGGATGTACTCAGCCATCCGTAAGAGGCTTCTATTTTTTTGCCCAACGGATCATGCACCAAAGCTTTCATCGTTTTCGCGGATAATTTTTTTGAGATCAATCGGGCAGTTCCGTCGCCGCCATCGGCAATGGGAATTAATTGTAAGGTGCAGGAAAGTTGGCTTTTTTTCAATCCTTTTGCAATACACAGCGCAGCTTCGACTGCTGTAAGACTTCCTTTAAAAGCATTTGGAGCGATAACAATTCGCATAAGCAATCACCGTAAATTTTGAAGAAAGGAGAATAATAAGAAGCTGTAAGGTATAAAGCGAAAAGCTTTACATTACAGCACAAGAAATACTACTCATTAAAATCCCCAGTCTTTCATTGTTTTTAAATCAATGGCAGCACACTCAAGCGGTGTTTTGTCCTGGTATTCTTCCTGCTCAATAATAAAATATTTTGTTCCGGTTTTGCGTGCATAATCAATCACTTCTTTTACGGGGATCACGCCTTTTGAGAGGATAGTACTCTCATATAAATTGCCATTTTTTTCAGGCGAATCTCTTTTTATTTCATTTTTTACATGCATCAATAAAAATCTGCCGGGATACTTCTTTAAATAATTCATCGGCCTGCCACCAGGTTCCCACATATTGCCAATATCCATTTGCTGTGCCACCAGGTTTTTGTCTGTTAGCTGAAGAATAAGCTCGTATAACTGCGTACTATCAAGGCTATGATTGAATTCATAACTTTCATTGTGAAAGGCAAAATGAATACCTGACTTTTTACAAAGCAAGCCGGTTTTATTAAACATATCCATGTAGTGGTTGAAGTCATTCCTGTTTTGACAAAGGCTTTCATCAACGCCGGGACTGATGACATATTTCATTCCTACTGCTGCGGCATCTTCTATCGTTTTTTTCCATTCGTCAGTAAAATCATCGGTACTTTTATCCCATTGTTTTGAACCAAGAAAACTATGCCCACTTTGCATTTTCAAACCAGTATCGTTTAATAGTTTTTTGAAATCGCCTGGAGAATATCCATAAAATTTACCGTTGTAATACCCTGCATGTTCTACATATTGATAACCCATTGCCGCAAGTTTTTTCAAGGTGCCGGCCGGGTCTTTTTTCATGTCATCTCTTACCGAATACAATTGAATGCCAACAATAACAGCGTTTTTTTCTTTGAGAAATGCAGGAAGCAGGGAAGCACCTGCAAGCGTAAGGCTGCTGTTTTTAATAAACGAGCGACGGGAAATGTTCATAAAATTGATTTAGGCGTAAAAAAAGGAGTACTAAAAATAATCATTAGTTATTATTTGCAGTGATAAAATTTTCTGCTTTTGTGTTGTTACGCAAGCGACAGATGGGCCAGTAAACGGATAAATACATTCATTTTCTTTTTTACACTGTTTTTCTAAACACTTCTCATGACCCATACATACATGTGAAAAAATAATGATTATCTTCACCTTTAAAATCAAATCATATGCTTAATCAACCTTTTATTCAGGAATTAAAACACGAAGCTGCTGCTACCAAAAGAATGCTGGAACGCGTTCCCGAAGACAAATTTGACTGGAAACCGCATGAAAAATCAAAAACGCTGGGTCAGTTGGCCTCGCACATAGCTGAACTTCCTGGTTTTTTAAATTCCATTTTAATCATGGATGAAGTGGATTTTGCCAAAGGACAGTATAAAGCTTATAACACAAAAACACCTGAAGAACTGATGCAACTTTTTCAGGAAAAACTGGATGAAGTTTTACAAACCCTGCAAAATACTACCGATGAAAAAATGCATGCCAATTTTACGTTGCGTAGCGGCGATCACGTTATTGCTACTGTTCCGCGTATGATCGCTGTTCGTTCAATGGCTTTGAGTCATATTGTTCATCACCGGGGACAACTATCAGTTTACCTTCGGCTACTCGATATTCCGGTTCCCGGCATGTATGGTCCAAGTGCGGATGAAATGTAAATGTGGCGTTTTCTAAATGTCTATTGTTCTGATGAGGCGGGCGAGGACAACGGGCATGGGATAGTTGTCTAACGATTATAAATTGCCTTTATGAAAAAAGGAGCATTTACCTGTAAAATATCGTTTCCATCATTTGGGAATTCCGTCGGAGGTTCAACGGCCAAATGAAAAATACAGTGAAAAGTTTAAAATGTTTACATCCGATAATGATGGAAAGTTCAGAATCCAATTTCACCGTTTTCAGGAAAATAGTCCGCTTCATCCTTTGATAAAATCACTTCCCCACGTTGCCTTGCAGGTAAATGATTTAGCCGGAGCGATCAAAGGTTGCGAAGTAATTTTAGGACCTTATGAGCCGGTCAAAGGATATAAAGTAGCGTTTATAAATGACAATGGAGTGCCTGTAGAACTGGTAGAAACAGGGTTGTCTGAGGAGGAACTTTGGGAACTTTCCAGGAAACAGGTGGCTTTAAATACGGAAGGACTTTAAAGGCAAAGCCGAACGAGGATAAATGCGGTGTTTCCTGAAATACCTATTGTTCTGATGTGAAGTGAACATCCGCGACGGAAAGTTCACCACTCACCATTCATCAGGGAAAAATCATCCTTTAAGTACTTTGTAAACGGCTCCTTTTTCACTGGAATCGCGTACCACATATCCCGATAGAAAAAGCTGGTTTTTCACCAAATTGCAGCCACAAATAAAAAATGAGCCCACGGGTTGGTTGACGATCTTAACCGGTAGCCTTTGCCAGTTGCCGTATTTGTCTTTGGAAAGAGCAAAGAGTTTGTCTTTCCAATCGGCAAAAACGTATTTATTTTTTAACTGCGGAATTTCATTTCCATAATAAAAATTTCCGCCGATAACACAAATACCTGTTTTATGTGAGTAGGCATTAACAGGAGCCACAAATGAGGTGGTATTTGCCTGGTTGCTATTTTTATACACACTGTCACCTTCCATAACCGGCCATCCATAGTTGGCTCCTTTTTTAACAAGATCAATTTCTTCCTGACTGTTCTGGCCTACATCCCCACCAAAAAGCAAACCTGTTTGCGGGTCAAAAGAAAAATGCCACAGCTTGCGGAATCCATAAGCCCATATTTCTGGCCTTGCATTTTTTATGTGTATAAAAGGATTATCGGCAGGAATGGAATAAGGAAGCTTGCTTACATCAATGCGAAGTAATTTGCCATTAAAATAGTGCAGATCCTGTGAGTGATAATGATACGTTGTATCTCCTGACTTATCATCTCCAACGGAAATGTAGAGATAACCGTCAGGGCCAAAAGCAATCTGGGCGCCATTACTTTGAACAGTAGCTCCTTTAAATTCTATTACCATTTGTTCTGACGCAAGATCAGCAAGGTCGGGATGGTTGGCTGAACAATTAAATTGGGAAACTACCAGTTTTGACTTGGGACTATGAGGCGTGGCTGGTGGGTTATAGCATACGTAAAATTTGTGGTTACTTTCAAATTGCGGGTCAAATGCTACACTGTATACCATACCTGTAAGTGAATTTTTTTCCTGCTTGCCTATTTTTTCATAAATATTAAAAAACGGCTTTGGAAGCAATACATCATTTTTAAGAATCCATATTTTCCCCTGGTTGTCTGTTATAAAAGACCTTCCGCTTTTATCGGCAGCCGTGTTCAATTCCACAGGAAGTTCGGGCACATCAGTAACTAACTGTAGTTTTACTTTTATGCTATCTGCTTCCACTTCCTTTTTGGCAGGAAGGTTCTTGTGAGAAACCGTGTTGCACGAGCAGATACAAAGAACAGCAACAATTGAGAAAAGAAAAGTTAGTTTCATTTTGTCTAATGTGAAAATTTGAAAATGCGAAAATTTGAAATGAGGAAGCAAGTTGTCAGTGAGTAAAGAGAATTGGATACGGAAGATAGATGTTTCATTAAAAGTAAAAATATATTTTACGTCATTTTATGTTGACAAAGTGGAGGTCAAGGTTGAAGGTTCAAGGGTAATTTAAACATAAGGAGTTAAGAGTTAACGATATTCCTTTTTGAACTTAGGCTTTTTCTTCGCAATAAGAATCAAAATACACGAAGGTGCACAAGAATACAGCAGGGGGACGATGATCCACATTCACCAACCTTTAAATAAATCTGAGACTTTCCTTCTCGCGTTTTTTGTACTTTTTATAATCGAACCTGTAGTAAAAAGCGCCTTTTTTAGAGCCAAGCTTTTCTTTGGTTGTTAGTTTTTTAAGTACGCCAAGCGCTTTTATTTTGCGTGAAAAATTACGTTTGTCAAAGGTGGTTTCGTAAATTTCTTCATAAAGGCTTTGCAATTGGGGCAGTGTAAACCTGTCGGGCAATAACTCAAAACCGATTGGACGCGTAGCCGCAATCTGCTGCAGGCGCTGCTTTGCCATAATAATCATTTCTGAATGATCAAAAATCATTGGAGGAATGTCTCTTACATTAAACCATTTAGCGTTATTCTCCTGCAATAGCTGAGCCGAATTATTGATCTTTATGAGGGCAAAATAAGCAATAGAAATTACCCTTCCACCCGGATCTCGGTCTACTTCTCCAAAACAGTACAGTTGCTCCATATAAATATTCTGAAGTCCTGTAAGATTTTCGAGAATTCTGCCTGCTCCCTGGTCCAGGCTTTCATTCGATGCAATAAAACCGCCCATCAAAGACCATTCTCCCAATCCCGGTTCAAAGCTTCTTTTGATCAATAAAGCCTTCAGTTCTTTTCCGTCAAAACCAAAGATGATGCAATCTACCGCAATTAACATCCGGTCATGACCTTTATATTCATCTATGATTTGCATATTCGTAAAATGATCTTTAAACTTATTTTTTTGCCCGGAATTACTTGTGCATTAATCCTCATCCTCTACCTCGCCGGGTAATATGTTGTGGTCTTTATCATCCAGCGTGGAATGCTTCCCCGGCCAATGAAGGAAAAGAAAGAGCACTCCCAATACAATCAATAAAATTCCCCACCAAAGGCCTGCATGCAATCGTTCCAGGATAATATGTGTTGTTGTGGCAGGTGATGAAAAAGCGGGAATATTGGCGATCAAAATAATAATGCCATAAATGGTGAGGATGCCACCGACAAAAAACCATATTGACAATCCATGTTCTTTTTCCATAAAAATAGTTTTACCAGAAAATAATTTGTAAAATAATAAAGGCAACAAATACTACTACTGCCCAGAAAATGGGACGTTTCATTAATGGAAGATGTGCTTCTGTAGGCAACTCTGTGCATCCTCTTACCAATCCGACCAATTGTTCAACCGGCTTTGGTTTCGTTGCCAAACTCACAATAACGGTTACCAACACGCAAATGATCCACGACCAAAGAGCGCGATACATATCTTCTGCCATTGCTTTTGCATCTGTCGAACCGGTGATGATAGCCAGAGCCTGTGGATCCAATCGAACCCACGCCCACATGCCAATTGAAGCGAGTGTGCCGGCAAGCAATCCCCAAAAACCGCCGGCTGCCGTAGTTCTTTTCCATAACATACCAAGAATAACGGTGCCAAATAACGGAGCAATAAAAAAGCTGAATAAAGCCTGTACGTAATCCATGATGCTTGCCGCATTTTCCACGAGATAAGCAGTGCCAATACTGATAAGAACTCCAATAAAAGTAGCCCACCGGCCGATCTTTACATAATGTTTGTCCGTTGCTTCTTTTTTGGTGATGCTAAAATGAATCGGCCTGTAAATATCATAAGTCCAAACTGTAGAAAAAGCCGTGACATTGCCTGCCATTCCTGACATAAACCCGGCAATAAGCGCCGTGACACCCAATCCTAATAATCCGGGCCCTAAATAACGCGCCATCATTAAAGGAAGAATTTCATTATAACTTTGCGCTCCGGTTGCTGCTGCCTGGGCCTGCCCAACCAGTCCTGGCATAACAGCCAAACCAATCAAACCGGGCAAAATCACAATCAAGGGAACCAGCATTTTAAATCCTGAACCAATAATAGGGGCCATTTTTGCCGATCGCAAATCCTTTGCCGACAGCACACGTTGGACAACCAAAAAATCCGTTGTCCAGTATCCAAAAGAAATGATAAAGCCTAAGCCAAATACAATTCCGATCCACTGAATGCCCATTGGATTATCGCTGAAATGTCCCAACGAACGCCACATATGTGTGTAATCAACGCCGGGAAGATTTTGGTGAATTCTGGCTACCATTCCTTTCCAGCCGCCTACTTCTACCAGGCCAAGAATAGGCACCAGCAAGGCGCCTGCCCAGATCAGTACAAACTGCAACACTTCATTGAATATAGCAGAAAGCAATCCGCCCAACATCACATAAACCATCACCGTAATGGAAGAAACCCAAATGCTGAAATTCAAATCCCAGCCAAGAATCACTTTCATCACGAGCGCCATTGCGAACATGTTGACACCGCTCATCAGCACCGTCATAAAACCAAAAGAAATGGCAGATAACATGCTCGTGCTATTGCCAAAACGCAATTTTAAATAACCTGGTACCGAGTGTGTCTTCGAAATATAATAAAACGGCATCATGATGATTCCCAAAAAAAGCATCGCCGGAATAGCGCCAATCCAATACCAGTGAGCCGCTAAAATTCCATACTGATAGGCAGATGCAGCCCAACCCATCAGTTCCAGCGACCCCAGGTTGGCTGAAATAAAAGCCAGACCTGCAATCCACATGGTCATCTTTCTTCCGGCAAGAAAAAAATCATCACCGGTTTTCGTGTATCGCACGAGATAATATCCAATTCCCAATACGATAAGGAAATAAATGATGATGATGAGCAGATCAGCCCAGTTTAATGAAATTAATCCGGGAGAAAGTAAACACCTGTTGAAGTGGAATGGCATGGAGAATTATTTATTTTTTATTGATAATTGTTTTGTTCTGATCCTGATTTTATCTTACTGACAGCTCATTCCACCTCAATTCATTTTTAAAATCGTACATATTTGTTTGTTTGCCGATCAATACAAATTCAAGTCCCGCCATTGTTGCAAAATCTTCCAAATATGCTGCGCTCAGATTTTGACTGTAACAGGTGTGATGTGCGCCACCCGCTAATATCCATGCAGTACAACCCGTTTGCATATCGGGATAAGGTTTCCATAAAACACGCGCCACTGGCAGCTTTGGCAACAGATAAGGTGGTTTCACCGCTTCCACTTCATTTACCAATAACCGGAAACGATTTCCCATGTCCACAACAGATGCATTCAACGCCGGGCCTGCAGCTACATTAAATACGAGCCGCACCGGATCTTCTTTTCCACCGATGCCAAGTGGATGAATTTCACATGAAGGCTTGCCATCTGCGATGGATGCGCATATTTCCAACATGTGCGCACCTAATACCATTTTGTTACCCGGCTCAAAATGGTAAGTATAATCTTCCATAAAAGAATTTCCGCCTTTCAAGCCAGAAGCCATTACTTTCATGGCACGAACAAGCGCTGCCGTTTTCCAGTCACCTTCTGCACCAAAACCATAACCTTCCGCCATCAAACGTTGAACTGCAATGCCTGGTAATTGTTTTAGTCCATGGAGGTCTTCGAAAGTATCCGTAAAACCTTTATAATTTCCTTCTTCAAGAAAGGTTCGCAAACCAATCTCAATTTTTGCTGCGTCTCTCAATGATTGATGACGGTTGTTTCCTTTTTTTAAAGAATCTTCCAAAGCATATTTTGCCGCATATTCTTCACAAAGGGTATCAATTTCTTTATTGCTTACTTTATTTATAGTCTCAACCAGATCACCGATACCATGCGTATTCACTGAATATCCAAACTGCATTTCTGCTTCTACTTTATCACCTTCGGTAACAGCGACCTGGCGCATATTATCACCAAATCTCACCAACTTCGCTCCCTGCCAATCATTCCATGCTGCAGCAGCCCGGCTCCAGATATTTATTTGCTCCAAAACTGAATCATCTTTCCAATAGCCTGTAACTACTTTTCTTTTTAACCTCATACGTGCGGAAATAAATCCAAATTCCCGGTCTCCATGTGCGCTTTGATTCAGGTTCATAAAGTTCATGTCGATCTCATTCCATGGAATATCGCGGTTGAATTGGGTATGCAAATGCAATAAAGGTTTTTTCAAAATGGTTAATCCACGAATCCACATCTTGGCAGGAGAGAAGGTATGCATCCACGCAATGATTCCAACACAATTGGCGTCGGTATTGGCTTCCTGGATGACCTGGTAAATCTTTTCGGGAGTGGTAACAGTTGGTTTGAATAGAATTTTTACCGGTATCTTTTCATTCTTATCCAAAAAATCTGCAATCTCTTTTGAATGATCTGCAACCTGCTTTAAAGTTTCCTCGCCATAAAGATGCTGGCTTCCTGTGATGAACCAAACTTCCAGTTGTTTTAAATTTTTCATTTTTTGTTTTTTAAGCCGCTCCTTAAACCAAAAAAATACTGCGCCGGTTTTAGTTTAAAGCTGATTATAAATTCAAGTTATTTGTTGTTTTACCGTAAATTGACGAGATGATTAAGCGATTTATTCTGATGCTACAATATCAATATCTTTTACTTTTTCCGGGAACCATAACATCATTTCTCCTTTCCCCCGGTTTGCCCATGAATAATAAGGAATGGCAACAAAGTTTTGTTCGCGGGTTTGAATCGTTTGGCCATTATTTTCAATCACTACTGCGGGCACTTTCGATTTTAAAACTTCAACACCATGTAAAAGTTCAGGATTAAAGGTGGCCTGAAATTCAGTGTTCACAGGCATTACAAGATTTGACGCCTTGCCATTGTTATCTACCCATTCTGCACAATACATGATCGGGCCGCGCTGCAAGGCCACTTTTCCTACATCGCTTTTTACTTTTCCATTCGCTACTACTTTCCTTACTTCCATTGGTAGTTTCACTTCAATCTGATCATTTTTTTTCCATTTGCGGTTTAAAATCGCATAACCATTTTTGATATCATAATTCACTTCCTTGCCGTTAATAGTGATGATTGTTTTTTTGTTCGATTCGCTGTTGAATGAATACAAATCAGAAGGCATTGCTTCGTTCCTGGCCCATCCCGGAATGCGTATCAGCATTGAAAAATCGAACGATGATTTTGGATTGATGGTAAATTTCA
>Ga0157371_10003413_pt1 | contig 14431 bp, 12 predicted proteins | sample C45metaG_FD_113462 | JGI IMG/M metagenome (GOLD analysis project Ga0157371, IMG submission 113462) | Corn rhizosphere microbial communities from Kellogg Biological Station, Michigan, USA - C4-5 metaG | ecosystem: Host-associated > Plants > Roots > Rhizosphere > Soil | place: USA: Michigan...
CGCGCAGAAAGTTTGGTGCCCAAATAATTGGCAATAGCACCGAAAGAAGTAACGCGGCCTTTAGGAATTTGACGCACCACATCATAAACGTCTTCAAAAAAAGAGTATGACCGTCCGGTAGATTGCGGAGTTTCTTTTGTTAATACGGCTTTTTTTACTTTTTTATTTTTCATAAAAAACCCAAGTTACCTAAAAAGCGTTTTTAAAATTCCGATTATTTATTGCTTTACTATCCCTGCCGGTATTGGATCAATTTCTGAACATATTCTAAACAAAATAAAAATTGATTTTTTTGTTGCTTTACTATATTCTTTTAGAAAAGTAAAGCATTCATTAATGATCAAAAATAATTTGCCAGCCATTTCCTTTTCGCTCTAAAGAAACTGTATGGCTGAGATCACTTTCGTTATTTGTTTTCGTAAGGGATGTAGCGGCAATCACAATTTTATTTTGCGTCGCGGGAATATTATCAAAGATGAAATGATAAAAATTATTTCCTGATAAGATAATTTCTTTTATGTTTTTCGGATCATCTTTATCCATCTTATTCACATCATTAAACTGGTAAATAACAAATCGGTTGATCAGATCATTATTTTCTTTTTCCCTAAAATATAAATCAATAGAAGTAGTATAAAAAGAAGATTTTGAGCTGTCAAATAATATGATCGGCGTTTCAGGTTTTACAGAATCAATCCAAGGCATCGGAGGGATAATGGAAGGATATTCGTAGTAATCATTCCTTAGGCTGTCGCTCCATCCATTTGGATTACTGTTGAACGTACTGCTACTGAAAAAAGCGCTGCCTTGTATCTGCGGATATTTTCTTAAAAATTGTATCTGGTCAGGCAGCTCTTTTTTATTTTTCCAAGCAATCGATCTTGCTTCCATTGCCCTGTAAATTCCCTGCCCAATGTACAGTTGTCTTCCATATGTGTGTCTCGCCCACCAGTCTGTCAGCACTTTAAAACCGACCACTTTCTGGCTTACTTCCCAATATAATTGCGGCACTACATAATCGATCCATTTATTTTCCAACCACAATAAAATATCTGCGTATAAATCGTCATAGTTTGTTACGCCGGCCTTCGTATCACTTCCTTCAGGATCATCGGCAATATTTCTCCAGACACCAAACGGGCTGATTCCAAATTTGCAATATTTATTTTCTTCCTTAATTGCTTTGCTCAAATGCAGGATAATCGAATCTACATTGCTTCTTCTCCAATCGTCAAGACTCATTCCATTACCATATTTTTTATAAGAGGCCTGATCATTAAACTCTTTGCCGGCAATGTGATAGGGATAAAAATAATCATCAAAATGAATTGCATCAATATCGTAACGCTTTACCACATCCCGCACAACATTGATTACAAATGCCTGCGCTTCTTTATTTCCCGGATCAAAATATTTCGTGTTACCGTAAGTGATAAACCAGTCAGGATGAAGCACCGTAATATGTGTCGGTGAGATAGAAGATTTTCCTACCCGGAATTCTGCCCGGTAAGGATTCATCCATGCATGAAATTCCATTCCGCGTTTGTGCGTTTCCGTTATCATAAACTTTAAAGGATCATAATAAGGTGACGGCGGTTTCCCCTGGTTGCCTGTAAGATATTCACTCCACGGTTCATATTCAGAAGGATAAAAAGCGTCGGATGCAGGCCTGATCTGTACTATAAGCGCATTCATTCCATTACGCTTGTTCATTTCAACCAATTTGATAAACTCATTTTTCTGTTGTTCAGAACTTAAAAATTTTGAAGAGGGAAAATCAATATTTTCAACCGTAGCAACCCAAACGCCGCGGAATTCATATTTTGGTTGAGCAATAACTTTTTGAAAAAATAAAATAATAACAAGGAATAGAAAGCAGTTTAGTTTCTTCATAGTTTATTAAAATGATAATGCGGCAATTTACAAATAACAACAGAAAGCTAAAAGCATGTTGCCGAAAGAAAGTAAATAAGATAAGTTTATTAACAAAATGTTTTACGCTTCGAAAAATTACATCCTGGTCCAACTGATGTTTCCATCTTTTTCATCTTTCATTTCGATGCCAAGATCAGTGAGTTGTTTTCTTATTTTATCAGAAGTAAAAAAATCTTTTTTCGAGCGTGCTTCTTTTCGTATCTGGATCAGCAAATCCATGAGGCCATTGAGTTGTACCGAACTTTCAGCAGGATCTTTCAACCCGAGAATCTGTTCAAGAAAAACCGTGAATTTTACTTTTAATTTTTCTAAGGTTGCGGAAGAAATTGCATCTGCTTTTATTAAACCATCTTTTATCGAATTGATTACCGGAACAATTTCAAACATATTCGCCAAAACTTTTGCTGTGTTGAAATCATCATTAATAAATTCTTCAAACTCATCAACCAGCTTATTAATTTTTTCTTCAAGTTCTTTGTCTGCTGCTTCCTGTGATTCTATCACAGGTATTTTTTTTAAATTTTCAAAAGCCTCAAAAAGTCTTTTTAACCCTTTTTCTGCCGCGATTAGCGCTTCACTGCTAAAGTCCAATGTGCTCCGGTAATGAGTTTGTAAAATGAAAAACCGAATTACCATTGGAGAAAAACCTTGTGTTAGCAACGGATGATTTCCACTAAACATTTGGGTGAGTGTAATCTGGTTGTGATAACTTTTTCCCATTTTTTTTCCGTTTACTGTTATCATATTATTATGCATCCAGTATTTAGCGGGGGGCGTGGAATTACAAATGGTGCTCTGCGCAATTTCACTTTCGTGATGGGGAAACATCAAATCCATTCCGCCTCCGTGAATATCAAAACGAGCTCCTAAATATTTTGTCGCCATTGCTGAACACTCGATATGCCATCCGGGAAAACCTTCTCCCCATGGGCTTTTCCAACGCATGATGTGTTTTGGCGGAGCCAGTTTCCATAGTGCGAAATCTGCTTTATTTCTTTTTTCATCCTGGCCTTCAAGGTCCCGCGTTGTTTCTAAAAGATCGTCGACGACCCTGCCACTCAGTTTTCCATAATCATGATCCGCTGCATATTTCTTTACATCAAAATAAACCGAACCGTTTACTACATAAGCGTACCCGGCATCAATTAATTTTTCAATCATTCCAATTTGTTCTACAATATGGCCAGTCGCTGTTGGTTCTATACTCGGATCGAGTGTATTTAATTGCCTGAATGCCCAGTGAAAAAGATTCGTATATTTTTGAACAAGCTCCATTGGCTCTACTTTTTCAAGCATAGCTTTATTAGAAATTTTATCTTCTGCTTCACGTCCTTCTTCTTCAAAATGCCCGGCATCTGTGATGTTGCGCACGTACCGCACTTTGTAGCCGAGATATAACAGGTACCGGTATACGACATCGAATGTGATGTAAGGCCTTGCATGTCCAAGATGGCTTTCTCCGCTTACTGTCGGGCCGCAAACATACATTCCCACATGTGGTGGATTGATTGGAATAAATTCTTCTTTTTGTTTGGATAATGAATTATAAACTTTTAGCGGCATACAATCTTTATGTTTATTAAATGTCTTTGTTACAAATTTTAAAAAAGGAAATTAAAGTGGTAAAGGTATTCCAGCTTTTACAATCTCTTTTTAATTAATAATATTTATTCATTTCTATCTTCAAATTTCATATCTGCAACGATTGGAAAATGATCGCTAAGAAAATTTTTTATTCTTGTGAACTGAATGACTTTAAATTTTTTATCAGCAAAGATATTGTCAATACGAAGGGTAGGAGAGATGGAACTAAACGTTCTTGAGATTCCTGAACCCTTCGCCACAAAAGCGTTGCGAAGCCCTTTGCCAATTGTTTCATAAGCAAAAGAAACAGGTACATCATTGAAATCGCCACATACAATTACCGGGTAAGGGCTATTGTTTAATTCATCTTTAATAAAAGTTGCCTGGGCAGCTCTTTTTAAAACACCCTTTTTTATTTTTGAAATAATATTTTTTGATTCTGATATATTCCCCTGCGATGATACCTTTCCGCTGTCCAGATATTTTAAATTATCCTGTGAAAATTTTAATGACTGAAGATGTACATTAAAAATTCTGAAAGTGTCTTTGCCTGACAAAATATCCACAAACTGAAAAGTCGAATTATAACTGTTTGGATCATTTATCAGCGTTTGTTTTCTGATGATCGGAAATTTTGAAAAAATAATAATTCCAAAATGATGGTATTTATCAAAATCATCTTTGACACTGTAAGAATATAAATAATCTGAAAACTTTAATGCTTTTCGAATATCCGGAAAATAATTTATCGCTTTTTTATTTTCACCCGCAACCATCTCCTGGAAGCATGCAATATCAGGGTTGTATTTATTGATGAGCGCAATGATTTGCTGCTTTTTTTCAGGATGATCCTTATAATGAAGAATATTAAACAGTTCCACATTCCAGCTCATTACACGGATATTGCTGCTGTTTTTATTCAAAGAAAAGTCACTGGCAAGATTTAAAGGAAAAATATTTTTTATAGCATTGTAAGAAACTAGAATTACGACCAATGAAATGAGACACCAAACTCGTTTTACCAATAACCAAAATAAAATAAATAAAATTAAAACCAGTAACAAATACGGCAAAAGCAAGGTGAATAAACTTAAAAACCACCAATGTTGTGGATCAAAATATTTCACGTTGGCGCCGGCTAAAAAGAAAATGCCAATTATTATATTTGAAACAACAAATAATTTTATTGTAAACCTGCGCAGAAAGGGTTTTTCCATTGAAGGGAATCCTTTTATTTAATAAATAACGGTATGTAAAAAAATGAATTAAAAATCAGTTTCGCGGGCTTTTTTCAAAATATTTTTTTCTTCTTCAGATAAGTGGTTGTATCCTTTTTGATTGATCTTGTCAAGGATCTCATCTATTCGTTGCTGCGTGATCACCGGTCGTTTTACAAAAGGCTTTTGTCCCCGGGTATTATAAAAAACTTTCTCTTTTATTTTTTCTTTCTCCTGCCGCGGTACATCGGGATTAAAAAGATTGAGAAACCAATTATACAACTTGTTCATCCATAAACTCCAATCGTAACCCTTTCTTAAACTTACAATAAATAGAAAGCCGGTAAGGCCGCCACCTAAATGCGCGAGCTGTTGCGCTGTTCCATGGCTTCCGGCTACATCGATCACTACGTAAAGAAGCGTTAGAATCCACAACGGAATTCCACCATTAAGCATTTTAAATAAGCGGTAATCGGGCGATAGCGTTGTTGTTGCCACTGCAATTGCCATGACGCCCGAATTTCCGCCCAACATAAAGGAATACTCCACCTGATCTTTTAGAGAAGGTACAAGATAACTTGTGGCCAGAAAGACAATTGCACCCGCAATTCCTCCATAAATATAAATTGGAATTATTTTCGAATTCCCGGAAAGATCCTGTAGAATTGATCCAAAAACCCATAGCCAGATTAACGTAATAACGGTATAAATAACCCCAACATGAATAAACATGTAAGTAAAAATGGTCCATGGCAACATCGCTAATGAAGATAATTTTGCCGGAACTATAAACCATCTTAAAATTTCATATTGAAAAGCAGTACTTGTGGATTGTGTGAGATAATAAATGATTTGAATAATACCAAAAGAAATGAAAATCAATGCATTAATACCAACAAGCGCCATTAATGCATTATTATCGTCACCCAGTGACATTTTCTTCAACTGGCGATCCATATATCTTTCTGATTCACCCATTTTTTTTATAGTAATTGCTTTTGTAAAAGTACCGAATTTGGAGGATTTTTAAAGCAGTTTTTATAAATTTAATACCGGTTTTTACCGCTTTTTTTCCAGATAATACATAAGATCAGGCCCATTACTAAGCCACCGAGATGAGCAAAATGAGCAACATTGCCACCGAAGCCTGAAAATTGTCCAAAAAGGTCAAAAGCGGCATAAATTATTGCCAGGTATTTTGCTTTAATTGGAAAAGGAATGGGTAAAATATAAAACTGAACATTTGGAAAAGTATAAGCAAATGCTGCCAGACAACCCATAATGGCACCCGAAGCACCAATAGCAAAACCAATTGGTACAAGGAACATTTCTGCAACTCCTGCGGCTAAACCACAGACGAAATAAAAGATCAGAAATCTTTTCGGTCCCCATATTTTTTCCAAAGGCGCACCAAATAGCCAAAGAGCATACATATTAAAAAGTATATGAAAAAAGCCGCCGTGCGCAAACATATGAGTTACCAGTTGATAAGGGCTGAAAAGCCCGGTAGCAATTGACCAAAGGCCAATTCTGCTGGTGAGCCAACCAAAACTTGTTCCGCCTGTCACATCTAAACCTGTTTTATCAAGAACCAATTGGGCCACGAAAACGATTGCATTAATAATTATAAGATTCAGAACAACCGGTGTAGAAGATTGCGAGGGCCGGTAACTATTATACGCCATTCAGTAAAATTTTAGGGTGCAATTTCGGAAATAGTGTTGGGAAATGAACTTTTATCCGTTGAATTATAATTTGCGGTTAACAATTAACGGCTGTTTTCAAGAGCGTTAGTACAATCTTTTAATTCAAAAATGAGAAACTAATTTATTTGTTTGCCTGCTGTAACTTTTTCTTTCCTTCATCCGTTTACACAGCACATTTACCAATCAAAAATAAATTTTTACCGTTCACACATTGGCATGTACTATGTAAAGCATACTACCTAGTTTTGCAGTGTAATATTTCTCACATAGTAATTATAAAAAAATGAAAAAAATACCACTTTTGACCCTTCTTTTGATCATTATTTCAGTTAGCATTTTTGCTCAAACGCCTGCCGCTTCTATATCTGGCAAGATTACCGATGGTGGTGATCAGAAAATTATTGATGCCGCTTCTGTTTCACTTTTTGAAGGATCCGATTCCTCATTGGTGAAAATAAACATTACCGATAAAGCAGGAAACTTTGAATTTCAGAACGTTCTGCCGGGAAAATATTATTTGTTGGCCACTTCCATCGGTCATTTATCCACTTACAGTCCAATGATAAATGTACAGGCTGGAAAAAGCGTTTCGATCGGTGAATTAAAATTAACACCGGAAATCAAAACGTTGAAAGGAGTAACGGTGACTGCAAAAAAGCCTTTTATCGAAAGAAAAATTGACCGGACTATAGTGAATGTGGACGCTTCAATTACCAACGCCGGAACCACAGCGCTGGAGGTTCTGGAAAAATCGCCGGGAGTTTCTGTGGACAAAGATGGAAATGTAAGCCTGAAAGGTAAAGCCGGTGTGATGATCATGCTCGATGGGAAGCCTTCTTATCTCAGCGGAGATCAGTTATCAAATCTTTTAAAAAATATGCCTTCATCCGCGATTGATCAGATCGAAATTATGACCAATCCTTCTGCAAAATATGACGCCGCCGGAAACTCGGGAATCATTAATATTAAGACTAAAAAGAATAAAATGCACGGCCTTAATGGCAGTGTCAGCGCCTCTCTTCTTCAATCTTATTATACAAAAACCAACAATAGTCTGAATCTGAATTACCGTACAGGTAAAGTAAATCTTTTTGGAAATTATAGTTATTCTTTATGGCAAAGTCACCGTGATCAGACGATTATAAGGAAATTTAGAAATGGGAATACCAAGCAGATTGAAACAATTTTTGACCAGGATATTATTTCGCATCGTAAATCCGACGACCACAACATAAAAGCCGGAATGGATTTCTATGCTTCTAAAAATACCACGCTTGGTGTCGTCTTTTCAGGGTACGTTAATCCGCATCATAATATTGATAATAACCAAACAAACTTAAATGATGCCGCCAATCGTGTGGATTCGATTGTGCTGGCGAATAATACCGAAGATGGAAACTCGAAAAACTTCTCTACTAACCTGAATCTTCAACACAAATTTGATTCTGCAGGGAAAGAATTTACGGTTGATCTGGATTATTTAAATTACCAGAATGGCAATCATACACTTCTTGCCAATCAATATTTTTATCCGGATTTTACTGTGAGAAAATCGCCTTCACAGTTGTTCGGAAATCTGCCGTCTGAAATAAAAATTTATTCGGCTAAAACTGATTTTACTTTTCCTTTAAAAAATACAGCAAAAATAGAAACGGGTTTAAAAAGCAGTTATGTAACAACGGATAACGACGCTTTGTATCAAAATCAAACTTCCGGTGGATTAGTAACTGATGAAGGAAAAACGAATCATTTTATTTATAAAGAAAATATCAATGCGGCTTATATTAATTTTAGTCAGCAAATCAAAAAATGGGCACTCCAGGCCGGACTTCGTGCAGAAAATACCAACGCAACCGGTCATCAGCTTGGCAATGCTTCACATGCAGACTCTTCCTTCATGAAAAATTATGTGAACCTTTTTCCTACAGTTTATGTTAGTTATGCGGTGAATGATAAAAATACTTTTTCCGCAAATTACGGACGTAGAATCGATCGTCCGGATTATGGAGATTTGAATCCGTTTTATTATTTCCTGGATGAATATACTTATGAAGTTGGCAACACCTTATTGCAGCCTGAATTTTCAAACAATATAGAATTGTCGCACACTTACAACGGTTTTTTAACCACAACAATTAATTACAGCAAAACAAAACACGTATTTACAGATGTATTAAAACAGATAACCAGCGAAAGAAAAACTTTCCAGACGAAAGAAAACCTGGCATCTAAAATAAATTATGGACTTGCTGTGAGTGCAAATTTTCCCGTCACTTCTTTTTGGTCAACGAATCTGTTTTCTAACGTAAATTATAATGCATACAATGGCGTTATTGATGGAGGAAATTTGAAAATAGATGCAACTACTTTTATGGCGAACATGAACAACCAATTTAAATTCAAAAAAGGCTGGAGCGCAGAACTGAGCGGCTTTTACAGATCAAAAGGGATTGAAGGAGAAATTGTGATCAATCCAATGTGGAGGCTCGATGCCGGAGTTCAAAAAATGCTTTTAAAAAACAAAGGAAGTTTAAAATTTGGCGTTCGGGATATTTTTAATAGTCAGAATTTTTCCGGGACTGTAAACTACCAGGATATCGATGCTTACATTAAAAACATCCGCGACAGCCGCACATATTCACTAACGTTTTCTTACAGGTTTGGTAAACCATTAAAAAATCAACAGCACAGGAGAACCGGCGGCGCTTCCGATGAACAAAGCAGGGTGAAAAGCGCGGGGAATTAAATGGAAAAAAATTTGAAAATTTGCTGCCGGGAAATTACTTTCCGGCAGTTTTTATTTTGAGTAAACAAACAATTATGACAGTTTTTGATTTAGCTATTTATCAATTTTATCTTACCCAAACTCGTAAAACAAAATCACCTTTCCAACGATCAGCCGCCATCATATTTTCACCAATAATTATTTTATAATTTCCAGGCGCCTTCATTTTGTAATGGAGATTTTTCCCAAACGGCCCGTCGAAAGTACTATCAGGCGCTTCCACTTGGCTGATGCGAATATTGGCATTTGTATCATTAGACGATACAGAAGCATATAATTCTTTTCCTGAAGTGATGGCCAATGGAACGCTAATTTGATCATTGGCACTATCCATTTTTAATTTGATAATTAAAGTATCACTCAGAGCCGATAAACCGTGTGGCCGCCCATTATTCAGCGTTTTCTTTCCAGTCTTTGCAGAATCATTATTTGCTGTAAGTAACGAATCCTGAACTGTTTCCTTTTGCTCTTTTTGATGACAACTTATCAAACAAATAAAAATGGCGAAAAGAGTAATTTTATTTTTCATAGAGCTTAAAATTAAAAAATAAAATTTACTTATTCTCCAAAGGTTCCACTGTATACCCTTCTTTTCTCAACAGATTTATTAAACCATTTTCACCTACCAGGTGGCCAGCTCCGACAGCAACAAAGACGCTTTCATTTTTCATGATTCCTTTTAATTGTTTTACCCAGTTTTTATTCCTGTTATTCAAAAGAAGATCATCATATTTTTGCTCTCCTGATTCACTTTTTTCCATCAAACTTTTTATCGAGTCCAATTGCTGATTTTTATAAAAATTAAGCATGGTTTCAAATTCATTTTTATAAACAGAAAAGCTATCAATATTTTTTAATAATTCTTTCGCCTGCCATTCATAAGGAATACTGTCAAAAACAGATGCCTGAAATTGAATTGTTTCCAGTCCTTTTATCTCTTTTTTATCTTCTTTGGCAATCTTCATTAATTCTTCTTCCACTCCCGCCGGCGAAGCACAATCCATCATACGCGGATAAAGCAACGCAACTAAAAAATACGGCTTTGCTTTTTGCAATAACATAACCGGCATCTTCAATGTGTCAGAAAAATAATTTTTCAATCTTGTATATTCCTCCGGCGTGTAAAGGTTTTCAAGTGTGGTATCATTTTTCATATTCATATAAAGCATGCCTCCAAGCACGGTTGATGGATCATCCATATCCAGCTCCATATAAATTTCATCACTTGATTTCATCGCTTTTTTTAATTGATCGCTGAAATGAATATCATCTTTACACAATAAATGAAAAGTACCAAAAAGGAAACTTGGTTTTTTTAATTCATTGCCGCTTATCTTCCATAAAAGTGTATTATCATTTTTTTGTTTTACAAATGAATCATCACTTTGCGCCTTGCATGAGATAAAAAAAAGGGTTGATAAACTGTAAAATAAGAACCGCTTCATCATTTTTATTTTTTGTAAAAATAAGGCTAATGAGATGGATCGATGACAAGAATTATTTTGTTAGCTTCGCACCCAAAATAAAAAAATAATGGCCAACAGAACGTTTACAATGATTAAGCCTGACGCTACTTCCAAAGGAAATACAGGCGCTATTTTAAAAATGATTAATGAAGCAGGATTTAGAATTGTTGCTATGAAAATGACGCATCTTTCACAAGCTAAAGCAGGTGAATTTTATGCAATTCATAAAGACCGTCCCTTTTACGGCGAATTAGTACAATTTATGAGTCAAGGTCCAATTACTGCTGCTATTCTTGAAAAAGAAAATGCAGTAGAAGATTTTAGAAAACTAATTGGGGCTACAAATCCGGCGCAGGCAGAAGAAGGAACAATCAGAAAGTTATTCGCTGCTTCGATCGGCGAAAATGCAGTGCACGGAAGCGATAGCGATGAGAATGCACAAATAGAAGGAGATTTTTTCTTCAGCCAGCTGGAAAAATTTTAACCAATTAGCCGTTTACTTTTAACTGCAGTAAGTAAACAAATAATTTGATTTTCTATTTTCTTGTTGGATAGAAATTAACAGGATAAAAATAATTACTGCTGTACACTTTCAATAAAAAAACTTCCTGGTTTCGCAGGAAGTTTTTTTATTGAAAACACATTTTATATTTATGAGAACAATCCGCCTTTTTTCAAAGTACAAACGCCTTCTCCGATTTTAAATCCGTTGTTATAAATTTCGATTTTGTAGTCGCCGGTTTGGAATTTGCTGTTTGGCGTCCATTCAACTTTTACAGGTTGTTTTTGTCCCTGTACATAATTTACCTGTATTTTTTTAGTAAATGGTTTTTGAACTCCATCACGGGTAGTAAAAGTGCCGGATCCTAAAGCATCCGCTGTTACTGGCTTTCCACTCGGATCAGTGATGCATACATAAATATCTTTTGGCCCTGACGGAGTAATTCTGTTTTCATCAAGGGTAAAAGAGATTCTTAATTTATCAACCCTTTTTGCTGTAGAAGTTACTTTTTCTTTTCCACTATTTTTCTCCTTTATTCCTTCAATAGAAAAACCAGACGCTGTCAAAGTAGAGCCAATGTCAATGACAGTATCTTTATGATGAATTACCTGGCTTGCCGAATCATAACTCCTTTGAACCACATCCCTTTGTTGGGTAACCACCCGGTTTGTTTCTGTAAGTTGGGTATTAGCAACCTGCAGGGAATCTATTTGAGCGGTGTAAGTCTCAATGTTTCCTTTCAATTGGGCGATCAATCTTTTTGCTTCTGCCAATTCAGCTTTGGTAGCATTTCTGTTGTTAATTATACTTTGCACTCTCGCTTTTAAAGCATCAATGTCTTTGTCTTTTGTTTTTAAAAGACTATCGGCTTTCACATTGCTTGTTTTAAGTGCATCAAGCCTTAGGGCGGCATCATCTAACTCACGTTGCAACTCGTTTTTAGAAGAATCACTGTTGACGATCTGGCTGGTAAGGTCCTGCTTTTCCTGCCTGGTTTTGTTTTTATCATAAATGATATAACCCCATGTTCCCAGCAGCGCAATTACCAGAATAGCAGTTAAAATATTGCGGCCATTATTGTTATTGGTAACCACCGTTTTTTCCCCAGCGTTTTCGCTGTCGGGAAAATTTTCGTAACTCATGTTGTAAGTTTTTTATTTTTAATAAAGTTAATACGTTGTAAATTTTCCAAAATCATGCCAAATCGAAAAAAAATTTTTAATCCGATAAAGCGCTACAATTTACGACTTTTTGACCGCCAAATTTTTATCTTTGATAAATGATCACTTCTTCAATCATTACTAACTGGAAAAACAAAGAGTTTAAGCCGGTTTACTGGCTCGAAGGCGATGAAGATTATTTCATTGATGAAATAATGGATTATGCAGAAAAACATATTCTCTCCCAATCCGATGCGGAATTCAATCAAACAGTTTTTTATGGAAAAGACGCCAATTGGGCGGATGTTGTAAATGCGTGCAGACGATATCCAATGTTTGCAGAAAGGCAAGTTGTTTTGTTGAAGGAAGCCCAGCAGATGAAAGACGTGGATAAACTGGAGTCGTATGTAGAGAATCCTTTGTCATCAACGGTTCTGGTCGTTTCTTATAAAGGCAAAACATTAGATGGAAGGCAAAAATTTTCAAAACTGATTAAAAAGAAAGGCGAAGTTTTTTTATCAAAAAAAATGTATGATAACCAATTACCCGGCTGGACGAGTTCTTATTTGCAGGCAAACGGTTTCCAGATAAAACCAAAGGCGTTAGCGCTTTTAGTAGATCATATCGGCAACGACCTTTCGAGAATTGCGAACGAAATAGAAAAACTTTCTTTAAATCTGAAAGAAAAAAATATTACAGAAGATGACATTGAAAAATTTATCGGCATCAGCAAAGAATACAATATTTTTGAATTGCAAAACGCGCTGAGTAAAAAAGACGCTGCCAAAGCAATTCGCATCATTCAGTACCTCGAAGCGAATCCGAAAGCGATTCCGGTTCAATTAATCTTACCTTCCCTTTATGGTTATTTTGCAAAAATTCTTTCTGTATATCAAATGCCTGACAGGAGCGAACGTGCTTTAAAACCCGTTTTTTCTTTCAATTCATTTTTGGTAGAACAGGTAATAGAAACGATGGGAAATTATTCTTACCTGGAAATAGAACAGGTGATTTTATTGTTGCATGATGCAAACCTGAAAAGTATCGGAATTGGGAATTCAGGAATTTCTACCGGTTCGCTTATGAAAGAGCTTACTTATAAAATCATGAACTGCGGCAAAAGAAGTTTTAATTAATAACCGGTACTTCCATCTCTTACCTTAACATGCTTTTTATGACTGTTCTTTTTTTGATATTCCAGCACTTCTTTTGGCACAATCTTTTTCATTGGTTCCTCAGCGGCAACTTCCGTTTTTGGAGGATTCAATAAATACCCGCGATCGTAAGTTTCGGTCTTAATTATTTTGCCGTTTTCATAATAAGTCCATTGTCCGTCTTTCACACTGTATGGCTGTGCTTTTACGATTTTATAACTTGTAATTTCATTGTTTCCGGTGCCATAAATTGGAATGGTATCATAGGGCTGTTCAGGATTGTAAGCGCGCCAGTTTTCTTCTCTTATCAAGTCGCCGAAGGCAGTAAAATATGCTGACTTCCCTTCTTTATCACCATCCTTATAATTTTCATAGGCAATCAGATCACCCTGTAAATCGTATTTTCTCCAATGGCCTTCTTTCTTGTCATTTACAAAAATTCCCTCTTCTTCATAACCCGGCTCTCCACGCAAAGGATCAACATGCACTACCCATTTTCCCTGTTTTAATCCATGCAAATCAACAGCGTTGATTGTATCGCCTTTTACAGAAATTTTATAGCTTTTGTACTGCGCATCAGTGTTTGAAAGAAAAAACAGGAAAGCAATTGCTGCAAATAAAATCTTTTTCATAGTACGGATTTTTTGATAAATGTATAAAGTATTTTTTTACCGTTCAGATTTCCAAAATTAGCAAATTATACCCGCTACATCACAAGCTATTGATGCGGGAAAAGAAATTTAACTTTCTGATGAGCATTAAAATGCCACAACAGTAAACAAACAATTTTATTCATTTTATCTTTGGATTAATTGTATTGCAAATCTGTTTCTAAAGGATAATGATCAGAATATGGCACGTGAATAACCCGGAACTGATTGACTTTAAAACTTGTATCAGCAAGGATGTAATCAATCCTTAA
>Ga0157371_10003416_pt1 | contig 14426 bp, 7 predicted proteins | sample C45metaG_FD_113462 | JGI IMG/M metagenome (GOLD analysis project Ga0157371, IMG submission 113462) | Corn rhizosphere microbial communities from Kellogg Biological Station, Michigan, USA - C4-5 metaG | ecosystem: Host-associated > Plants > Roots > Rhizosphere > Soil | place: USA: Michigan...
CCGTCCTCCCTAGGATCGGTGCATGTTCCGATTCCCTCGCCCTTCCCTGCCCCTGGTCGCACCGCCGACCACCGCTTCGGTGCTGCTGCGCTGGCTGACGGTGTGCGTGTTCCTGTGCCTGGCGGCCGCCACCGGCTTCTACCTGCTGACCGCGTTGACCGAAGACATCTCCAGCCACCGCCGCGACATGAATGCTGCCGCGTACAAGGCGCAGATCTATTTCGACCAGCGCGAAGCCCTGCTGCGCTACCTGGGCGATTCGGTAGTGGTGGGTGATCCGTCGGTGCCGTCCAGCGAGGGCGTACGCCAGCTGCCATTGGACGGACCGGGTGGCAAGCCGGGCCAGCGCCTGCTGCTGTCGCCGCGCGCGGAGCACACGCTGCAGACCCTGCAGACCCATCTGCTGCTGGTCGATGCGCAGGGAACGCATTGGCTGGCAGGCGGCCAGGCCGACGTTGACATCGCCGGCCTGCCCACGTTGCAGGTGCTGCGGCAGCGCAGCGGCACGCTTGCCGGTACCGATCCGGTGTACTGGCTGCGCGCGGGTGACGCCGGGGTCGCCCTGGCACAACCGGTACAGGCCGGGCCGCAGCCGAGCCAGTGGCTGATGCTGCTGCTGGACAGTGCGGCCGCCGCGGACATGATCGATGGCCAGGGCATCGGCGGCTACGCCCTGCTGGACCGCGACGGGCAGCCCGCGCTGTCGAGCCTGGCACCGCGGCTGGACAGCGCAGGCTGGAAAGCACTGCAGCAGCGCCAGGACGACAGTTTCGGCGTGCTCTGGAGCACGGGTCTGCCGCGCGGCGTGGCTCTGGTGAAGGGCGTGGGCAATGACGGCTGGCGGCTGGTCTATCACCTGCCTCCGCGCCTGCTGCTCGGCGACATGGCCACTTCGCTGCTGATCAGCAGTGCCTTGCTGCTGCTGGCTGGCATTGCCCTGCGCCTGCTGCGGCACCGCGTCGACCGCCAGTTGATCCAGCCAGCCCTGCTGCAGCATCGGCGCTTGCTGGAAAGCCTGGACTTCAGTTCCACGGTGATCGACCTGGCGCCGGTCGGCATCTGCGTCCTGCGTCGCAGCGACCGCCAGTTGCTGCTGTCCAACCAGCTGCTGCGCGACTGGCTGGGCGAGGACGGCACCGACAGCGATTGGCAGGCACCGTGGCGCGGGCATGCCGGCGAACGCGGCCGCGGGCTGGAGTTCACCGCGCGCGACGGTCGCCAGCTGCAGGTGCTGCATGCGGCCTGCCGCTACCAGGATGACGACGTGCTGCTGTGCGTGTTCCATGACATCTCACGCCATCGGCAGGCACAGGCGGCGCTGTCGTCGGCGCGGCAGGCGGCCGACGCCGCCAACCAGGCCAAGAGCGCGTTCCTGGCAACCATGAGCCATGAAATCCGCACGCCACTGTACGGAGTGCTTGGCACGCTGGAGCTGCTCGGCCGCACGCCGCTGGATGCGCGTCAGTCGCCGTACCTGCGCACCATCGAGAGTTCCTCGTCGGTGTTGCTGCAGCTGATCAGCGACGTACTGGATGTGTCCAAGATCGAGTCGGGGCAACTGAGCCTGGAGCCGGCATCGTTCTCGCCGCGAGAGCTGACCGAGAGCGTGCTGCGCAGCTTCGCTGCTGCGGCCACGCGCAAGGGCCTGCAGGTACTGGTCTGCACCGATCCGCGATTGCCGACACGGGTGCTTGGCGATGCCGACCGGATCCGCCAGGTGCTGGGCAACCTGCTCAGCAACGCCATCAAGTTCACCGAGCATGGCCGGGTGGTGCTGCGTGCGCGCCTGGTGCAGCGCGAAGGCGAGTCGAGCGTGCTGGCCTGGCAGGTCACCGATACCGGCGTGGGCATCGCGACCGAGGAACAGGCACGACTGTTCGAGCCCTTCCGCCAGGTCCGGGGCGCGGCCAGCGCGCAGGGCACCGGGCTGGGCCTGTCGATCAGCGACCGGCTGGTGCGGTTGATGAGTGGCGAACTGCGCGTGGTCAGCGAACCGGGACTGGGCAGCAGTTTCACCGTGCGCCTGCCCTTGCCGGTGCTGGCCGCGACCGAGGATGGCCCGGCATTGCTGGCCGAACCGCCGGTCTACGTGCGCGGCCGCGACCGCGAGCTGGTCGACAGTGCCTGTGGCTGGCTGCGACGTTGGGGTGCCAATGCGCAGCCGCTGCAGGGCGACCCTGCCCTGCTCGACCACGCCGGGGCGATCCTGATGGATGGCGAGGCGGAACAGCCGCTGGCGTGGCAGGGCCCGCGGGTGCTGGCCTCAATCGATGGTGGCGACCAACCCGCACCCACTGCCGATGGCGCGCTGCTGGTCACCCTGCATGGCATGTCCTCGATCGCCCTGGCGGTCGCACGCCAGCAGCGGCAATGCGCAACGCTGCCGACCGCAGCGCGCGATGTGCAACCGGGCCCGCTGGGACTGCGGGTGCTGGCCGTGGAAGACAATCCGATCAACCGGGTGATCCTGGCCGAACAGCTGCAGGCCCTGGGCTGCGAGGTGGAGCTTGCGCAGGATGGCGTGGAGGCGTTGCAGCTGTGCCAGACCCATGATTTCGACCTGGTGGTCACCGACATCAACATGCCGCGCATGGACGGCCATACCCTGGCGCGCCGGCTGCGGGCAGAGGGCAACCTGCTGCCGGTGATCGGCGCCACCGCCAACGCGACCGCCGAAGAGCGCGAGCGCTGCCTGGCCAGCGGCATGCAGGGCTATCTGAGCAAACCCATCGACATCGCACGCCTGCGTCAGGCGCTTTCCGCCGTTCGCCAAGGAGATCCCGCATGACCCGCCGTGTCCTGATCCTGGAAGACCAGCCGTTCCAACGTGGTTACCTCGTCAATCTGTTCAGCGCGCGCGCCGGCGTGCAGGTCGACGCCTGCGAAGATGTGGACGCGGCGATCGCGCTTTGTGCCTGCCAGGCCTACGACCTGGTGGTGAGCGATCTGTTGATGCCCGGCCAGGATGGCATCCAGTTCATCCAGGCGCTGGCCGCGCAACCGCGCCCGCCGCGGCTTGCCGTGGTCAGCGCAGCTTCGCGGAGGATGATGAGTTCGGCGCGGTTGATGGCCGAATCACTGGGCCTGGACGTGGTCGGCCTGCTGGCCAAGCCGGTCGCTGCCAGCGATGTCGATGCACTGCTCGATGCACTGGCCCAGACACGGCCAGCGGTGCGGACCAGCCCTGCGGCGCTGACGCCCGAGCCGGACGCGGCGCAGCTGCGGCAAGCGCTGGCCGACGGCAGCCTGACCGCCTGGTTCCAGCCGAAGAAGTCGTTGCAGTCCGGGCGCGTGGTTGCCGCCGAGGCACTGGTGCGCTGGCGCCACCCGCAGCTGGGGACGCTGGCGCCCGGCAGTTTCCTGCCGGCGCTGTGCCGCCATGGCCTGGAGGGCGAACTGCTGCGCGCGATGCTCACCGCCAGCATCCAGGCGCAGGCGCGCTGGCGCGCGCAGGGATTCCGCGTGCCGGTATCGATCAACCTGCCGCCGCACCTGCTGGAGCAGTCCGATCTTCCGGATGAACTGCTGGCGTTGACCCTGGCCGCGGGTGGCAATCCGGCGGATCTTTGCTTCGAACTGATGGAGAACAGCACCACCCGGCACGTCAGCGACTTCTATGCAGGCGCGTGCCGGTTGCGGATGAAGGGGTTCGGCCTGGCCCAGGACGACTTCGGCCAAGGGCTGAGCTCGGTGCACAACCTGGTCAACACACCCTTCACCGAGGTCAAGATCGATCGTGCGCTGGTCAGCGGTTGCGCGCGTGATCCCGCCCTGCACCTGACCTTGACCACCGTGATCGCGCTGGCCAACCAGCTCGGCCTGACCATCGTTGCCGAAGGCGTGGAGAGCGATGCCGATCTGGCCGCGCTGCGTCAGCTCGGCTGCAACCAGGTACAGGGTTTCCTGATTTCGCAGGCGCTGCCCTCGGACGACTTCACCCGTCTGCTGGACGAAGAGGTTCCCCATGCGGCCGCTGCCAGCTGCCGGGCAACGTCGCGCTGACAGGCGCGGCGGAAAGGCTTCACAATCCCATCAAGAGTCTTTGACGATCCTCTCTGCGCGGCGGTACCGGCCGTGCCCTGGGCCCTTCGGGCCGCCATCGACCGCCTACTGCTCCGAGACCTGTCCATGCCGGCCGAGGCCGCTCCCGTACGCCGACTCGCCCGCCGCTCCCTGCGTGTACATGCGCTGTTGATTGGCGTGGTGGTGCTGGCCACCCTGCAGGCCGGCCTGCTGCTGTCCACCGGCAGCCAGCTGTTCAACGAAGAACAGAGCAAGATCCGCTATCACTTCCGTCGCCTGGACGGCACGCTGCAGGAACAGGAACGCTTCCTGCGGCAATGGCGCCTGCATGACGTGGGTAATGGCGGGCAGGCCGTGGACGACGACGCCTCAAGTGCACAGCCCAGTCCGTTGTTCGCCAGTTTCGCGCGGATCGGTGGCGACGGCGGCGCCCCGACACAGGCAACGGCCGAACTGGGCGACCGCTTCCTGCGCTTCTACGGTGCTTTCTGGGCGGCCTCCAGGTTTCCACCGCCGCAGTGCCTGCTGGTCGATGGCCAGGGCCGCCGTGGCCTGCTTGCACCGATCCAGACCGTGCGTGGTGACCCGGGTCAGAGCAGCCCGCATCACCTGCAACCAGCACTGACCGCCATCCACCAGATTCTGCGCGAACGGCCGGCGCTGCGCCGCGGCAACGTGGTGTGGACGCCGGTGGCCTGGCGCGAGGGACAGACCCGGCTGCTTGCCATCGCGCACGCACCGCAGGATGCCCGCCTGTGGGGCGAGAGCGAGGACGAGTCGCTGGCCGCAGTGGCCTGCCTGCTGGATCCCGGCCGCGTTGATGACTACCGCCAGGTGATGGGTACGCCGGTGTTCGAACGGATGTCGCTGTTCGATGGCAACGGCCGCCTGCTGCTCGGTGATGCCAGCGATGCCAGCCGCGCCGGTACATCCTGGCGCGCGGGCCTGGACGGCCTGCTGTTCCGCATGCGCAGCGAACAGGGCTGGCTGGCGGTGTATCACGTGGGCTGGCAGCAGGTGTTCCAGCACCCGCGCGGGCCGCTGCTGGGCAGCATGGTGGTGGCGCTGCTGCTGGCCACCGGTGGCGTGCTGATCCTGCGTGCCTACCGGCGCTCGGTGATCGAACCACTGCGCCGCAACCATGCGCGGTTGCTGGAAAGCGAGGCCTTCAGCCGCACCATCCTCGACAACGCGCCGATCGGGTTGTGCCTGCTGCGCCGTACCGATGGCCGCGTGCTGCTGGACAACGCACTGGCGCGTCAGTGGCTGGGGGAAGACCACGACGACGGTGGCTGGCACGGGCCCTGGCGACGCAGCGTGCTCGCCGCTGGCGGCACCACGGCGGGCGACGGCCTGGCCTACACCACGCCGGACAACCGCCACCTGCTGATCACCGCGACGCCCGCGCGCTATCGCGGCGCACCCGCCGTGCTGTGCCTGTTCATCGACCTCAGCAGCCAGCACGAGGCCGAGCAGGTGCTGCAGCAGGCACGTCGTGCAGCCGACCAGGCCAACCGCGCCAAGAGCCAGTTCCTGGCCACCATGAGCCATGAGATACGCACCCCGCTGTACGGCGTGCTCGGCACGCTGGAGCTGCTGGGACTGACCCCGCTGGATGCGCGCCAGCAGGACTACCTGGACACGATCCAGCGCTCCTCATCGACATTGATGCAGCTGATCAGCGACATCCTGGATGTCAGCAAGGCCGAGGCCGACCAGCTGAGCCTGGAACCCGGCGCGTTCGATCCGGTGCGGTTGACCGAAGACGCGCTGGACTCCTACGCCGCTGCCGCCGCACACAAGGGCCTGCAGTTCTACGCCTGCATCGATCCGGACGTACCGGCTGCGGTCAACGGTGACGCCGCGCGCATCCGCCAGATCCTCAACAACCTGATCAGCAACGCGCTGAAGTTCACCGACAGCGGCCGGGTCGTGGTGCGACTGGGTGCGCAGCGCATTGATGACCGCTGCTGGCTGCGCTGGCAGGTAGCCGATACCGGCATCGGCATTGCCAGCGAGCACCAGGCACATCTGTTCGAACCTTTCTTCCAGGCCAACCCCGGTACCGATGCCATGCGCGGCACCGGATTGGGCCTGGCGATCTGTGCGCATCTGACCACGATGATGGAAGGCCACCTGCGGGTGGTCAGCGAAAGCGGCCTGGGCAGCAGTTTCTCGGTCGAACTGCCGCTGCCCGAGGCAACACCCGATCCGCTGCAGGCGGCTTCATCGCGATTGCCGGCAGCACTGCCGGTGCAGGTTCGTGGCAGCGTCCGCGAGTTCGCACAATCGATATGCGAGCGCTTGCAGCAGCGCGGCGTACAGGCCAGCATGCATCGCGATGATGCGCCGGAGCTTGTCGATCCCGGCACGGTAATGCTCGACCTTGTGCTGGACGAGGGTACGCCCACGTGGACTGGACCGCAGGTGGTGGCCTGCCGCGAAGGCGGAATGCAGCCGCAACGAGTGCAGGGGCATTGGCAGGTCGCCGTGCATCGTCTGGATGCGATCGTGCTCGCGCTGGCGGCTGCAGGCGGGCGAACCTTGCCCGCCGAGGTCAACGGACGTCTGCCGGCGCCACGCAGTTTCGGGCTGCAGGTCCTTGTCGCCGAAGACAACCCGATCAACCAGGCGATCCTGCGTGACCAGCTGGAACAGCTCGGCTGCCACGCCGTGGTCGCCAGTGACGGCAATGAAGCCCTGCACTATTGGCCACAGCGTCCCTTCGCCCTGGTGTTGACCGACCTCAACATGCCGGGACTGGACGGTTACGGTCTGGCCCGTGCACTGCGCGCGCGTGGGGTTGACGTACCGATCCATGGCGCAACCGCCAACGCCGACCCGGCGGAGCGGCAGCGTTGCCATGACGCGGGGATGCAGGGCGTGCTGGTCAAGCCGATCACCCTGGCAGCACTGCAGCGGCTGCTGAGCCAGGTTGCAGCCCAGCCGCACAGCGAACCCATCGACGACCGAGCCGATGCTCCCCTGCAGGTTCCGGAAAAAATGCAGGCGCTGTTCGTGCAGACCATGCAGGCCGACCTGGACAGCCTGCGGCGGGCGATCGACGATGGCGCCCCCGAACGCGTGGCACAGGTACTGCACCGCATCCGCGGCGCACTGGTGATCGTTGGCGCACCGGCGCTGGTGGCATACGGCCAGCAGATCGAACAGCAGATCGGCGACGGCGACGCGCTGCCTGCCCTCGCTACGGCGCTCGACCATTTCCAACGGCGCCTGCAGCGGCTGCTGCAACCGTTGGTGCACGTCGCCGCCCCCTCATCCCCCAGCAAGCCGACACCGCCATGACCACCCGCATCCTCATCGCTGACGACCACCCGATCGTGCTTGCCGGCATCCGCGATGTGCTGGCCGGCGAACTGGACCTGGACGTGGTCGGCGAGGCCGCCGATCCAGCGACCTTGATCGAGCTGATGACGAGCACCCTGCCCCATGCGGTGATCACCGACTACAGCATGCCCGGGGGGGACAGCTTCGGCGATGGCATCAAGCTGATCTCGTTCCTGCGTCGCAGCTTCCCCGATGTGCGTCTGCTGGTGTTGACGATGGTCTCCAATCCCTCGCTGGTGGCGGCCATGTACGCAGCCGGTGCCAGCGGCGTGGTGCTCAAGAGCCACGGCCTGGGCAGCCTGGTGCAGGCGCTGCGCACGGTGCTGGCCGACCGCGTCTACCGTCCACCTGGCCTGCTGCCGGTTGCGGCCGCAGAACCGGCCGATGCCGAGGCGGTGCTGGCGCGCCTTTCGCCGCGCGAACTGGAAGTCATCCGTCTGTTCACCGGCGGCATGAGCGTGGGCGACATCGCCCGCCAGCTGCAACGCAGTGCGAAGACGGTCAGCACGCAGAAAATCAACGCGATGCGCAAGCTGGGCGTGGACAGCGACCAGGCGCTGATCGAGTACTGCCTGCAGTCGTCGATGTTCGGCTGAGGCCTCCACATCGCTGAACCGTGCCCCGCCCATGCACAGGGCACGAAGTGCTTTAGGAAACGCCTGATTCCATAGGACAGGGCTGATTTCTAGTCTGGACGCATCCCGCCACGGTGACGATTCCCCCTCGTCATCGCCTTGCCGGCGGGAGGGAAACCGGATGGCGCCTGCAGCGGCCATCGCACCCGGTTTCCACAGCGACGCGGCCCTGCCGCGCCAGATCGCGCAGCCGCGCTGCGCCCTGCCACAGGAATCCACCAGCATGAACGCCTCTCCCCCACGGCGCCGCCGTGCGTCCGCCTGCGCGCGCGCTTCGCGCTTCCCCTTGATTCCCAGCCTGCTGGCCAGCGCGCTGTGGGCCGCCCTGCCCGTGCACGCGGCCGAACTGCAGGGGCCGTTGAAGGTTACCGATGGCGGCAGCCTGCAGCTGGGCGCCGACGACACCCTGTCACACAGTGCTGGTGGCTACGCCCTGGAGGCCAATGGTGTCGGCAGCACCATTACCGTCAATGGCAGCTGGATCTCCAGCACCGGAGGCGGCAGCGGCATCCTTGCCAGCGCCGGCGGCAGCGTCCTGATCGAGGGCGGCATCCTGCAGGTCGGCGATGGCAGCACCACCGTCGGCTATGCGCTGAACGCCAGCGGTGCGGGCAGTGTGATCCGGGCCAACAACCTGGTCATCAATGCCTACCGCAACGGCTCGGGCTACGGCACGGTCAATGCCACCGGCGGTGGCAAGGTGTGGTTGAACGGTGGCAGTGTCAGCAGCGGCGGCCACGCCCTGTACTCCACTGGCGTCGGCAGCGAGCTGCATGTATCCGGAACCAGCATCAACAACGGCGCCAACAGCGCGGTGTACGCCGAGGGTGGCGCGCTGCTGTCGCTGGAATCGCTGAAGATGACCTTCGCCGAAGCCAGCAGCGGCTACAGCGGTCGCGTGTCCTCCAACGGCAGCGGCAGCGTGCTGTCGCTGCGCGATGTGGACGTGGTCAACGGCTACTTCGATATCAGCAACGGTGGCACGTTGCAGATCATCGGAGGCAGCGCCAGCAGCAAGGGCGGCAGCATCCGTCTGCTCGGCAACAGTGGCAACCGGCTGTACTCCACCGCCGATATCACCGGCGGCCGCTTCGAGACCGTCGGCGGCTATGGCGTCAACGTCAACAGCTGGGCGAAGCTGACCGCCAACGGCGCCCACTTCACCGTGCGCGATGGTTATTCCGGCATCTGGCTGTCCGGCGCGGACTCGCTGGCCGACCTCACCGATACCACGCTCAGCACCTACGGCGACAACGGCTACGGCCACGGCGTGGACGTCTGGGGCGGTACCGCCACGATCACCGGCGGCAGCATCGACACCCACGGCGACGGGGTCTACGGCCTGCGCGCCTCGGGCAGCAATCCACCGACGCCCTATTCGCGCATCCGTGCCAAGGATCTGGACATCACCACCTACGGCACCGGCGGCGGCGGCGTCTTCCTCGGTGGCAGCACGGCCGATGCGCAGCTGGACGGAGGCTCGATCACCACGCGGGGTGCCTCCTCGTTCGGCATCGTGCAGATGAACACCGCCAAGCTCACCGCCGACAACCTGAGCATCCATGCACAAGGGACGAACTCGGGTGCCTATCGCTCCTACATCACGGTGTTCGGGCCGTACTGGGACCGTCTGGTGTTCAACAACAGCACCCTGCAGACCCAGGACGGTCCCGCGCTGTGGCTGCAGGGCAGCAACCACGAGCTGACGCTCAACAACACCGATGTCGTCGCGCGCCAGCAGGACAGCCTCGACGGTGGCCGCCTGCTGCGGGTGAGCGACACGGTGTTCACCGATGGAAGCTCGGTCGCCACCGCGGACATTGTTTTCACTGCCGACAACAGCCGCCTGACCGGCGATGTCGTGGTCGACAGCGCCACCGCCAACGTGCAGATGACGCTGCGCAACGGCACCGTGTTCAACGGTGCACTGCGCAACGACTCCGGCTACCAGGTCGCACAGCTGGCGATGGATGGCAGCAGCCAGTGGAACGTGCGTGGCACTTCCAGCGTCGGCTCCCTGGACCATGCCGGCACCATCGCCTTCGTCACACCCACCACCGACGACTTCAAGACCCTGACCGTAACCGGCGACTATGTCGGCAACGATGGCCATTGGCTGTTCAACCGCGCACTGGGCGACGATGCCTCGCGGGGTGACCAGCTGGTGATCCAGGGCAACAGCAGTGGCACGGCCTCTGTCAGCGTGCGCAACGCGGGGGGCGCCGGTGCCCTGACCAGCGAAGGCATCCGCCTGATCAGCGTGGGCGGCCAGTCCGATGCGCAGTTCTCGCTGCAGGGACGCGCGGTGGCCGGCGCCTACGATTACTTCCTGTACAAGGGTGGCGTCGCCACGCCGGACGACGGCAACTGGTACCTGCGCTCGGAATACGTACCGCCGGTCGACCCGCCGGAACCGCCCGATCCGCCGCAGCCCCCGATTGATCCCCCTGCTCCGCCGATCAATCCGCCGGGACCGCCGGGTCCGCCGGTCGACCCGCCGCTTCCGCCGGCCCCGCCACGCGTGGAGCGCCCGGAGCCGGCGGTGTACATGGCCAACCAGAACAGTGCGCTGGGCATGTTCCGGCACAGCCTGTACGACCGCAGCGGCGATCCCGCCGATGCCGCCGACAGCAGCAGCGACGCCATTGCATGGGCACAGGTGCGCAGCAGCCAGCCCGGCAGCCGCGGCCGCCAGGTGGATGTGGACAGCGAACTGAACAGCGTGCTGCTGGGTGTCGGTCGTCGCTTCGAAGCCAATGCGGGTGGCCAGCTGCAGGCAGGTGTGATGGCCGGCCAGGGCCGGGCGCGCAACGACAGTCGATCGCAGGTGACCGGCTACACCGCGCGCGGTGTGGTCAACGGCACCAGCCTGGGCCTGTATGCCACCTGGCTGCAGGACGCACGGATGGACCACGGCGCGTATGTGGACGGTTGGCTGCAATACGGGCGGTTCCGCAACAGCGTGCAGGGCGAAGGGCTGCAGAAGGAGCGCTATCGCTCGCACAGCTGGACCGGTTCGGCCGAGGCTGGCTATGTGCTGCCCGTGCAGCGCACGGCGCAGCGCGGTGTCTACCTGGAGCCACAGCTGCAGGTGATCCACAGCCGCTACGACGCCGACCGCGTGGTCGAGGCCAACGGCACGGTGGTTGAAGGTTACGACGAGGACAGCACCACCACGCGTGTGGGCCTGCGCCTGTACACCCGTTCGCTGACGCAGCGCCAGGGGCAGGTACAGCCGTTCGTCGCGGTGAACTGGTGGTCCGGTGGCAACGACGCGGCCATCGCCGTGGACGGCGAACGCCTGCGCCGGCAGTTGCCGCGTGACATCTACGAAGCCAAGGCTGGCGTGCAGGTGAATCTGTCGGGTGGCTGGCGCGGCTGGGGCGAGATCAGCCGGCAGACCGGTGGCATGGGCTTCCGCGATACCAGCGGTCAGCTGGGCGTCTCCTACCGCTGGTAAGACGTACTGCTGGCGAGCCCATCGAGGGGTCCGGCGATGCTTCGTCGGACCCCTCGTTGCTTTCCACACCACGCGTGGAAATCGATGGGGGCTGGATGTGGACAAGTGGGCGCGAGCACTGCCGCACAAGCGTTTGCAGGCGTGGTGATTTTTTGTCCAGGCCGACGTTTGTTTTCCACACGGCACGTGGAAAGCGATGGGAACTTGGTGTGGACAAGTAGGTGCGAGCGTTGCGGCGCAGGCGTTCCAAGGTGTGGTGAAAATTTGTCCATGCCGTGCTGTGCCAACCAAGGTTGGCACCCACCAGGCGGGCTACCCGTGGTTTTCCACACCGCGCGTGGAAAGCGATGGGGGTTTGGTGTGGACAAGTGGCTGCGAGCCCCGCACTGCAAGCGCTTCAATGCATGATGATTTTTTGTCCAGGGGCACGCCAGCGCAGCGTCAGCAGCAGCAACACCCCCAGCAGCGCAGCACCAAGCAGGCAGGAGAGCGCGATATGGAAGTCCGTTCCGCCGTTGGCGATGTGCCGGGCGACAGCTGAGCCGTCGATGCCCATCGCGCGCATCCGGCTCCAGCCCCGCAGCACTTCCACTGCGGAACGCAGGCCGCTGTAGAGCAGCGGCAAGGCGAAGATCAGCAACGCCGCACGCAGCACCCACACGCCCACGCGTTGCAGCCGGCTGCCAGCGGTGCGCAGGACGGGCGCCGTGGCGTTGGCCAGCCGGGCGCAGGCGATGGCGGCCGATGTCGCACCCCAGGTTGCCACTGCGGCGATCATCAGCATCACGCCGGCCGGCCCCGACAGCGTAGACGTCAGTCGCTGCCAGACGAAGGTCAGTCCACCACGCCAGGACGGCGCATCGCCCATCAGCAGGTGCACGGCGCCCTGCACATGTTCGCGGTCCTGCAGCGAGAAGGCCGTAGCCACCGCGCCCAGCGTGATGACAGCACACACGACCACGGCCAGCAGCAGGAGCAGGCCAAGCAGCAGCCGGGCAGCACCGCCGGGGCGCGGCATGTCGGATTGTGGGGGCGTCATGGCCAAACCTTCCCTGGTCGCTCGATTCGCCGCGCAGGATGCCGCGCAACCCCGGAAACAACAAGGCCCCGCACTGCGGGGCCTTGTTGGACATCACGACGCGCGGTCGATCAGACGTTGAAGCGGAAATGCAGGATGTCGCCTTCCTGCACGCGGTATTCCTTGCCTTCCAGGCGCAGGCGACCCGCTTCCTTGGCGCCGGCTTCGCCCTTGTACTTGATGAAGTCGTCATACGCGATGGTTTCGGCGCGGATGAAGCCCTTCTCGAAGTCGGTATGGATGACCGCGGCGGCCTGCGGCGCGGTGGCGCCCTTGCGCACGGTCCACGCGCGGACTTCCTTTACGCCCGCAGTGAAATAGGTCTGCAGGCCGAGCAGGCTGTAGGCCGCGTTGATCACGCGGTTCAGACCCGGCTCGGTCAGGCCGAGGTCGGCCAGGAACGTATCGCGGTCTTCGTCGTCCAGCTGCGACAGTTCTTCTTCGATCGCTGCCGACACCGGCACCACCTGTGCGCCTTCTTCGGCAGCACGGGCGCGCACGGCATCCAGGTGCGGATTGTTCTCGAAACCGTCTTCCAGCACGTTGGCGATGTACATCACCGGCTTCAGGGTCAGCAGGAACAGATCGCGCACCAGCGCCTTCTCTTCCTCGTCCAGACCTGCCGAACGACCGGCCTTGCCGTCGGCCAGCGCGGCCTGCAGCTTGGCCAGCACCGGCTTGCGTGCCGCTGCGTCCTTGTCGCCGCCCTTGGCCGCACGCTCGGCGCGGTTCAGTGCCTTCTCGACGCTGTCCAGGTCGGCCAAAGCCAGTTCGGTATCGATGGTGTCGATGTCCGAGATCGGGTCGACCTTGTTGTTGACGTGGATGACGTCAGCGTTCTCGAAGCAGCGCACCACGTGGGTGATCGCATCCACTTCGCGGATGTGGGCGAGGAACTTGTTGCCCAGCCCTTCGCCGCTGGCGGCACCGGCCACCAGGCCGGCGATGTCGACGAACTCGACCGCGGTCGGGATGACCTTCTGCGGGTTGATGATCGCTGCCAGTTCGTTCAGGCGCGGATCCGGCACCGGCACGATGCCGACGTTGGGTTCGATGGTGCAGAACGGGAAGTTCGCCGCGGCGATACCCGCCTTGGTCAGCGCGTTGAACAGGGTCGACTTGCCGACGTTGGGCAGGCCGACGATGCCGCATTTGATACCCATGGGTGACAGCTCTCTGGGGTGAAAGTGATTGGTGAAACAGCGCGCGCGCCGCTTGGCCAATCCATCTCGGTGTTGCCGATCAACATCTGTGCCAACCAAGGTTGGCATCTACCGGGGCCGGTTGTTTCCGTACCGACCAACGGTCGGTACCTACCGGCACAATTATTTCGGGGTGTGCAGCCGCTTCATCGCTTCGCTGAAATCGCCCTGCACCGCCAACGGCAGCACGTCGATCGCATCGTCGATGGCGCGCGAGATCAGTACTTCATCTTCCTTGGATGGGCGTCCCAGCACCCAGCCCACCACGCGATCCTTGTGGCCGGGATGGCCGATGCCGACGCGGAGGCGATGGAACTTGCCGTGGCCGAGCAACCGGATGGTGTCACGCAGGCCGTTCTGTCCACCGTGGCCACCGTCGAACTTCAACCGCGCCACGCCGGGCGCCAGGTCCAGTTCGTCGTGGGCCAGCAGGGTTTCCTCCGGCTCGATCTTCCAGAACCGCTGCGCGGCGGTGACCGACTTGCCGCTGAGGTTCATGAAGGTGGCGGGCTTGAGCAGCCACACCGTCTGTCCGGCAATGTCGACCTTGGCGGTCTCGCCAAACAACTTGCTGTCCACGTTCCATCGTGCACCGGCTTTTTCGGCCAGGGCCTCAACGAAATGAAACCCGGCATTGTGCCGGGTCCGGGCGTGCTCCGATCCGGGGTTGCCCAGACCGA
>Ga0157371_10003418_pt1 | contig 14422 bp, 13 predicted proteins | sample C45metaG_FD_113462 | JGI IMG/M metagenome (GOLD analysis project Ga0157371, IMG submission 113462) | Corn rhizosphere microbial communities from Kellogg Biological Station, Michigan, USA - C4-5 metaG | ecosystem: Host-associated > Plants > Roots > Rhizosphere > Soil | place: USA: Michigan...
ATCTGCTCGGCGTAGTTCTGCCAGTCCGTCGCGCAGTGTAGATAGGCGCCCGGTTTCAAGCGCGACGCGAGGCGTGCGACGAACGGCGGTTGGATCAGCCGGCGCTTGTGATGCCGCGCCTTGTGCCAGGGGTCGGGGAAGAAGATATGGACGCCATCGAGCGAGGCCGGCGCGATCATCTGCTCGAGCACTTCTACGGCATCGTGCTGGATGATCCGAATGTTCGTCAGTTGCTGCTCGCCGATGAGCTTGAGCAGCGCGCCCACGCCGGGCTCATGCACTTCCACGCCGATGAAATCGTCGCCGGGCCGAGCGGCCGCGATTTCCGCTGTCGTCGCGCCCATGCCGAAGCCGATTTCGAGCACGCGCGGCGCAGGCCGGGCGAAGAGCGCATCCCAATCGGCGTGGGCCGGCGCGTAGGGTACGACAAAGCGCGGGCCCAGTTCGTCCATGGCGCGGCGTTGGCCGGTCGAGACACGGCCGGCGCGCGTCACGAAACTGCGAATACGGCGCGGAAAAGCGGGGGCGTCGGCGGCGGACGGTGACGCATCGTCCGCCTTTTCGGCGCTGTCAGCGTGGTGGGGGGCTTCGGGCGGCAGGCCCGTCTCGTTCGGATCGTGAATCATGGCGTTCTAAAGTCGGAAACATCAGCGGCCGCGACAGGCGAAAGCGGCCGATGCCGGCGGCTTGGTGTCGGGCGCGAACCGGTGCATGGCCGGTGTGGCGTGGGCGAGATTGTAGACGAGTGTGCTGCCCCCGTCCCAAAACGCGGCGTGCGAGAGCCGGGCGCTATCGTGGATCGGGCTTCGCGCGTTCGCTGGATGCAGGCGCGCTGCGATCCACCGTTCGGTTGCTTAGCTTGGGCGATTCAGTTGGAGACGATCACATGCATGCGGGACGGGAATTCGAGTTCGAACTCCAGGGTTCGCCCAACGCGGACGTTCAGTAGCAGACGCTCGACCTCCTGCAGCATGCGTTGATGGCGTTCGCCGTCGGATTGCGGTTTTTCATGCAGGCCGGCAGATAGCGCTTGGCGCGTATCGACCAGTAGCGCGATGGCGCTCGTACGTGACATGAAATACCGTTCCATCTTTTTTAATCGAGCAAAGAAGCGGGCAGTTTGGGCGAACGGCACGGTAATGAGCCGGGTCTCGGATTTCTATCGACAGCAAAGCGCGTGGGAAATTCCGCGGATTTTTGGCGCGGGAGCTTTGCGGCGTTTTTGCTCGGGTTGCAGCACGTTTGGCCAGTCACCACGGACGGCTTGTGCGGGCGAGCGAGCTAAGCGGTCGACCGGACGTGAGATGGGGTTGACTGGCGGATTTTCAAGCGGGGCGAATGGCGGCTAAGGGCGTTATGGACAGCTATTCGCGGCGATCGATCGTGTCATTTGCTTGGTGCGATCGGTTTCGCACATGGCGATCGCCGCCGAGGTCATGGCGCCGTCGCCCCATCGGCGCTGCGCCGACTTTTCGCAGGCTTCGTCGCGCAGCTTTTGCCAGGCGGCGATTTTTTGCTGAAGTGCGGCCGCGCATTTTGGCGAGGCGGTGCGTTTCTCGTCGATGAGTTGCTGCAACGCACGTTCGGCGACGAGCTGATCGCGCCATGCGCAGAACCGCATGCTGGTGGGATTAGCGTCGCAACTGGCGAGGAGCGAGGCGACTTCATTGGAACTGAGGCCGCTGCGTTGCGCCAAGATTTCGGTGAGCGTTTGCGCGGTCGCGGCGAGCGCGACGGCTGACGCCGACAGAAGGGCGAACAGCAGCACCATGCGTTTTATCAATCGTTGCGCCGACATGGTTGGCTCACGTCATCAGAGGCAACTGGCAGACTCCGGATGATGCGCTTGGGGAGCGATGCTGGAGCGGGCGATGGGAATCGAACCCACGTCTCTAGCTTGGGAAGCTAGGGTAATGGCCATTATACGACGCCCGCAGAGCCGCAGATTGTACAGGGGTTTTGAGGGTTTGGGGAGAGGGGGCGTTTTGGCTGCTGGCATCGTAACTGGCATGGCTCTGTCGTGGAGAGGTGGCGTCGCAAGGACACCCCGAGATCGGCCGAGGCTGTGTGAAAACTCTGCCGAGCACTCCAGCTGAAAAAGGCTGCCCTACAAATCGCGCTGTATTGGCTTGCCAGCGGTTCGGGAAGGGTAAAGCGACACCCGGAAACCGAGTAACGTTGCGTTTTCACACGGCCTCGGCCAAAAGCGGCCTGTTGCTGATGTCCGCTTTCCGGGCACGCGAGACTTTAACAGTCGATGGTCTCGATGACGATCTTCCCGGCGACGCGATGGGCCGCCAAATCCTCCCGGGTTTTAGCCGTTTGGCTGAGCGAGTAGCTCACCCCATCAGCGTATGTCGTCGAGGAGGTTCTCGTGTAACGCGCAGCTCACCTAGTCGTCCGTTGGATGCGTAATGGACTTCACACTGGACGCGATAAGCAGAGAAAAAATTTGTAAACGCATCGTGCAGTTCACGAGCCCACGGAAGCCTGTTTGCATCGGGAGCGAAGAAACGTCGGATTGCCTCCGGATCTTCCCGTAGATGAAACGTTTTGTTTCGGAGCTCCCGGAGTGGATTGCGGTGCCGTTTAATTATTTTTCCTACGGCATCACTCTTCGGAATCAATTTCTCAAATGCTGCTGGGCGACTATTTCGTAGGAGAAGGTGCATTCCGAGATCCTCGAAACCTTCGCATGTCACAGCAAGGAAACCTAGCCAGGAGGACATATAGATCCGCAGATCAACAACCTTTCGGTGACTCAAGGAATTGTCCTTCTTCCATTTCCGGTATAGGTTATCGTAGTTTTCGCGCATTAACTCGGCGGCCTGAAAATAATGGCTATGAAGTACCAGCACGATGTCCAGATTGCGAGGAGGGAGATTGTCGCCAGGTAACCTGCTGTCGATGTCAACAGCCAGTGCATGCGTACGGTTCGCGACGTAGAAGAGGGAATCATTTGAGCGAATCAAATGCCCTTTAGAGACTGCCGTCTCGAAGCACCTTTCGAGAGCATCCTGGCTCTCAAAACCGTATGTTGACAACTTTTCGCTAGCAAAGAGAGACAGGCGCCACAGGTCGAATCCATTGATCTCTCCAAGACTTCCGAAGTCAAAATCGACATCTCCATCAGGGAGATAGACCGTGCATCCGGTGCCATGCTTCACGTAGGTAATGTCGCCATCAAGTAGGCCCTTTGATGGAATGTCGCTTTCAATCCACCGCAGGTTTGAATTCGGCATCCGGATACCGGACCGCTGCATGAGTACCAGGGCCTCATGGACCTTTGCCTGGTAATCACGAATCAGGTCAGCTAGCTGTTTGTCCACGGAGCTACCAGTCTATGTTGTTATCAGCGAGACGATTTTTCAGGCGCGAAGCGGCTACAGCTCAAGGCAACTGTGGACAAGGCCGATCGCAGGAATCCAGCGTTGGGGCCGTGGGATCTATGCCTGAAACATACAGCACCCAAGATAGCTCCAGAGTCCGCCATATGACGCGATCGGCCATTTAGGTTTTTGCCCCAACAGCATGCAGAACATCGGTCCCGAAGAGTTCGCGCATGACACCGGCTACACAACGGGCCGCGGCCGGGTTGAATTGTCAGCCTATGAGACCTTTCAGTGGCTTGGCGGTTACAACCTCTCCATCCACGACATCCGGCGTAATCGTGGTCTTCTTCGCCCGTAGAAGAACCATACCCGATGTGTGCCCGGTGATCGCGTCTTTAACGACCGTAGCCCCTGCCCATCCGGCCGCCATAGCCATCCGACTGGTATGTTCCGTGATCTTCGGTGTGACGCGTTTTGCTGGGCTCTTCAACTTAGGGTGATCCTGATTGTAGTGAATGAGCATGCGCTCAGCGTCGATCATCGTGATCTGCTCCTTCTCCTTAGTCGCACCCGGCTTAGGAAAGTTGAGTTTTTTAGCCCCCGTAACCATCTTTTCCCCTTGAGTTAGTGGTATTGAGTGAAGTGTGCCACAAAACCGACGTTACTTCGCAGCCTAGCTAGACGGACCAGACTGACATCCCCGACGATGGTGCTCGCCTGTACCGACTTTGCCGTTGAATTGCACGTCCAGCAAATTGGGCTGGTACTTCATGCATGTATTCGCGAGGACTTGCGGGACAAGCCAATGCTCCAGCTGAAGGACTTCCTGAGGCTGCTTGGTCTCGATACCACGAAGACCAGCAAGTACGAAGGAGTGAAGAAGATTTACAAGTACATGCTGGATCTGGAGTCGATTGAGTTGATGGAACGGTATCGGGAGAGTTTCATGAAAAGGATGACCGAGGTTCGGGTCCAGCAAAATCTGCTCGATGGCGGGGACATGATGGTCGTGACCGAGACGCCCGAAAAACCGAAGCGGATGAAGTTTGTGAACGTCGATACGAAGCCAGCGAAGAAGTGGGAAGAGCTCTCTCCTCGTCAGCGTCGTCAAGAATTGCTTAAGACGCCGAGGACGCCCAAGCCTCAGCCGATCGAACCGAATCCGCTCGATAGGGAGGAGGGCATCATCCCGCTCAAGCCCATCGACGACTGATCATCGATTCAGATAACGCGCCGCGATGTTCAATGATCTGTAGATCAGTGTTTTTTCTGTATTGATAAAGCGGCGACTTATCTGCTCGAAGAACAGGGTCAACCACGAGTTGGCCCTACGGCAGAATCTAGATAAGCTGATGATCAGGCTTCGAAATCCCCGTTAGATCAACGGGATAGGGAAGGGGTGGGCGATTGTGACGTGAAAACTGTCATTGTTGCTTGTCGGATTCCGCGCTGGTTGGCATCGCGCTGTGCCTGTTTGCGTGTACGCCGTTGTCTCGAAGGTCGATCTGCTGGACTCTGGACGCACTTTCAACGAACGGAGGGTGATCATGGTCGATCAGAAGCAAGTCGTAGCGAGCAGCAAGGACGAGAAAGCAGCGAGGCCGGGTGCCGGTGAATCGAAGTCGGCTGCTAACGCTGCCACGGCGAACGATACCGTAGCGAAGGCGGCACCGGCTACGCCGACGAAGATGGAACTGGCGACGGAGATCTACAAACGGATGCGGACGGTGAAGGATGTCACGCGGAAGGACATTATCGAGAAGTTCATCGCCGAAGTGAAATTAACGAAGGCTGGCGCCAGCACCTATTACCAACTGATCAAGGACAAGCACGAGCCGCAGGGCAACAAGTGATCTTGCTTGTTCAACTGCGTGGGCCGGCATTGCTTGGCCCATTCTCGGTACTGCTGGAGGCTATTTCCGCTTGTTTCGGCACCTCCTCTCTTTCGATTAACGTGGTGAGCCGAAAAATTGACATGGCTGTTGCGAGAGCGGTCGTAATGGCGTATGTAAACAACATAAACCCCACGAAATTTCCGATCGGAGCAAGCCAATCGGAGATGACCTCGCAATCGCTTGTGAACAGAAAAAGCACCGCGTGCAGGGCATGGTTGTCGCACACGTAAAAATCGAGACTTTTTGCCAAGAAAGCAGAAAACAGCGCGATTAGCTGAACGACGATGAAATGCGCAAGCGATGCACTTATTACTACATAGGGACTGTTCCGCCCACCCCTTCTTTGCGTTAGGATCGCACGAAAGCGCTCATCGCCGAACCCAAGAACGATGGCATATGCGCCAATAGCAAAACCAATCATCGTTGGCAGAGAGGCGATCGCATCGGTCCACCAGGGCGCCCTGAACCAAAGATGCGCTAGCAAGGCAGTTAGCACGATGGAGGCATGGAGGTATGGAGACGTTAAAACGGCCTTCCATCCCCCATACGCCTTCCAATATCGCGCGAATATTCCACGAACACCGTGATACGAGGTTCGGAGATCGCGTAGGATCACGATCAACCTCTGGCGGCTGGACGACGCCGGATGCGAGCGAGGTAGGTTTGCGCGGTATTCCGCAACGCCGTACGAACCGTTTCCACGTTCGGATCATATTGGGATTGCTTCAACATAGGGTGTTTCTTCGTGGAAAACGTTGAAACTCGCCCTCCTGCAACAGCCCCGCGGGCCTCAACATAGCCGTTGGACTGGGCTACCTCCGACAGTTTCTTAGTATGTTCATTAGGGGCAAGCGATTCCCCTTTCTCCGCGACCAGCACAGTGACCATCGTCGATGCGTGCTGTTCTTTCAGGCGGTCTTTGATATCCTGCTCGAGATCTTCCCAGTCATCGGGATTCGGCGGAGTAATGACAATATGCAGTTTTCGCAGGTCAGGTAGGCTAAGAATTTGGCTCAGCTTATCCTCGTCAGGAATAACCGTGATGTTGATTTGACCGTATTTTTCAGACAGTTTTGGCTGATTCAATAGTTCCCGAAAGTAGCGGCCTGCGTCGATTGGGCCCAAATGCTCTTCCGTTTCACGGCTGAGGAAAAATAGCCGGTGTGATGGCGCATGGAATAAAAAGGGAAAGGCTTCCAGGCCGGGCTTAAGATGCTCCGGAACTTTGATATCTGCAAGATCATGCTCTTCTGCTGGAGCTTGCTCAAGCATATTCAACCATTTCCCCGAGACTTGCAAATCAAAAAACTTAAAAATTTCGCCGTAATGGAATCCATCTTCCTCTTGTGTATTGAAGGTTCCCAGGATTCCAGCGAATTGACCGCGAATCTTAACTACCCGTCTACTTTTATAAGCATTCTTAAGTAGGTCGACGTATCGATCCGCGCTGTGTGGATCCGGCATTACGATGTTTAGTGCGCCGACTGAAACAGTTCTCATTTGCGTCCCCCGGTTGCCGTCTTTTTTGAGATGTGCTGCAACGGCGTAACACTACCAGAATCCGTCGGGGCATGGAATCCGGCGATGGGCGCTGCCAGATGTCGTTGGCTACCGGCGCACCGCATGTGATCAGCGAGCGATCCACATATAAGAGCGACCTTCGGCCCGATTTGATCACGCTTGTGCTACCGGAGATGCACCGAGCGCATCATTGAACTGCTTTCGCTGCGTTGCCCTGAGAAGCTAGTTAAACTCGGTACTTGCGTCCAGATCCGTTCGGCGAAGCGGTGATGGCGGCCGACTCGATTGTCCAGCAGTTTTTGATGGCGAATTATCCTGATAAGGAATAGTAACCGCTGCATTATCTTTTGCGGGGCGGGAGAAGCTGTGATTGCGGTGCGAAGAAATCGCTGAACTTGTGTGTTGCAAAATTTATGCAAACGTCTCGCGACGAGAGAATGTCGTTTTGGATGGGATGGCTATGGATTCGAAAATCGAACCGGACTTACCCGGAAAATCTGAAGCGAGTCAAATGCTATGGCTGAGTTCAGCCTATGCAGATGCTGCCAAATCGCTCGTGGAACTTATGCGAGAGGATAAATTTTATCCTCATCATGCGAATGTCAGGGTCATTCTGCATCTCTGTCGACATGCCCTTGAGTTGTTTTTGAAGGGTGCGATTGACTTACATGACGGCAATATTCCTCGCTCTACACATCGGCTCGCGGTGTTATTTGAAAAATACAAAATTCTGTATCCCGCAGAGAAATATCATTTTCCCTTCCCGTTTCCGGAACAGCTGTTTTTCGTAGACGACCTGTTTCCCGAAACGGTTGAGAATTTCCATAGAACTCATGATCAGAGGTTTCGGTATCCATCCGATTCTAAAGGTAATGTGTTTGACAGATTTGAGACATTCGATCTGAGTGTGCAGGCCGAAGTTATAGTGGATTTTTGGCAGAAATTGCACTTAATTGGAACGGAGATAGCTTGGAGGGACACCTTCGATAGGTAGCGACGGCGTTATTTTGATTTGGTAAATGTTATGTCGTTAGCTTCTTGAGAATAGCGCTGGCGCGAAAACTGGCATCGCCTCGAAACCCGCGTGAATAGTGGTCCTACGACGAGTCGGGAGAAAGTGTGACGTGAGAACGCGCGTGAATAGTGGTATTGCTTAACGCGCAGGGGCTTGGGAAGCTAGGGTAATGGCCATTATACGACGCCCGCAGAGCCGGTGATTCTACAGGGTTTTTGACGCTTTGGGGAGAGGGTATCGCGGTCGCTCGCATCGAAACTGGCGTGACTCGATGGCGGGCCGATGGCATCGCGGGAGACGAGTGCGGCCGTCCGGGATCGGCCAGTTCCTGACATTCGTCCGCATTAGCGGATGGACACTCGGGCAGCCGATCAACCTCTGAAGCGGACTCTGGGGCGTACGATGCATGGCTCATTTGCTCACCTGTTACCGCGAAGCGTTCGGTCACCCGTATCATGGAGGGTCACAGAGGCCGCTACGCGCTTTACCTGCGCGCTCAAAAAGCGCTGAGGTCAGCCTCTGCATTAAATCGAGACATACGAGAAAATCGATAGAGGGGCTGATGGGAAAGAAATCCAGACTGAAGCGCGAACGTCGACAGGGGCCGGACATAAAAAAGCTGTTGAGTTCATTGGCTGATAGACATACTGCCGCTAGGCAGGTGCTGTTTTCTGAGCTGGCCGCTCCACTCGAGGAGCTCTTTGGAAAATACCGACCCGAGGACGTCTGTCTGGCGGTCGGCGTATCTCAGCTGTGGCTGCCAAACATATCGTCTCAGGTCAAACACAGCCTTGCCTGGACGACACTGGCCTCGATGCCGCCTAATCGCTTCTCCGGCGAGCGAGAACTTCGGTTGTATTCGGAGTTCGTCGAGTTCTCGGACGCTCTCTATCGTGCATTTCCTTCCTTCTCCTCACTGGAAGATTACGTGCCCGAGTCTGATTGGGGCGAGATCCGATCCGTGTCACGAGACGTCGCTCGCAGGATATTTTACGGTGGATGCGTTGAGCGAATTCCTGATTTTATCGAAGCGTTCCGACTGGGAAGCTCCACCATTGACGACGCATTGCGTGATATGGACACTGTGGTACGGCTCCAAGATCATGTGATATCGCAAATTGACGGCGCTCTCGCTGGAGAGGCGCACGGAGTCTCGGCCGGGCACACGGAGGTCGCGACGGAAAGCTTCTGGGCGACTTGCCGGGGCGTCCTTGCCGCAGCGGCGAGTGCTACGAGAAGCGTTGACTCATTAAGCCGCGATTTGGTTGTCAAGCTCGGGACGGCGTACCGCCCTGCGACGTGGGATGAGTTTGGCAACGCTGTGATGAGCGGCAGGGCAACACCATACGTCTTGCTGGAGGTTGCAGGAGCATCGTTCCCGGTATCGTTGCGGGATGCCCCGGCGACGATCATAGAGTACTGGGCTGCACGACGCGAGCATGCTGAAACCGAAGCGAGCCGGACTACTGAGGCGGTTAGCGAATTCCTTGGGGAGCGCCTTCCTCGACACGCACTGTTTCGCGGGCCGGCGAAATTCGCTACTCCCGTAGGCATGCTTGAGTATGAGTTTTCTGCGGTCGTTTGCAACGGAGACATATTGGACTTCATTGTAGTCGTGCGCCCGGAAAACATCTCGCTCTTGACGGAGCTCGAGTCACTCGTACTGCGTACTTTCCGCGAAGGTGCAGACTGGGGAATGAAGTTGCGAGACGGCCGGACCTTTGGTATTTCCACGATTAACGGACACCCGATAGGCGCCGAAAACATCCGGATTACGACTGTTATCGATAGCTACACAACGAGCTTCTCGAGCGTCATGCGGCCCTCGACGACTGCTCGCCTTGTCTGGCTCCCGGATTTCGTAACCTTGTTTGATTCGCTAGACGACCTTGAGGAATTAAACCGCTTCTGGGTTTACGTCGACGCCAATCAGGAAATGCTCGGGCCGATGTCGAGGTCCATTCCCGAGCTCTTTGCGTCATTCAGGGACACCCATGCCGTGCTCGTTGAAGGAGCGCTCATGCCAACGATGATGATGCTGGACCCTCATTGGGCGTCGAACTGGCGGCATCTCCAGCTCGTGGAGTATTGGAAAAACGCTCCGCCATTCTTTCCGGACGCCTCTGTCTCTTCGTGGAGTTTTGACGCGCCGGACCGTGGAATTTACACCTTAGTGTCTCGAACGGCCCCCGTTCTGGCTTACGGCGCGTCGGTCGCCAAATGCATGGTGTATTTCGTTTGCGACGACACTCTCGATGGGTCGGATGTCTTGAACCGGAAGCTGTTGTCAACGCTCGCTCACTGTGCGATTGATGCGACGGCTCAACGCACCAATATTGTCGAGGTGGAGGAGTTGTTTCAGAGAACGCGGATCACCGTCCGGTTGATGGCGAACCCGAAAGCTCTGGGTTCGGGTGAGGGCGTGCGAGTGGATGCGGCGGGAAAGGAGTTGATGTCAGGATGGACACTAACCGAGATTGACAGGTTCGGCTCGGTTACTGCGCAAGTATGGGTAAATCTTGCTCGAGTGCAAAGTGAACTCGAGAATCCGAAGGACGCGCGATTCGAAGTTGAGTGCGTAAATGCGTGGACCAGTTGCGTCGCAGGTCTACTAGGCATCTCGATCGGCAAGGAAACGTACTCGAGTCTCGAGGCATCCGGGAGGCGGGGCATTCGTTTCAAGCTAACCACAATTGCTCGGGAGGTTGATGTTCCGGACACTGGCTCTGCGCTGCTTCCAAAGCCGGAGCAATACAAACTCGCGCGGCGGGAACTGGCCAAGATTATCCAAGGATCGGGTGTCAAGCCAGGTAGGTACGAGCTGGCTACAGGAAAGGACATCGTGAGTTTAGCGCGTGATAACTATCGCACGCTCGTTCATAGCCATCTCGGCGAGTTCGGTGGAGATTCATTGCTCAGGTTCTCTGTGAGTCGATATGACGAGCTGATCTCGCTCCATCGCCAAGAGGTTTCACGTCACCATCATAGCTTGACACATGAGGTCGAGTTCGACCGGGAAGAGTCGCTGTCCGACACCAGCGAAGAATTCGTCAAAATGGCACGCAACTATCGTTATCTGATTGAAGCGTGTCTGAGCTCCAGTGTGTCTGGTGCCCAGCTGGCTTCGAATGAGGGGGTTACCAGGTTGTTAGGCGAGATTGACTGGTTGCTCGTGCTCTATGAATGCAGTGATGTTCTCCACAACGAAGTAGACGTCGGCGGGATCGAAATCAGCGATGACTTTGTTCCGGAAGTCTTCTATTCCGATGAAGGAAAGGGTCGAAAAGAGGTGTTTTCCCGTGAGCGAGCGGCAATTCAGCTCGGGCTTAACGTGCTGTCGTCAGACAGGGTCGTGGCTGACGATATTGCTCCGGAGTGGCTGTCCGGTATCGACGCCGCTTTGGAGGGAGATGTCGGGTTTGGATTTAGCCGGTTGCTACAGGCACTTTATGTACTGACCAGATGGGTGTCACTTAGCGGCTCGAATGATTTGAGATTTGGTTATGAGGCGGCGTGCGACCAAATCGTTGATATGCTCACATCCAACATCGACGGACTTGAGTTGGGGGCGGCCAGGAAGATCATCTCGTTTCTCACGCTTAAAGGCGTCGAGGTACGTCGACTGATTGGTCGTGACGTCGACGAGGGGGATGTTCCCGTGTGGGAGCACAGCAAGCGAGGCGCACGGTTGAATATCCGCCCGCTTGTTCCGCTATCGGATGGCAAGCTGTTTTGGGGGGCGTCGATTGTGGAACGCGCGACGCACGTATGGCTTCAGGCACTCCAGAACGGTTTTCTACCGGCAGATTTCGAGTGGCCATTGGTCAAGCCAGAAATTCGGAAGGTTAAGGAAGGAATTGAAAAGGGCCTTGAGCGGAAAGCTGCGGATATCTGTCGTCGCACCGCGAAGTATGTTCGAGCAGGAATCGACTTCAGGCGGACCTTTGGTCAGGAGAAGTTCGATGACGTTGGTGATTTCGACGTATTGGTATATTGGCCAGAGACGAACACGTGGCTGACGATCGAGTGTAAGTACAACCAGCCTGCCTACTGCGTCAAGGATCTGCGCCGCCTTCGTGAACGAATCTTTGAACTGCCTCCTGGAAAGCATCAGCTTGCGAAGATCGAGCGGCGGCGAGAATTTCTCCTTCCCCGGACCGAGCAGATTCGAAATCTACTTTCGTGGCCTAGTTCGACTGAAGGAGTAGCGCCGAAGGTGGTGGAGCTGTACGTCGGAAAGGATCTGTACTGGTGGATGCGCTTTCCACCATACGATGTACCCACCGAGTTCCTCCAAATTGATATGCTGGACGGGTGGCTGAAAGAACATGCCAAGGATTTTTCAAGAGCGCAATAGTTGTTTTGAATACTAAAGCGTGCTGGGCGATTTGCGTGGCGTTCATCGTTAGCGATGGTCGAGCAACAAATTACCGATGCGCGGAACAATCAGATCAACGTTACGAGCTCAATGCTAGCGCATCATGAGTACGACTGTGGGACGAAAGGTGGTGCCTATGTGCGCGGACTGATTTAAGCCGAACAATCCTGCGGATCTTTCTTCGACAGGATAATGGACTCCACAAATTTGCAAAGATTGACGAGGGGGATCGGAACTGCAATCGAGGCCTGCTCAGGTTAAGCGGCTAACGCAAATGCCTCTGCCGGGGTCTGCTTCTTCATGCGATTAGTGCAGCCGTGGATGGTTGTGCGGCTGTTCACGCTTCGTAGGTGACTTGTCTTAGCAACGTAAGCTTTCGTCATCCGATTTGCAACGTAGTCTGCCTCGCCCGCCCGCCGCGTTCAAAACATCCTGGTTTCGTCACGCAATTGAACGGCTGCTGGCAACTTGAAAGCGGCCATTACCTCCGTACTAGATCGAATGGCAGCAATGGGTCGTAAGTGGTCGTCGCGTCCGCGCGTCGTTAAGCATTGGGGGACCCGGCCGAATTCTAGGTGCCTCCGTGAAGCTGCCGTTGAGAAAGCGATTTTGAGTCCCATCTGCCAACGACCAGTGCGCTATGGAGCATGCCGACCGTCAGCGTTTCCCGCTTAAACGAGTGCGGCTTTCTCAGTATTTTCATCATCAAGTGATACAGAATGCCCTCGCCTTCCATTAGGAAGTAGCGATGAAAGTCGTAGTCGCCCCTATCCAAATGGAACGCTTCGAAGAAGTGCTGCATGAACTCGTCAGCATCGTCGCCCTGTTGCCCCAAATCCGTTTCGATCGTCGATTCGGGTGTTATGGCCTTCTTCGGTGATACGCACGCTTCCTTTCTGACAAACGATTCGAGGTCCTCCCAGGTATGGTTTGCCATTAGAACACCCTATCCTCGGGCGAAACGATGCGGTTGTATTGAAGGACGGTGTGATATCCGATCTGGGCAACATCGTTTGCCAAGAGAACCCAACCGACGCCCGGCAGCGTTCGACCGATAAACGTGCTGAGCTTGTGAGTCAAAATCCAACGAAGCCGCTTTATGCTGTTCAGCGTGAAGGTCGGCAAGACCTTCTTTTTCAGCTCGTAGCGGAACAGCGAACGAGACATAACGGAGGCGATAGACGTTCCCTTCGTCGCTCCCAATGGCTTGGCCCGTGTTGGCAAGATCGGCAGACCGGAAAAAATCAAGATGACGTATTCCACGTCGTCGACCCCGAGCTGCTCGCAGGTCTGCTCAACAGCGATGAATAAGAAAAGCTCGGTCGGCTCCAGATCTTTGTGAGATCCGTAGTTATACGTGCTCACGCGGCCCTCATGTTTGTTTTTTTTGCTTAGCTCGGATACAAGCCTACGAACAGCCGACAAAACGCCACCTGTTCGTAGGCTGGATCGTATCAAAAAGCTGGGGCGGCGGTCGATCCGTCTGGGGAATCGGACGGCGACGGGGACGGGGCGTCATATCGCCATGCGTGAAACGCAGCCATCGTCAGGTCCCGAGGCCTCGTGATTCGTGAAGCGGATGAGCTAGCGTTGCCGACTCCGACGTAGCGATGGATAGTCGCCGCATGGACGACACCGAACCCCCGACAATTTCCCGCCGCTGACCATCGAGCAGATTCGCGAGTTGGCCGCTGCGATTCGCGATGTCTTCGGCGGCAACCTCTCGCGGGAATCATTCGCCCACAAACTGTTGATGTTTCTCGAAGACGCGCCGGGATACGAGTCCGGCGAAAATGCGGTGGCTTTGATCACGTCAGCATGGGCTGAGTACACCGATCGTCACCCGTGAGCGGTTACTTCTGACGGTGCTTTTTCGCCGGCGTGGAAGCGAACGTGAGCATCTCGCTCGGCTCGACGCTGAGCGTTTCGGCGAGGACACAGATGTTGTAGCGCGCGATGTTTCGTTGACCGCGCTCGATCCCGCCGACATACGACCGCGCCAAGCCGGAACACGGAAGTTCCGACACTCTCTGAAAAGTGTGTATCCATTCGGCCTCGAAGCTCGCTCACCCCATCGCCACTCTCTCTTCTGTCCACGATCGCTGGCGCTCGGGCCCTCTCGATACGCTCATCCCTTCTTGATTGGCGTTGGTCAAAAACACAGTCGTATGCCTACCCGCAATTGTAAGTGGGAGACTGTGTCCGAACTTTCAGGGGGCGCTCCAGTAACGCCGCTATCGTCAGCCGTCCGCCCGCGCCCACTGGTTGGCCCTATCCGCTC
>Ga0157371_10003421_pt1 | contig 14416 bp, 11 predicted proteins | sample C45metaG_FD_113462 | JGI IMG/M metagenome (GOLD analysis project Ga0157371, IMG submission 113462) | Corn rhizosphere microbial communities from Kellogg Biological Station, Michigan, USA - C4-5 metaG | ecosystem: Host-associated > Plants > Roots > Rhizosphere > Soil | place: USA: Michigan...
AAACCCTTTGCATCGTATATTCTCATGCCTTCTGCCCCCTGCAATAAGGGCTCATAAATGAAACAAACGAATTCATCTTTGTGCTTTTCAATTTCATTTTTCAGTTTGTCAAAATTATTTCCATTAGGAGTATCAATAAAAACCACATCAAACAATTTATCCTGGAAAGCTGCTGTATAAATTCCGCGTTCGCTCACACTCATCGCTCCAAATGTATCTCCGTGATAAGAATTGTGAAAGGCCAGAATTTTACTTCGCGTGTTATTTCCCACATTCTTCCAATATTGGAGAGAAAGTTTAATGGCCACTTCTGTGGCTGTAGAGCCATCGTCCGTATAAAATATCTTTGAGAAATTTCCCGGCAAAACATGCAACAATTTTTCAGCAAGTTCAACTGCCGGCTGATGAGTAAATGCAGTAAAGATTACCTGCTCCAGTTTTTTTGCCTGTTCATAAATTTTCTTCGCGATAAACTTATTTCCATGCCCATGAATATTTACCCACCAGCTACTTATTCCGTCAATATATTTATTGCCGTTTTCATCGGTTAATACAGCTTTTTCGCCTTTAACTATTGGGACAGCGGGCAACATACTTTTTTGATGTGTGTAAGGGTGCCAGATAAACTTTTGATCTAATTCTTTCAAATTACTCATTTCACTCTTTTCTTTTTGCGCAAAAGTAGCAGATTAGTTATAAGCGGTATCTGTTTTTTTGACATGATTAGATGAATGCAAAAAACAGTTACTTAATTAAAAAACAAAATGGAAGAGTTATTCGTTTACTATCGCTATTTAAAAAATAAAATGGAAATATTTATTCGTTTACTATCGCTATTGAATGTACGTATATGCATTACCGTTATTGGTATCGATAGTTTGAGCCAGAAAATAATGGATAACAGAATTCAGGAATTCAAAAATTTTAAATTCCTTTTTATTCCTTCAAACTTTGATCGTTTCAATGGAGATTTTTTAAAGATAATTTTAAATGATTCCTCAGTCAATTCTTCCCAATCATTTTTAGAAAAGTTCAACACTTCATTCAATGGTGAAAATTCAATTTCATTGTTTGGTTTTGAAAAACGATTCCATGGGCAAACGTCCTGGCAAATGTCACAACCAAACATTTTATTTTCAAATTTTCCTTTCATCTCTTCCGGAATCAGCATATCTCTTAATTCGATCGTGAAATAAGAAATGCACTTGCTTCCATCGATTACTTTATCCGGCATGATTGCCTCAGTTGGGCAATTATCAATACACTTCGTACAACTTCCACAATAATCTCTTACAAAAGGATTATCAGTTTCTAGTTCAAGGTCAGTAATTAAAGTAGCGATGAAAAAAAATGAACCATTATCTTTTGTTATCAAATTTCCATTTTTACCAACCCAGCCAAGACCGCTTTTTACAGCCCAACTTCTTTCCAAAACCGGTGCGCTGTCTGTAAAGCCCCGTCCATTTATTTCACCTATATTTTCTTTAAGTAATTGCAAAAAAGTTTTTAATTTCTTTTTAATTACTTCATGATAATCATTTCCGTAAGCATATTTTGAAACTTGAGGAGCATCTAAACTTTGTTGTTCAGAGGGAAAATAGTTCAGCAATAAAGTGATCACTGATTTTGCTCCCGGAACTAGTTTTGATGGGTCAGTGCGCAGATCAAAATAATTTTCCATATAACCCATTTTCCCATTAAAACCTTTATTCAGCCATGCTTCTAATCGTTTTGATTCTTCATCAAGCTTCACTGCTTTTGCAATTCCACAATAATCGAAACCTAAAGAGTGAGCTGTAGTTTTTATAAACGAAGTATATTGTGGTTTGGTCAACATAAAATGCAAAAATAGCATTACCAGATGAAAGTTATAGAACTGAAAAAATTACATACATATAGCATTGACACTGCATTTGCGGCAGGATATTTAAATAAACACGCCAATATTTTCTACGATTTCAGCTTGGATTAAAATTTGTGCATGTATTTGCAAATCATAAAATTTTAATTATGAATCCAAGCAATTTAACGATAAAATCACAGGAGGTTTTTCAAAAAGCGCAACAGATAGCATTTAATGAAAAAAATCCCAATATAGAAGTGGAGCATTTATTAAAAGCCTTGCTTACCGAGGAAGATACCCCTGTAGATTTTCTTTTGAAAAAAAATAATGTCAATGTAAATTTTGTTGAAAGTAAAGTAGATGAAAGTATTCGTAAACTGCCTAAAATGAATACCGGCGAACCTGCTCAGGTTATCAGCCGTGATATGAATAATGTTTTGTTACGTGCGGCAGCAAGTTTAAAAACTTTCGGAGACGAGTTTGTCAGCGTAGAACATTTATTGCTAGCGATCGTTCAGGGAAATGATAATGCCGCCAAAATTTTAAAAGATGCAGGTCTCACAGAAAAAGGCTTGATAGCAGCAATCAAAGATTTGAAAAAAGGTTCTACTGTTTCTTCTCAAACTTCAGAGACCCAGTTTAATGCGTTAAATAAATACGCAAAAAATTTAAATGAATTAGCCCGAAGCAATAAGCTTGATCCTGTAATTGGACGTGATGAAGAAATCCGAAGAACACTGCATATTTTATCTAGAAGAACAAAAAATAATCCTATTCTTGTAGGTGAGCCAGGTGTTGGTAAAACCGCAATAGTAGAGGGTTTGGCGATAAGGATTATTAGTGGAGACGTCCCTGAAAATCTAAAATCAAAAGTAATTTTCGCGTTGGATATGGGGCAATTAATTGCAGGCGCAAAATATAAAGGCGAATTTGAGGAAAGATTAAAATCAGTGATAAAAGAAGTGACAGAAAGTGATGGAGAAATTATTTTATTCATAGACGAGATTCATACTTTGGTTGGCGCTGGCGGCGGTGACGGTGCGATGGATGCAGCTAATATTTTAAAGCCTGCTTTGGCACGTGGTGAACTAAGAGCAATTGGTGCAACTACATTAAACGAATATCAAAAGTTCTTTGAAAAAGATAAGGCGCTCGAAAGAAGATTTCAAAAGGTAATGGTAGATGAGCCAAGCGTTGAAGATGCAATTTCTATTTTAAGAGGTTTAAAAGATCGTTATGAAACGCATCATCACGTGCGAATAAAAGATGAAGCAATTATCGCCGCGGTGGAATTATCAAATCGTTATATCACCGATCGCTTTTTGCCTGACAAAGCGATTGATTTAATAGATGAAAGTGCGGCCAAGCTGAGACTGGAGATGAATTCCATGCCGGAAGAATTAGATAATCTTGAAAGACAAATACGCCAATTAGAAATTGAACGGGAAGCCATAAAAAGGGAAAAAGATGAAGCGAAATTAAGAGAATTGAATACTGAAATTTCCAATCTTTCGGTAGAGCACGATACATTCAAAGCAAAGTGGCAACAGGAAAAAGAGTTGGTAGAAAAAGTACAGAATGCAAAAGCAGAAATGGAAAATTTGAAAATGGCTGCAGAAAAAGCAGAGCGTGAAGGAGATTATGGAAAGGTTGCGGAAATACGTTACGGAAAACTTCAGAACCAGGAAAAAATAATTGCTGAATATACAGTTCAGCTTGAAGAGATTAATGAAAAGCGGTTATTAAAAGAGGAAGTGGACGCGGAAGACATTGCAGAAAGTATTGCAAAATCAACCGGCATTCCGGTAAATAAAATGTTGCAAAGTGAGAAAGATAAATTGCTGAATCTTGAAGATGAATTGCATAAAAGAGTGGTAGGCCAGGATGAAGCGATTGAGGCAGTTGCAGATGCGGTACGCAGAAGCAGCGCAGGTTTGCACGATCCGCGAAAACCAATTGGTTCTTTTATTTTTCTGGGAACAACCGGTGTAGGAAAAACTGAATTAGCAAAAGCATTAGCAGAATATTTGTTTGATGACGATAGCATGATGACGCGAATAGACATGAGTGAATACCAGGAAAAACATTCAGTGAGCCGGTTAGTTGGAGCGCCTCCTGGATATGTAGGATATGAAGAAGGTGGCCAACTAACGGAAGCAGTAAGAAGAAAGCCTTATAGCGTCATTTTATTGGATGAAATCGAAAAAGCGCACCCGGATGTTTTCAATATTTTATTGCAGGTTTTGGATGACGGAAGACTCACCGATAATAAAGGGCGTGTTGTGAATTTCAAAAACACAATTATCATCATGACCAGCAATATGGGTAGTCAAATTATTCAGACTAATTTTGAAAATGTGAACGAAAACAATAAGGAAGAAGTTGTTGAAAACACCAAGCGGGAAGTGATGGACCTTTTGAGGCAAACAATTCGTCCTGAATTTTTAAACAGAATTGACGAGGTAATTATGTTCCAGCCTTTGCTTTTAAAGGATATCAAAGAAATTATTCGCATTCAATTGAATGATCTGAAAGAGCAGATGGCAAAGAGTGGCGTACTGCTTGAATTTACAGATTATGCCTTGGATTATCTTGCCGAGAATGGCTTTGATCCACAGTTTGGCGCCCGACCTTTGAAGAGATTAATTCAAAAACAAATTGTCAATCAGCTAAGTAAAAAACTTTTGAGCGGTACAATTGATAAAACCAAGCCTGTGCTGGTAGACGTGTTTGACGGAACAGTCGTGTTCAGAAATGAGAATATCCCAAAAGATACCGTCATCGTTTAAAATAATTTATGCATGATTTTTTAAGAAGCCGGACTTTTTGCCGGCTTCTTTTTTTTAACACGGACATATAAGAATTTAGTTTTAAAACAGCGCAGTTAAAATAAAAACATTCACTCGTTTCTTTAATACGGCATTAAACTTGTTGATGTTTATCTGATTTTCTGAAGTAAGAAAATTAGAAGGTTTCATAAATTTATAAGTTCAATAATGATTTTACAAAAAGGAACAGCAGCACCTGACTTTGAATTAAATTCAACTCCTGATCAGAAATTAAAATTATCCGATTTAAAAGGTAAACGCGTTGTTATTGCGTTTTATCCCGCAGACTGGAGCCCCGTTTGTACAGACCAGATGGGATTATATAATGAAACACTTAAAATTTTTCACAAATACAATGCAGAAGTTTTAGGAATATCGGTCGACAGCAAATGGTGTCACCTGGCTTTTGCAAAACACAGGAAAATTCGTTTCCCGTTACTTGCAGACTTTGAGCCAAAAGGGAAAGTATCCAAAGAATATGGAGCGTATAATGATGAGGAAGGCAACAGCAAAAGAGCATTGTTCGTGTTGGATGAAAATGGAATCATTCAATGGAGCTATCTTTCTCCTGAAGGAATAAATCCGGGCGCCGATTGTATTTTAGATGCTTTGGATGAAATGAATAAGGAAAAATAAATTTTAGAGTCATGGCAAAATTAAGAACGCCGGTTGGTCCGCACGATCATATTATTGGAAAAACAAGCGCAGAAATTACTTTGGTTGAGTATGGGGATTATGAATGTTCGCATTGCGGACACGCTTATCCACTCATAAAAAAATTGACGCGCGATTTCAGCAATGACTTGCTTTTTGTTTTTAGAAATTTCCCGCTGCAGCAATCTCATCCTTATGCAATGATTGCTGCGCAGGCAGCTGAAGCAGCCGGAGTACAGAATAAATTTTGGGAAATGCATGACCTTATTTATGAACATCAGGACGAACTGGACGAAAGTAATCTTAGCTATTTTGCTGAAACTTTAAATTTGGACATGGATAAATTTGAAAACGATTTACAGAGCCAGAATGTTATTTCAAAAATTGAAAGCGACTTTGAAAGCGGGATACGTAGCGGCGTAAATGGTACGCCAACTTTTTTTATTAATGATAAAAGATTGGATAGCTATGATGGAACTTATGAATCACTGGCAGATGCAGTAAGAAATGAATAAACATGCAGGTACAGAATATCAGCTTTTTATTATTATCTCTTCTTTCTCCAGTTGTTCCGCCGCGTCTTTGTGTAGCAGTATTTTTATTAGGAATATTACGGCAGTTGCGGCGAAAATTCCTCCAATGATCCAATTCATCAGGCTTTGATTACCATTTAATTTCTGAACAATCCATTTTCCTCCAAAAATAAAAACACAGTTTCCTAGTAGTGTGCCGAGGCCTATTCCTATGATGTAAATATTGTAATACGAATTTTTTGGAAGAAGAATATTTTTTGTAAATAAAACGGTGCTCCAGCCAAACCAAAATGGAATTTGCATTGGGCTAATTGCGCTCAACATAATTCCTAAAATAAACCGGTTAATATTGTTATTAAGCATCACATTTTTTGCCTCATGTGGCTGCATGGCGGCAGCGAAACTGCCAATGGCTAACGCAACAACTATTGCAAGCGCTATCCATTCCATCCATCGAAATATTTTTTTTTGTCTGCGTACCCAATTAATTCCTACCAACGAAACCCGCACATAAATCATCTCTACCGTTAGAGAACCTAATGAAAAAAGGATAGCATTTCGAATATTTTCCTGGACGCTGATTTGCATTGCCGCAACATTCAAAGTGCCTAAAGGAAGAGAGCCAAGAAAGCTAACTATTAATCCCCAGAAAAATATTTTCGCCAGTCCCATAAGGATTATTTCTTGTTTGCTAAAACGGACAATGACACATCCACTTTATTGCCCAAAACCATACTTTTTTCTCCAACTCCAAACTCTGTTCGGTCAATTTGAAAATTGCCCGTGAATAAAAAACCATTTGCAGTTTTAACAGCCTGGAAAGGAAATGAAACAGCCTTAGTCATTCCTTTAATCGTCAATGTCCCTGTAAAAAAATAATATCCGTCGGCAGTCTTATTTGTCTTTTCAATTTTCGTTGAAACTATTTTTATATCTGGAAATTTCTGCGCATCAAAATACTCGTCACTGCGAAGACTGTTATCACGCAGATCATTATCGGTATCGATTGTCGACGCATCAACGGTAACATTAAACTTCGCACCGGAAGGGTTGTCAGGTAAAAAAATGATATTTCCTTTCAGGTTATGAAAACCACCACCCGTGTTTATTCCAAAATTTTTAATAACGAAATGAACCTTACTTCCAGAATCAACCGGAGTATAATTTTGAGCAAAGACATTTGTTGAAATAAGAAAAGTAAAAAAAAGGACAAAAGACAAATTTTTCAAAACTTTCATAATTTTAATTTAGCAAGATGTTTAATTTTCAGGAGATTTTCATATCAGCCTTATTAATTAATTTAAAATATTTTTTTGTATGGTAACGGAAACGGAGACCTTTGATTAAGGGCCAATATTGAATGCCCTGGCGGTGATTATATTTGCTGATCCTATAAAGTATTCGCCAATGTTTCAAAATTTCTTTCCATGCACCGATTAATGTATAGCCGGTAACATAAAAATGATTCGGTTCAGCTCCACAGCCGTTATATTCAAGTATTTTAAAATTTTTACCTTGTTTCAAATCCTCTACGGATTTACACATGATATCATAACGACCGTAAAAAAAATCATTGATACCAAGACTTATTTTATCAAGCATACTTACAAGATCATCATTAATTTCATAGCTTAGATCAATAAAATGAGCGCCGCGATTGTGATTGCCTGCATAACTTAAGATATATACCTCACCTGCCGGAATAATTTTATCAAAATTTGTTTCATGCTTCAATTTTAATTCGGCAAGCCTTTTTTTCGTTTTTAAATTCATTAATAGAAGTTCTGACAATGTATGGATACCATCGCCGGTCACACGCATTGGCACTTTTTGCAAAAAGCCGGTAATAGCGCCCTTTTCTTTATAAGGATAACGATAATAAAAAAGGCTTACTTCCACAGGAAAATCGACAAATTCCTGAATAAAATATTGTGCAGGAATTTTAGAATGATACTCTTTTAAATGTTCTTCATTTTCAATTTTTCTAAATAAAATTCCTTGTCCTCCTACTTCAGGCTTCACTATCAGCGGGTATTTAATTCCAGAAAGCAAAAGCCTTTTTTTTATGTCTTCAAAGTTTTCTGAAGGATTGACATTAAAATAAACAGGGCATAATTCAGGAGGCAAAAGATCATGCATTTCCTTTTTTGGCTCACCATCCATTCCGCCGAAAGTTAATTTTGGGTTGCTGGGCGTAAAAAACCAAACCGCCCGTGAGCGTATGATGTACCACAACCAAACGGGAGTAATCGGCGCATATAAAATTTTGAAAGGCCATTGCTCCCAATTTTTAATTTTCTTAATCAATTTTATTCTTTTTTTCGACATGCAAAAATAAGTTGAAACAGTTGAACCTGAAGCCCGATATCAAAATTGTTTGTTGTATTTTAGCCGCAAAAATTTACCGATAATGCACATTCCGACTATGGCAGAAATGATGGCTGAAGGCAAAACTCCGGAGATATTATTTTTTGTGGGATGCGCAGGAAGTTTTGACCAACGGGCACAAAAAATAACGAAAGCATTTGCAACAATATTAAATAAATTGGGAGTAAATTATGCAATTCTTGGTAAAGAAGAAATCTGCAATGGTGATCCTGCAAGACGCGCTGGGAATGAATTTCTCTTTCAAACGATGGCTTATCAGAATATCCAATTGCTCGATGGTTATGGAATTAAAAAAATTGTTACAACATGTCCTCATTGTTTTAATATTTTAAAAAATGAATATCCCGCACTAGGAGGTAATTATGAAGTAATCCACCATACGGTTTTCCTGCAACAATTAATTGATGATGGAAAAATAAAAATGAAAGAGTCAGGAAGTTTCAAAGGAAAAAAAATTACGTATCACGATAGCTGCTATATTGGTCGGGGCAATAATATTTATGAAGCACCACGAAAAGTTTTAGAAGCATTAGACGTTGAATTGGTTGAAATGAAACGCTCCGGCAGCAACGGCTTATGCTGTGGTGCCGGTGGCTCGCAGGTTTTTAAAGAAGAAGAAAAGGGCAATAAAAGGATTAATGAAGAACGAACCGAGGAGGCGATTGGAACAGGAGCAAAAGTCATCGCATCTAATTGTCCGTTTTGTATGATGATGCTCACAGATGGAGTAAAGTTCAATAAAAAAGAGGATGAGGTACAAGTAATTGATTTAGCAGAATTGATTGCTGAAAGTATGGAGGAATAGGTTGCTATTCTTAATTTATGGCCTTAGTTTAATTAAAAAAAATGTCTGAAGAAAAGAGTTTAAATTTTATAGAAGAGATCATTGAAGACGATCTGAAAAGTGGAAAATATAAAAGGATCTTAACCAGATTTCCTCCGGAGCCAAACGGCTATTTACACATAGGCCATGCAAAAAGTATTTGTTTGAATTTTGGTTTGGCACGTAAATATAACGGAACTACGAATTTGCGTTTTGATGACACCAATCCAATTACAGAAGATACAGAATATGTCCAGAGTATTAAGGAAGATATCCGCTGGCTAGGCTTCACCTGGAGCAATGAATATTATTCAAGTGATTATTTTGATGAATTATATTTATTTGCTGTAAAGCTTATTAATAAAGGGCTTGCGTATGTGGACGACAGCAGCTCAGAAAAAATAGCTGCGGATAAAGGAACGCCAACTGAGGCTGGAAAAGACAATGAATTCCGCAATAGAACTATAGAAGAAAACCTGCGTCTTTTCCAGGAGATGAAAGATGGAAAATATAAAGACGGGGAAAAAGTATTGCGGGCAAAAATTGATATGCGCGATATTAATATGCTCATGCGTGATCCGATTATGTATCGCATCAAACACGCACATCATCATCGTACCGATGATAAATGGTGCATCTATCCTATGTACGATTTTGCTCACGGTCAAAGTGATAGCATTGAGCATATTACTCATAGCCTTTGCACTTTGGAATTTGTACCGCATCGGCCTTTGTATGATTGGTTTATTGAAAAATTAGAAATATTCCCTTCTCACCAATACGAATTTGCGCGTTTGAATATGACCTATACGGTGATGAGCAAACGAAAATTATTGCAGCTGGTAAATGAAGGCTTCGTTTCCGGATGGGACGATCCAAGAATGCCCACCCTATCCGGTTTTAGAAGAAAAGGATATACCCCATCGAGTATCCGCACCTTCTGTGAAAAAATTGGCGTAGCGAAACGCGACAATTTAATTGACATTAGTCTTCTGGAATTTTGTATCAGGGAAGAATTGAATCTCACCGCCAACCGCGTTATGGCAGTTTTAAATCCTGTAAAACTAATCATAGACAATTATCGGGAAAATGAAACTGAAGAATTGACAACAGAAAATCTACCGAACGATCCGGAAAACACAAGGACGATTACTTTTTCCAAGGAACTTTGGATCGAGAAAGAAGACTTTATGGAAGTGCCCGTGAAGAAATGGTTTCGGCTGGCACCCGGACAAATGGTGCGATTAAAAAGTGCTTACATTATTAAATGTGAGAGTTTTAAAAAAGATGAAGATGGGAATGTGACAGAGATTCACGCTACTTATTTTCCTGAAAGCAAAAGTCATCATGACATGAGTCATTTAAAAGTTAAAGGAACGATTCACTGGGTCAACGCATCCGATGCTGTAACAGCAGAAGTACGGCTATACGATCGTTTGTTTACTGTAGAAAATCCATCTGCAGAAGAAGGTGACTTTAAAGAATATATTAACCCCAATTCATTAAAGGTTATCAAAAATGCTTTTATAGAGCCACATCTTCAACATGCTGAAACGTTCACTCACTTTCAATTTCTGCGAAACGGATATTTTTGTATTGATAAAGATTCGAAAAAAGATCAGTTAATCTTTAATAGAACTGTAACTTTAAAGGAAGGATTTAAAACTGCTTGAATTAAATGAATGATAGTAGAATAATAAATTCGCCCAATTCCTTCTTACGTTAATTTGAAGAAAAGCAAAGCAACGTGCTGATGTATGGCAGCGAGCTTATTAAGAGCTTTTTGCTGAAAAGACTTTAACAATCTAAAAAACAACGAAAACTTTTTTTCAGTAAATAAACAAATTTCTGGAATTCGATATAAATAAGCAACTCCTTCAATCAAAGAGCTATTTCTTTTTTAATCCAGAATCCTTCATCATTTCCTTATTTTCCTCCATCATTTGTTTTAATTTTTCCTGCTGTTTTCTCCATTCGCTGCTTTGGAAATATCGTTGTGATTCGGCGATAGATTTTTTAATATTTTCCTGCTGTTTTTTCCACTCATCACTTTTAAAATATGCAGTTATGGAATCGGCAGAATGTTTAATTTCCTCCTGTTGCTTTTTCCATTCAGGGCTCTTGAAATATTTCTGAACATTCGCTGCATTTTTTCGAATCTCCAACTGCTGTTTTTTCCATTCAGGACTATTAAAATATTTGCGCATCCTTGCCGCATTGTTCCGGATAACTTCCTGTTGCTTTTTCCATTCAGGACTCTTGAAATATTTTTGAATGTTCGCTGCATTTTTTTGAATCGCCAATTGCTGTTTTTTCCATTCAGGGCTATTAAAATATTTGCGCATCGAGATGGAATTTTTCTTTATTTCTTCCTCTTGCTTTTTCCATTCTTTACTGTTAAAATAATTGTTTACAGGAGAAACAGTATCAGCAATTCCAGGAGGCAATGGTGGTAAAGGCGGTAATGGAGGAAGATCAGTAACTGGCACTGGTGCTGCATTAGGCGGTAATGGCAAAAGAGCTCTTGTCAATGGCAAAGGAGAAGTTGTAACAGCAAAATCCTTCTGCAAAGGCTCTTTTGGCGGCAAAGGTGTGATCGGTTTTGGAGCCGTATCTGCTATTTGGTATAAAGGAAAATTATTTACGCTAAAAGTGTTTGATCCATTTTGCTCAGAATGTAAAAATGATATTTTTAAAACATGGCTTTGTGGATTAGCAGGCGCAGCTTTACTTTGATCCGGAGTAAGCCAGGCAACAGAAATAGATGCGCTAATAATAACCAAAAAAGTTATAAATTTTTGACGAAAATTAATGTGGTTGTTTTTCATTTCCATTATGTTTTTGATGCGATATAATAATTGTGAACGTTTCCCAATTGCAGCCAGCACAAACACCTGCTTTTGCAATGGTTCTTCCAAAGCAAGCAGGGCTTCGGCATATTGGTAAGGATCAGATAATTTCAATACCATTTCGTCGCAACATTTCTCACGCTCTTCACGAATATTTTTTGTAATCCACCAGGTGAAGGGATTAAAAAATAAAACGGTATCAATAACCGATTGAATCAGGTTTAAAAAATAATCATTGCGACGAATATGCGCCAGCTCATGCAGTAAAATTGCTTCAAATTGTTGAGGCGATAAACGGTTTATCATGGCTAGTGGCAAGAGAATAATGGGTTTAAAAAAGCCCATCATCATAGGCGTATCAATATGCTTCGAAAAAAAAGCATTCACTTTCCCAGGAATGTTTATTTTTTCGGCCATTTGCGTAATCCGTTCATGCCAACTGCTCTCCAATGCAGTAAGGCCGTGGGTTCTAAGCTTAATAGTTAGAAAATAATTATACACTAACCTGACAGTAAACCAAACAATTCCAAGCAAATAAAATGCAACGATCCAGGGTAAATAATGGTTTAGATAGGAAATGGATAGTGAGGATACTGAAGCGAAAGTTGATTGTTGAAAAGAGATTTGTTGCACGCCATTTTGAATACTTATTTGTTGTGAGGAGAATCCGCTTACTGCCATTGTCAACTGCCTGCTCAGTGTAATAACAAACCATACAGCGATGCCTACATAAGCAAAATAAAAAACAGCATATTTGATACGTGCAGAAGCATTTGGAATTAATTTCAATACCAGTAGCAGGCAAATAAAAACGATAAAAGCTTGCCATAAACTGTAAAATAACGTGAAGCCGAGCGCCTCTGCGGCAGGTGAAAAAAGAAAGCTGAAATGTTCCATCGTTTTTAAAACTTTTTTATGGTTAGTAAATCGGCAGTTTGGTAGATTTTATATCATCTATAAAGTCCCAGCTATTTTTTGAAACCGCTTTTAATTTTCACAGCTTCCTGATTTTCCATTTCCTTCAAATACTTTTTAATTTCCAAAATTTCTTCTTTAGAAGCCCGGTGATTGCCTAGCGCATGCATAACTAATTTGGCCGGCGAACCTTTAAACAAGCCATTTATCATTTTGCTTACTACTTGTTTTTGAATCGATTCTTTCTTCACCGCCGCTGCATAAACATGTGTCTTAGCCTGATCGTTCCGATGCAATAAACCTTTTTCATTCATAATCTGCATGAGTTTTAAAGTGGTTGTGTAACCTGCTTCCTTTGTTGCAGATAAAATTTGATGTACTTCGCGAACCGTGGATGGGCCTTCTTCCCACAATACCTGCAAGATTTCCATTTCACTTTCTGTCGGTTTATTCAATTTTAAATTCTTCATTATTTATTGCTTTACTACGAATTGTTTCGTACAACGAATGTACGAAGCCTTTCGTAAATACAAAATTTCGAAATGCTTTTTAGCAAAATTTAACAATCAGCCGATGAAAATCGTTACAAGAGAAATTAGAATAAATGGTTGAGGAGAAAAAACGCTTTATGATATTCATGCACAATTAGAAATATTGCTTATTAATCAATAACAGCACAAGCTTTTGCAATCATGGAAAATTAAAACAGAAATTTTCAATTAATTTCACTTTCATTAAAATAAAATCATGAGAAACAAATATTTTTTGGTTTTTTTTATCAGCATTTTAATTTCTATAGCTTCTAACGCCCAAAGTGATTTTGATGGGATAGAATCGAGCCTGAATAATATTTACAGGCTGTCTGATGCTAAGTCACGTTCTATCAGCCCTGAAAATTTTACCGGTGCAAAAGGGCAGGGAGGTATGGCTACAAAAGGAACAGGAGAAAATGCATCAAGAGATTTGGGACAGGGCTGGAAAGTCAGTCCCAGCGTCGTTATTAAAGCTCATACAACATTTACGGTCGCGGAAATTGATGGGCCAGGCTCTATACAACATATCTGGATGACGCCCACCGGTGTGTGGCGTAATTCCATTATTCGCTTTTATTGGGATGACGAATCTTCCCCTTCTGTGGAAGTTCCGGTCGGAGATTTTTTTTGTATGGGCTGGGGCCAATATTCGCCTTTGCAATCGCTTGCCGTTTGTGTCAATCCGGGAAGCGCTTTTAATTGTTACTGGCCAATGCCTTTTCGTAAAAAGTGCAGAATCACTATGGAAAATATTGATGATAAAGACATGGTACTGTATTACCAGGTTGATTATTTGTTGACGAAAGTTCCGGATGATGCTGCTTATTTTCATGCCCAATTTCGCAGAGTAAATCCTTTGCCTTATAAAACTAATTATGTCCTTGTTGACAGTATCAAAGGGCGCGGACAATATGTTGGAACCTATATGGCTATTGGGGTACACAATAATGGATGGTGGGGCGAAGGTGAAATTAAATTTTTTATGGACGGCGATACAAAATTTCCAACAATTAATGGAACGGGCACGGAAGATTATTTCTGCGGATCGTA
>Ga0157371_10003422_pt1 | contig 14414 bp, 15 predicted proteins | sample C45metaG_FD_113462 | JGI IMG/M metagenome (GOLD analysis project Ga0157371, IMG submission 113462) | Corn rhizosphere microbial communities from Kellogg Biological Station, Michigan, USA - C4-5 metaG | ecosystem: Host-associated > Plants > Roots > Rhizosphere > Soil | place: USA: Michigan...
GCCGCTGGCTGACCGAGCACTCGCCTCAAGCCGATTCCAAGGTCCTCGACTGCGTGCCGCAGGATAGGGTCTTCCCGCTCCGGCTGGAGGTGGAGACGAGCACGGGGGCGTTCGGCTGGCTCCTCGTCGGCCCGCGGCCGGACGGAAGCATTCCCGGAAATGACGAGCAGGAAGCGCTGGAGAAAATCGCGGCAACCCTCGGCCGCTCCATCAGGACCGTTCTGAGCCGCGAAGAAGACCGCTCCGAACTCATTCGCCTGCTCGAAGGCCACGGCGAAAGAATTGCCAAGATCGAGGCAATGCTGAAGATTTAATCGGCGTTCACTTGAGCGCAGTTCAGCTTCGTTGACCGCGTTGCCCCGCAGGAATAGTTACGGTTGATTCGAGGGGAGTCGGGCAAGCAGCATATCGTCAACTGAACTCGCCATTGTTGCGTCGCGAGAAACTCCTTGGAACCGGGAATTGAGGAGGATCATCACATGGGGGCTGTAAAGGTTTTCAGGATTGCAACGGCGATAGTCGTCCTTGCCGCATCGACGGCATCGCTCGCCACCGTCCTCGTCGTTCGCGCGGCCGGTCCGTCGGCGAAAGTCTATCCCCCCGGAAAGGCACTCCCGGAAAGCGCCAAGATCCAGCTCCAGTCTGGGGACAGCGTCATGCTTCTCAACACCAGCGGCGCGCGAACGCTTCGCGGCCCCGGCACCTTCGCCGTCGCTTCGTCGGGCGAAAACCTTGCCGACGCAGCGAACCGAAGGGCGCGCTTCAGCGCAATGCGAAGCGCCGCGGTTCCGCTGAACCCGAGCCCGTGGAACCTGGACATCACGCAAAGCGGCAAGATCTGCATCGCCAACCCCGCCAAGCTGACGCTGTGGCGGCCGGAGAAAGAGGATTCGATCAAGCTAACGATCAGCGGTGGCGGAATCGAGCAAACGCTCGATTGGCCCGCCGGCAAGGACACGATGGCGTGGCCCGCCTCGCTGCCGGTTTCGAGCGGTGTCGAATATCAGCTCAGCCAGCCCGACACCGGCGACATGGCGCGAGTGACGTTCGTCACTTTGGCGAACCCGCCGGTGGACACGGTATCGACGGCACAATCGCTGATTGCCAACGGCTGCGAAAGCCAGCTCGACGTGCTGGTCGACGGAGCGCCGAGCGCAGACTGACGGGAATCAGCCCCCGACGACGCCCTGGCCGCGCAGGCGGGCGAGCTCGGCGGGGGCAATGCCCAGCTCCTCGAGAACCTCGCTGGTGTGCTCGCCGAGACTCGGCGGAGGGAGGTCCGAATCCGCGCGCTCGCCGTCCATGCGAACCGGCGACCCGACCAGCGGCGTGCCCGCGATCGTCCGCACCATCGCCCGGTGCTGCGCCTGGACGTCGGACAGCGCCTGGCTGACGCTGTTGATCGGCCCGGCCGGGATTCCCGCATTCTCCAGCAGTTCCAGCCACTCCGCTGCCGGCTTGCAGCGCATGCAGGCAGCGACCAAGTCGACGATTGAGTCTCGGTTGGCGACGCGGGAGGCGTTCGTGGCGAAGCGCTCGTCCGCCGCCCACTCGGGATGGCCGCACAATTTCGCCAGGCGTTCGAACTGGCGGTCGTTTCCCACGGCGACGATGATGTGCTGATCGGCGGCCTCGAACGCCTGATAGGGAACGATGTTGGGATGCGTGTTGCCCTGCCGGGGCGGGTCCTCGCCCGAAATGAGCGCGTTCGACGCCTGGTTAGCGAGCATCGCCAATTGCGTGTCGAACAAAGCCATGTCGATGTAGGCGCCCTCGCCGCTCGTCTCCCGCCGATAGAGGGCCGAGAGAATGGCGACGGCGGTGTAGAGCCCCGTGAACAGGTCGACGACCGCGACCCCGACCCGCATCGGCTCTCCGCCGGGCTCTCCGTCGGGCCTGCCGGTGATGCTCATCAGCCCGCCCATCGCCTGGATGATGTAATCGTAGCCCGCGCGACCGGAATAGGGGCCGTCCTGGCCGAAGCCGGTGATCGAGGCGATGACCAGCCGCGGGTTGGAATCGTGTAGCGAGGCCGCATCGAGCCCGAACTTCGCCAGGCCGCCGACCTTGAAATTCTCGACGACAACGTCGGCGTGAGTCGCAAGCCGGCGGACGAGCGAAGCGCCCTCCTCAGTCGCGAAATCGATCGCGGCAGAACGCTTGCCGCGGTTCGCCGCGAGGAAATAAGCGGCGACCTTCTCCCCATTCAGAACGTGCCACGGCGGCCCCCAGTGGCGGGTATCGTCGCCCGCCCCCGGCTTCTCGACCTTGACCACTTCGGCGCCAAGGTCGGCGAGCAGCTGGGTGCACCAAGGGCCGGCGAGAACCCGGCTCAAGTCGAGAACGCGGATTCCCGCGAGCGGCGGCTTCACGCGGCGCGCCTGCGCCACGGCTTGCGATCGGCGAGGATGGCCTGGGCGGCGTTATGACCGGGAGCGCCAGTGACACCGCCCCCTGGGTGAGCTCCCGAACCGCACAGGTACAATCCTTTGAGCGGCATCCGGTAATCGGCGGCTCCGACCATCGGCCGGGCGCTGAACAATTGGTCGAGGCTCATCTTGCCGTGGAAAATATCGCCGCCGATGAGGCCGAAGCGCCGTTCGAGATCCAATGGCGAGTGGATCTGCCGGCCGATAACGGATTTGGCGAAGCCCGGCGCGTGCGAATCGACCGTTGCGATAATCGCATCGGCCGCTTTCTCCCGCTCCTTGTCCCAGCTCCGTCCCGGGCCGAGGTCGTAGCGGAAGTGCTGGCAGAAGAGCGACGCGACGTGCTTGCCCTTGGGGGCGAGGCCTGGATCGAGAGTGGACGGAATGAGCATCTCGATGATGGGCTGTTTCGACCAGCCGCTGACCCGCGCATCGACGTAAGCGCGGTCCATGTAACCGAGGCTCGGCGCCATGATAATTCCGGCCGTGAGGTGATCGCCTTTCTTCGGAAGCACCGTGAACTTGGGAAGCTCGGACAGAGCGACGTTCATCCGGAAGGTCGCGCTTTCACAGCGCCAGCCGTGCATCCGCTCGGATACGTCGGCGTCGACCGCTCCGTCGGGGACGAGCTTGTCGAACAAGAGTTTCGGATTGACCCCGGCAACGACGATGGGGGCGCGCATGGCCTTGCCGCCGGCGACGACTCCGACCGCTCGTCCGCTCTCGACGATCAGTTCTTCGACCGGCGAATTGAGGATGATGTCGACGCCCTTTTCGCGGCAGGCGCGTGCCATCGCCTGGGTGATCGAGCCCATCCCGCCGATCGCGTGCCCCCAAGCGCCCTCGACTCCCGCAGCCTCACCAAATAGGTGATGCAGTAGCACATAGGCTGTACCGGAATCGTAAGGCGAGGCAAAATTGCCGACGACTCCGTCAAACCCGAACAGCGCCTTCGTCAGGTCGCCCTGGAAATGGCGGTCGAGAATGTCGCCAGCACTTTTCACGGCAAAATCGAAGACCGTACGCGTTTCGGCGAGCGAAAGGCCGGCCATGTCCCGGCCAAGGCTGAGCAGCTTGGGCAAAGCGCTAATCTTGCTGCCGGCATTGGGCGGCGCCCTTAGCAGCCACTTCTTGAGAAGCCGGACCACCGTCTCGAGCTCGGCGACGTAGCGATCGTAGCCCTGCGCGTCGGCGGGGTTCAGCCGCTTGATCTCCCGTCGCGTGAGGCCGCCGCGGCCGCTGAGCAAATAATCCCCGTCGCCCGGCAGGAAGTTGTCGCGCTTCCTCAAGACGACCTTGAGGCCGTGCCGCTCCAGCTCCATGTCGCGGATGACCTTGGGCTGGAGCAGGCTGACGGTGTAGCTCGCGGCCGAATTGCGAAAGCCTGGAAGGAATTCGTCCGTCACCGCCGCTCCGCCGACCTTGTCCGCGGCTTCGAGGATGGTGACCTTGAGCCCCTTGCGAGCGAGATAATAAGCGCAAGTCAGTGCATTGTGCCCGGCACCGATGAGAATTGCGTCGCTCATCGCATCAGCACCAGTTCTTCAGCCATCGTCGGGTGGAGAGCCATGGTCGCATCGAAGTCGGCCTTCTTGAGCCTGGCCTTCACCGCCACCGCCGCCGCCTGCAAAATCTCCGGCGCGTCCGGCCCGATCATGTGAATCCCGACGACCCGGTCGCTCGCTCCGTCGACCACCAGCTTGTAGAGCGAACGCTCGTCGCGGCCGGCAAGGACGTTCTTCATCGGCCGGAAATCGGACGTGTAGGTCTTCACTGAGCCCAGCTTGTTGCGCGCCTGCCCTTCGGTCATTCCGACGCCAGCGATCGGCGGGTGGCTGAACACCGCCGATGGGATGCAGCCATAATCCACCTGCTTCGGGCCCTCGCCGAAAAAGCTGTCCGCGAACGCCTGGCCCTCGCGGATCGCGACCGGGGTCAGCTGCACCCGGTTGGTGACGTCGCCGACGGCGAAGATGGATTCGACCGACGTGCGGTTGTCGTCGTCGACCTTGACGGCGCCGTGATCGCCTAGCTCCACCCCGACCTCCTCGCACCCCAGCCCTTCCGTGTTGGGCTGGCGCCCGACGGCGACGAGCAATTGGTCGGCCTCGATATCGTCGCAGCCGGACATTCGCATTTTGAGGCGGCCGTCGTCGAGCTTCTCGACGGCGTCGATGGTCGAGTTGAACTTGAAGTCTATGCCCTTGCGGATCGAAATCTGGATGAGCCGGTCGACGATCTGCTGGTCGTAGCCGCGAAGCAGGACGTCGCTTCGGTTGACCAGGGTGACGCCGGAACCGAACTCGTTGAAAATGCCGGCGAACTCGTTAGCGATATAGCCGCCGCCGACGATCACGATCCGCTTTGGAAGCTCCTCCAAATTGAAGGTCTCGTTGGAGCTGATCGCATGCTCGATTCCCGGAATTTTCGGCATCTGCGGCCGCGCGCCAGTAGCGATGAGAATTTTCTCGGCGCTCACTTCGCGCCCCGAGGCAAGCCGCACCGAATGGGCGCCGGTCAGGACCGCCCGCTCCTCGAATATCTCGACGTCGTGGTTGGTCAGAGTCTCGGTGTAGGCGTCCTGGAGCCGCGACACTTCGCCAAGCACATTGTCGCGAAGGACCGGCCAGTTGAACGTTTTTGTGGGGATGTCCCATCCGAACATCGCCGCGTCGTCGAGATCCTCCGCGAAATGGGCGCCGTAGACGAGCAGTTTCTTTGGCACGCAGCCGCGGATGACGCAGGTGCCGCCAATCCGATATTCCTCGGCGATTCCGACCTTCGCCCCAAGGGCGGCCGCCACTCGCGAGGCGCGCACTCCGCCGGAACCGGCGCCAATCACGAAAAGGTCGAAATCAGCCATCCAGCCCCGCTCTTTCCATCAACGCCCGTGTCGAGGCATCGAGATCGTCGCCGCCCTCCCCTTGTGCAAGCTCGCGGGCAATCCGCTTGCCCAGCTCGACCCCGAACTGGTCGAACGGGTTGATGCCCATCAGCACTGCCGCGGCGAACGTCCGGTGCTCATAGAAAGCAAGCAGCGCGCCGAGCGTCCTTGCATCGAGCCGTTCGAGAAGGATCGTCGAGCTCGGCCGGTTGCCGGGATAGTTGCGATTGGGGTCGTCGCTCGATCCGCCGCGCATGAGCGCGGCGCCCTGCGCGAAGGCATTGAGGAGGAGCAACCGGTGGTGCTCGGGCAAGGGCGTTACGTCCTCGGCGACCGCCAGGAACTCCACCGGGATCAGCGCCGGCCCTTGATGCAGGAGCTGGAAGACCGCGTGCTGCGCATCGGTCCCGACCCCGCCCCACAGCACCGGCGCCGTCGGCCGGTCGATCGTTTTGCCGTCGCTGGTGACCGACTTGCCGTTGGATTCCATCACCAGCTGCTGAAGGTAAGGGACCAGGAGGCGAAGCCGTTCGTCATAGGGGAAGACGCCGCGAGTCTGGCAGCGAAGCTTCTGCGTGTAGAGAAGATCGGCGAAGGCGGCGATCAGCGGCACGTTCGCCGGAGGTTCCGAATAGCGGAAATGGCGGTCCATCTCGGCTGCGCCCTCGAGCAATTCCTCGAACGCGTCCCAGCCGAGCGCAAGCGCCGCCGACACCCCGACGGCGCTCCACAAGGAGTAGCGGCCGCCGGTTCCTTCGGAGAACTGGAGCACCCGGCTTTCGTCGATTCCGGCCTCAAGAGCCGCATCGGGTGAAGCGGTCACGGCGATGACGCGGCCATAGGGATCGGCCACGCCGGAGCGGCCAAGCCAGTCGAGCGCCGCCGAGAGATTGGCCATGGTCTCCGCGGTCGTGAAGGTCTTGGACGCGACGACAATCAGGGTTGTCTCCGGATCGAGCTTCTCGACTGCCCGCTCGAACGCCCGCGGGTCCACGTTCGACAGGAAGCTGACCGTCGTCGGCGTCTCGGCTCGGCGCAGCGCATCGACAAGAAGCTCGGGCCCCAGGACCGATCCCCCAATCCCGATATGCAGGACTCCGGTGATGCCACCGAAGGCGCCCGCTTCGATCGCGTCGACAAGGGCGCGCACCCGGAGCCGCCGCGACGAGGCGAGCTTGACCGCCTCCGGATTGCCGGAACCGCGCTCGGCCGGATGGTCCGCCGAACGGTCCTCGCTTGGATTGACGATTTCGCCCGCAAATAGCGCATCGCGCGCCGCGTCGAAGTCGCGCTGCTTCGCCAAGTCCGCGAACGCGGCCAGCAAGCCCTCGTCGAGGTGAGTCTTCGACCAATCGAAATAGATGCCGGCGACCTGCCACGACAGTCGCTCAAGCCGGTCGCGGCCGTCGGCGAACAGCTCGGCAAGCGGCCGCAGCGGCTGGTCCTCGATGCTCTTCCAGGCGTCCTTTGCCATTGGCCGAGCGTCATAGTGGAGGATCGCGATATTGCCATAGCTTGACGTTGCCGCCGCACCGCTCACACAAGCGCGCGATGAGCCGCCGCAGGTCGACAAGAAGGGATCGTTCGGAAGGCGGCGGGCTGCTCCGGCTGATCGTCATCGTCGCACTTCTGGCGTGGCTGGTGCGAAGTTTTGTGTTCACGCCCTTCAGCATCCCCTCGGGATCGATGCTGCCGACGCTATACATCGGCGATTACCTGGTCGTCGCCAAGTGGCCGTACGGCTATTCGCGCGACAGCTTTCCGTTTCATTTTCCGGGGATTCACGGTCGTTTCCTGTCGCACTTGCCGAAGCGCGGCGACGTCGCCGTGTTCGTTCCGCCGGGCCACGAGAGCGAAGATTATGTGAAGCGGGTGATCGGGTTGCCGGGAGACACGGTAGAGATTCGCAACGGCCAGCTGATTCTCAACGCAAAGCCGGTCCGCCGCGACGATCCGCGGCCGGTCGCGATCGCGATTTCCGCCAACAGCCCGTGCCGGGTAGTCCCGCCGGCGAGACCGTTGGTGCGAACTAGCGGCAACCACCGCGCCTGCGTTTATTCGAGCTATCGCGAAACGCTCCCCAACGGCGCCAGTTACAGGGTCTTCGAGCAAGTGAGCGGCGGCATGGCCGACAATTTCCCGAGCACGCGCGTTCCGCCAGGCCGTCTTTTCCTGATGGGGGACAACCGCGACGATAGCCTCGACAGCAGATTTTCCGTCGCCGAGGGCGGGATCGGCTTCGTTCCGATGGAGAATCTGGTCGGCCGCGCCAGCACGATCTTTTGGTCGACCGACGGAAGCTCGAGCTATTTCGAGCCGTGGACGTGGTTTACGGCGCTTCGCAGCAGCCGCGTCGGCAACAGCCTGGCGCCGGCCGACCGATGAACGAAGAGCTGACCGAGTTCGTGCGCTCCACGCTCGGCCACAAGCCGGCGGACCCGAAGCTGTTCGAAGCGGCGCTGACCCATTCGAGCCGCAATGGCGACAATTACGAACGGCTGGAATTTCTCGGCGACCGCGTCCTCGGCCTGGTCGTCGCGCACTGGCTGTACGAGCGCTTTCCCGACGAGCCCGAGGGCAAGCTGTCGCGGCGGTTCAACACTTTGGTGGACCGGGTGACCTGCAGCGGCATCGGCCGTGAAATGGGGCTTCCGGCGATCATCCGGCTTGGAAAGCAGGCCCGCGACGACGGCGCCAACTGGAGCGACAACGTGGTCGGCGACGTCGTCGAGGCGCTGATCGGGGCGGTCTTCCTGGAAGGCGGCCTCGACCCGGCGGAGGCGCTGATCCGGCGCTTTTGGGAACCGCTGGTCGAGGAACAGCGCGGCGTTCCCAAGCATCCCAAGTCGGCGCTCCAGGAACTTGCCGCATCGCGCGATCTTCCCAACCCGCATTATGAGGTCGTGTCGCGAACCGGCGCCCACCACGCGCCGCAATTCACCATCCGGGTGTCGATCCGGTCGCTTGGCGAAGCGGAAGCGGAAGGCCCGAGCAAGCAGGACGCGGAAACCGAGGCGGCCAGGGCGCTGCTGGAAAAGCTGCAATGACCGAGCCGCAAACGCGCGCAGGCTTCGTCGCGGTCGTCGGCGCGCCGAACGCCGGCAAATCGACGCTGGTCAATGCGCTGGTCGGTCAGAAAGTGGCGATCGTCAGCGCCAAGGCACAGACCACGCGGTCGCGCCTGATGGGCATCGCCGTCGAAGGCGAAACGCAAATTCTGCTGGTCGACACGCCCGGTATCTTCCAGCCGCGGCGGAGGCTCGACCGGGCGATGGTTCAGGCGGCCTGGAACGGAGCCGAGGATGCCGAGCGGGTCCTGCTGGTGGTGGATTCCGACGCGGGGATCAGCGGCGAGGTCGAGCGGGCGATCGCCGGCCTCGAAAACCGGCAGCACCCGCTCTTCATCGCGCTCAACAAGGTCGACCTGGTCAAGAAAGAGAAGCTGCTCGGGCTCTCGGCCGAGCTGACGGAGCGGCTCAATCCCGACCAGGTGTTCATGATAAGCGCCTCCAAGGGGGACGGCGTTGCCGACCTCAAGACGGCGCTCGCCAAGAGCTTGCCCGAGGGTCCGTGGCTTTACCCCGAAGACGAGGTATCCGACGCAACCGACCGGATGATCGCGGCCGAACTGACCCGCGAGCAAATCTACAACCAGCTTTACCAGGAGCTGCCTTATGCGTCGGCTGTCGAGACCGAAACCTGGCAGGACCGGGCCGACGGCTCGACCGAAATCCGCCAGCAGATCCTCGTCGAGCGCGACAGCCAGAAAGCGATCATCATCGGCAAGGGCGGTTCGCGGCTGAAGGAGATCGGCCAACGGGCCCGCGAAGCCATCGCCGAACATCTCGGCCGGAGGGTCCATCTCTACCTCCACGTGAAGGTGAACCCGAAGTGGGGCGAGGACCGCTCGCTCTATCGCGACATCGGGCTCGAGTGGGCTGACTAGGCCAGTACTTGGTCCACCCACACCGGTACCAGCTCGCCCGCGGGGCCGGTCCTGCTCTCGTCGAATAGGAAGCTTCCGAGGCTGGGCTCCAGGTTGATCTCCAGCGTCTGGGCGCCTTCATGCCGCGCCGTCTGGACGAATCCGGCCGCCGGATAGACCGCGCCGGAGGTTCCGATCGAAACGAACAGGTCGCATTGTCGAAGCGCGCCTTCGATCCGCTCCATTGCATACGGCATCTCACCGAACCAGACGATGTCCGGGCGGACCATTCCCGCAGTTCCGCAGGCCGGGCACTCGGCGCTTTCGCCCATGGCACCCGTCCAGCCGAACCGCTCGTTGCAGCGAAGGCACCAGCCCCTCGCCAGCTCTCCGTGCATGTGGACGAGGCGAGTCGAGCCGGCGCGCTCATGCAAGTCGTCGACATTCTGGGTGACGAGGAGGAGTTCGCCCGGCCATTCCCGGTCCAGCCGCGCCAGCGCTCTGTGGGCCGCATTCGGCTGGACTTCGGCAAGCTTTGCCCGCCGGGCGTCATAGAAAGCGTGAACCAGCGCCGCGTCGCGGAGGAAGGCCTGCGGCGTGCACACATCCTCGACCCGATGCCCCTCCCACAGCCCGTCGGGTCCTCGGAACGTCGCAAGTCCGCTCTCGGCTGAAACTCCCGCGCCGGTGAGAATGACGATGTTGCGGATTGCATCCATGCCCCGCCGTTAGCTCCACGCGCAGAATTTGCGAACCTTCGAGGCCCTTTGCTCGTTGGTATGGCAACTGAAACAAAGGAGAATCCAAATGGACGACCATGACCATGGAATCGACGACGACCGCACCGAGGGAAGCCTCAAGCAGGCCGGCGGCAACCTCAAGGAAGGCGCCGGGGACGTGCTCGGCGACGAGAAGATGAAGCGCGACGGCCAGGCCGAACAGGCGGAGGGAAAGCTCCAGAATGCCTGGGGAAGCGCCAAGGACGAAGCGCGCGACATGGCCGACGACAACGACGACGACGACCAGGCTTAAGCTTCAACAGACGCAGACGGGCGGGCGCGGAAGCGTCCGCCCCTCGCTCAAACAGACGCTAGCATGACCGCGCAAATTTGATTTTGCCGCGGACGCTGCCTTACAAAGCTCGTCCCTATCGAAAGTTAAGGAGATGAGGATGCGTCTATTCGCCTTGAAGAATCTTGTTTGCGCGGCCGCGCTCGCCGCGTCCCCCGCATTTGCTGCGACTCCGGCCGAGGTCGCGCCGGGCATGCAGGTCGTCGACCCGAGCGGCGGCGTCGTCGGGGCGGTGGTTGCCATCAAGGGCGACGCTTTGGTGATCAAGACGGCAAAGCACGAAGTGCAGCTACCGATGTCGGCATTCACCGCCGCCAAGGGCAAGCTTTTGTTCGGTCTGACGGCCGCTGAGGTCGATGCACAGGCGGACCAGCAGGCCGCCGCCAACAGCCAGGCCATCGCCGTCGGTACGCCGGTCTTCGGCAGCGACGGCACGCCCGCCGGAACCATCGAGGCGGTCGAGGAACCGCTGGTGACGATCAAGCTCGCCACCGGCCAGTCGGTCCGGGTCCAGCGTTCCGGCCTAGCGCCCAACGGGCAAGGCGTCGTCATCGGCGTGACCACGGCCAAGCTCAATGCAATGGCCGCGCAGTCCGCCGCTCCAGCTCCGCGGAGCGAAGGCGACTAAGACCTTTATTGCGGAACGTCCGTCGCCTTTCGCGATTGAGACTTGATGGCGAGCGGACGCACTCGGATCGGCACCGGCGGATGGACCTATCCGCCCTGGCGCGGGAGCTTCTATCCGCCCGGCCTGCCGCAAAAGCGCGAGCTCGATTATGCCTCGCGGCAGTTCGGCGCGCTCGAGATCAACGCCACCTTCTATGGCCGGCAAAGTCCGAAGAGCTGGAAAGCGTGGGCGGAAGCGGTGCCCGACAATTTCCAGTTCGCGGTGAAGGGCTCGCGCTATTGCGTCACCAGGCCGAAGCTCGCCGACGCCGCGGAGGGGCTTGCGACCTATTTCGCCCAGGGGCTTTCGGCGCTCGGAACCAAGCTCGGTCCGATCCTGTGGATGCTCGCCGCGCGGCGCCAGTTCGATCCTGACGATATCGCCGGCTTCCTCGACGTGCTTCCGCGCGAGATCGACGGGATCCGGCTCCGCCACGCAATCGAGCCGCGTCACGACAGCTTCCGCGACGAGCGCTTTTTCGGGCTTTGCCGCAAGCACGACGTCGCAATCGTCTTTGGCGACGACGAAGACTTTCCATGCATCGACGCGGACACGGCGAGCTTCGCTTATGCAAGGCTGCAATGCATGAAGGAGGATGTGCCGACGGGCTATGCACCGACCCGGCTCGACGAGCTGGCCGAGCGCATCAAGCGCTGGGCGGACGAAGGCCGGGATTCCTATGTCTTCCTCATCAACGGAGCCAAAGTGAGGGCGCCCGCCGCCGCGCTGGCCCTGCAGGAGCGGCTTCGCTAATCAGCTCGAATGAACGCCGTGCAGCAGCCGATCCGAATCGTCCTGTTCGCCCCCGAAGGACGAATGGGCAAAGCGATCGCCGCGGCCGCGGCAGAGACGGACGAATTCGAAATCTCCGATGGCGACGGCGACGTGCTCGCCGATTTCTCGGCGCCCGGCGCGCTCTCGTCGAGCCTCGACCGAGCCGTCGCCGCCGGCATGCCGATCCTGGTCGGCACGACAGGCCTCGGGTCCGATGCCGACGATCTGATCGCCGCGGCCGCCAAGAAAATCGCCGTCCTATGCGCCGCCAATACATCGCTGGGCGTGGCGGTGCTTTCCGACCTCGTCGAGCGGGCCGCGCACGCGCTTGGCCCCGACTGGGACATCGAAATCGTCGAGATGCACCACCGGATGAAAGCCGATTCGCCGTCGGGAACGGCGCTTGCTCTCGGCGAGGCGGCAGCCAAGGGACGCGGAACGCCGCTGAAAGCCGAGCGGGGCCGCGACGGCACCGGCCTCAAGCGTCAGAAAGGGGCGGTCGGCTTCGCCTCGATTCGCGGCGGGACGGTGGCCGGCGAGCATGACGTGATCTTCGCCGGAACGGACGAGCGGCTGATCCTATCGCACCGCGCCGAGAGCCGGATGATCTTCGCCCGTGGAGCGCTGGTCGCGGCGCGTTTTCTCGTCGGACGCCAGGCCGGGCTCTATTCGATGCGCGACGTCGTCGGCGCGCTGTGAAGCGCGAGCAGGCTTTTGAATTCTTCCGCAGGCTTGCGGAGGACAATCCGTCGCCGACCACAGAGCTGGAATACACCAACCCCTACACCTTGCTCGTTGCGGTGGTGCTTTCGGCCCAGGCCACCGACGCAAGCGTCAACATCGCCTGCCGTCCTTTGTTCAAAAAGGTTCAGAAGCCCGAGCAGATGATCGAGCTGGGCGAAGACGCTGTCCGCGACGCCATCAAGACGGTCGGCCTGTTCAACACCAAGGCAAAGAACGTCGTCGCTCTGTCGCACGCGCTGATCCGCGATTTCGGCGGCGAAGTGCCGCGCACCCGCGATGAGCTTCAGTCGCTCCCGGGCGTCGGCCGCAAGACGGCCAACGTCGTCGTCAACACCGCCTGGGGAGAAGAGACGTTCGCGGTCGACACGCACGTCTTCAGGGTCGGCAACCGGACCGGCCTGGCGCGCGGCAAGACCCCAGACGATGTGGAGGCCAAGCTGGAGAGGATCGTGCCGCAGCCTTTCCGGCGCGACGCCCATCACTGGCTGATCCTTCACGGCCGCTACACCTGCAAGGCGCGAACGCCCGAATGCTGGCGATGCGTCGTCGCCGACCTTTGCGCCTACAAGCCGAAGACGCCGGCGCCTAAGACCAAAGCCTCTCGAACCGCGAACCTAGCGTCGTCAAAAGCTCGTACTGGCTAAGCCCGGAGGCTTGCGACGCGGTCGGAAGGTCGTAGTCGAGCTCGACCCAGTCGCCTTCCTTCAGCGCGGGCACGGAATCGCAGCCGAGAGCGACGAGGTCCATCGACACGCGGCCGAGAACCGGCAATGCAAATTCACCGGCAAAGGCACTTCCGCGCGACGAGAAGCCGCGCAGATAGCCGTCCGCATAGCCGATGTTGACGATGGCAGCCTCGGTATCGCCGGAACCGACAAAAGTAGCGCCGTAGCCGCAGCTTTCGCCGGCTGGAATCATCCGCCGCTGGACCACCTGCGCCTCGATCCTCGCCACCTGGTGGATGTTCCCTTCCGCCTCGCGCCGTGGAACCCCCCCGTACAGCGCCAGGCCGGGCCGGACGAGATCGAAGCTATAGTCGTGGCCGAGGCAGATGCCCGCGGAATTCGCCATGGAATAGCGCTTCGCCTGAACGGTCGTCGCGGCCTCGCGAAACGCGTTGCGCTGGCGCTCGTTCATTGCCGAATCCTCGTCGGCGCAGGCAAGGTGGCTGTGCAGGGTTTCGATCGCCAGCCCGTCGAGGGCGTCGACTTCGCCTGGACGCAGGCCGAGCCGGTTCATGCCGGTATCGATCATCACGTCTGCCGGCCGGCCGGGAGCGGCCACCTTCCATCGCTGAACTTGCTCGACGCTATTGAGAACCGGCCGGGCATTGGATTGCAGTGCGGCCTCGACATCCGACGGGCCGACTCCGTGAAGTACCACCAGTTCTGAATCGCCTGGCACTTCGCCGAGCGCTCCAGCTTCAGCGTAAGTAGAAACGAAGAAGGTCCTGCAGCCGCTATCATGCAGCGCTTGCATCGTTTCGCGGGCGCCGACGCCATAGCCGTCGGCCTTGATCGCCGCTCCCGCCGGCACGCCGGCGCGGTCCTGAAGCCAGCGGAAATTATGCTGGAGCGCGGCCCGGTCGAGCCTCAGCCTTAGCGGTCGATGCATGGCTTCGGCCTAGCCTCGCTACCCTTGCGCGTCGAGTTTCGCCTTCGCACCCGCCCAATCGCGCCCGTCGAACTGCTCGACCTCCAGGTCGAGCGGCTGGTCGAGGCAGTTGGCGTTCACGCTCCATGAACCGGGGTGCGATCGCGGCTGGTAGAAGCTCTTCACGCCGCAGCTTTTGCAAAAGAGATGCTCGGCGATCCCGGTGCCGAAGCGATAGCTGGCGAGGGAATCGCGGCCCGTCAGAAGCTCGAACCGGTCGTGCGGGACCATGAGGTGGAGGAAGCCCGTCATCCGGCACACGGAGCA
>Ga0157371_10003425_pt1 | contig 14408 bp, 7 predicted proteins | sample C45metaG_FD_113462 | JGI IMG/M metagenome (GOLD analysis project Ga0157371, IMG submission 113462) | Corn rhizosphere microbial communities from Kellogg Biological Station, Michigan, USA - C4-5 metaG | ecosystem: Host-associated > Plants > Roots > Rhizosphere > Soil | place: USA: Michigan...
ATACGGCCGCCCGCCGTGCCTGCGCCGGGGCCGATGTCGATCAGCCAGTCGCTGCCGGCCACCACCTGCAGGTTGTGCTCCACCAGCACCACGGTATTGCCTTCGTCGACCAGGCCGTGCAGCTGGCGCATCAGGCGCTCGACGTCGGCCGGGTGCAGGCCGGTGGTGGGTTCGTCGAGCACATAGAGGGTGGTGCCACGACTGGTGCGCTGCAATTCGGTGGCCAGCTTGATGCGCTGGGCCTCGCCGCCGGAGAGTTCGGTGGCCGGCTGGCCGAGGCGCAGATAGCCCAGGCCGATGTCGGCCAGCACCCGTAGCGCCCGCGCCACGGTGGCTTCCTCGGCGAAGCAGGCCAGGGCCTCGTCCACCGTCAGGCCCAGGACCTCGGCGATGGTCTTGCCTTGCCAGCGCACCTCCAGGGTCTCGGGGTTGTAGCGCGCGCCCTGGCAGGTGGGGCAGGCGGCGTAGACACTGGGCATGAACAGCAGTTCGACGCTGACGAAGCCTTCGCCCTCGCAGGTCGGGCAGCGGCCCTTGGCGACGTTGAAGGAGAAGCGCCCGGCGTCGAAGCCCCTTGCCTGGGCCTCGGGGGTGGCGGCGAACAGCTTGCGCACCCCGTCGAACAGCCCGGTGTAGGTGGCGAGGTTCGAGCGCGGCGTGCGGCCGATGGGTTTCTGGTCCACCGGCACCAGGCGCCGGATACCGCCGAGGCCACCGACCACCTGGCCGGTGGTGGCGGGCAGGGCATCGCCATCCAGTTCCGGGGCTTCGTCGCCGTCTTCGGCGGCGCGCTGGCCCAGGTCGGCGCCGACCAGCTCCAGCAGCGCCTGGCTGACCAGGCTGGACTTGCCCGAACCGGAGACGCCGGTCACCGCGGTCAGGCAGCCCAGGGGAAAGGCGGCGTCCAGCGCTTGCAGGTTGTTGCGGGTGACCCCGGCCAGGCGCAGCCAGCCCTGGGGCTCGCGGGGTGGTCGGGTCTCGCGTTGCGGCGCGGCGAACAGATAGCGTGCCGTCACCGACTCCTCGACCTCGGCCAGACCGGCGGGCGGACCGCTGTAGAGCACCCGGCCACCGCCTTCGCCGGCTGCGGGACCGACATCCACCAGCCAGTCGGCGCGCTTCATGGTGGCCAGGTCGTGCTCCACCACGAACAGTGAATTGCCCTGGGCCTTGAGGCCGTCGAGGGCTTCCAGCAGCGACTCGCCATCGGCCGGATGCAGGCCGGCGGAGGGTTCGTCCAGCACATAGACCACGCCGAACAGCTGGGACACCAGTTGCGTCGCCAGGCGCAGTCGCTGCAACTCGCCGGAGGACAGGGTGGTGGTGCTGCGCTCCAGCGCCAGGTAGCCGAGGCCCAGGCGGGTCAGGGTCCGCAGCCGCTCCAGCAATTCGCTGGCCATGCGCTGGGCGGCCAGGCGTTTTTCCGGTGAGAGATCGGGGGTGCGGCGCACGTCCGGGGCGCTGGCGTGGTCGCTGCCGCCAGCGGCCTTGCGTCGGGCGCGGTCCTGCCGGCCGGTCTTGGCGTCCAGTGCGCGGGTGTCCTTCGTCTCGTCGAAATCGCCAGCCGCGACCCGGCGCAGCAGCACGGTCAGGTCGTCCAGCGGCAGGCGCGACAGCTCGCCGATGTCCAGGCCGGCGAAGGTCACCGAGAGCGCCGCCCGGGTCAGGCGCTTGCCGTGGCACAGCGGGCAGGTCTGGCCGATCATGAAGCGCGCCGCGCGCTGCTTCATCTTGGCGCTCTGGGAGTTGGCGAAGGTGTGCAGCACATGCCGACGTGCCCCGGTGTAGGTGCCCTGGTAGCTGGGCTCGGCCTGGCGCTTGAGCGCGGCGCGGGTCTGCTCGGGGGTGAGGCCGGCATAGACCGGCACCGTGGGCTGCTCCTCGGTGAAGAGGATCCAGTCGCGCTGTTCCTGCGGCAGGTCGCGCCAGGGAATGTCGACGTCATAGCCCAGGGTCACCAGGATGTCGCGCAGGTTCTGTCCGCCCCAGGCGGTGGGCCAGGCGGCGATGGCGCGCTGGCGGATGGTCAGCGACGGGTCCGGCACCATGGAGGCCTCCGTCACCTCGTAGACCCGGCCCAGGCCGTGGCACTCGGGGCAGGCGCCCTGGGGCGTGTTGGGCGAGAAGTCCTCGGCATAGAGCATCGGCTGGTCGGCGGGATAGCGTCCGGCGCGGGAATAGAGCATCCGCACCAGGCTGGACAGCCCGGTCACGCTGCCCATGGACGAACGACTGCTGGGCTGGCCGCGCTGCTGCTGCAGGGCCACCGCCGGCGGCAGGCCCTCGATGGCTTCCACCTGGGGCACTCCCACCTGGTCGATCAGTCGCCGGGCATAGGGCGCCACGGATTCGAAGTAGCGGCGCTGGGCCTCGGCATAGAGGGTGCCGAAGGCCAGCGACGACTTGCCCGAGCCGGACACCCCGGTGAACACCACCAGGGCATCGCGGGGGATGTCCACGTCGACGTTCTTCAGGTTGTGCTCGCGGGCACCGCGGACGGAGACGAAACCGGGACGGGGAGAAGAGGGCATGACGGGCGGAAACCTTGACTGGAAGCGTGCAGACTCGGACCGCGTCAGGGCGCAAAGGATCGCCGGGCGATAGCGGACGACCGGACCGAGGTCTCGCCGTCCGCTTGCGCTGGGCTCAGAAGTTGTAGCTGACCGACAGCGTCGCGTTGCGCGGTGCACCATAGTTGCCGCTGGTGGCGTTGTTGTACAGCGACAGCAGGTATTTGCGGTCGGTGAGGTTATTGAGGTTGAGCTGGGTGCTCCAGTGTTCGTCGAAGTTGTAGCTGCCCAGCACATCCACCAGGGCATAGGCGTTCTGGTGGATGCGGCTGTTGTTGTCGTTCTCGATACCGCTCTGCCATCTCAGCCGCGCGCCGACCTTGGCCTGGGGCAGGCCCGGCAGGCGATAGGTCGCCAGGCCACGCAGGCTGTGGCTGGGGACGAACTTACGCGCCCGCTCGCCATCCGCATCGTCGATGCGCACATAGGTGTAGCCGGCCAGCAGGTCCAGGCCGGGCAGCGCCTCGCCGGAGGCCTGCAGTTCCAGGCCATGGCTCCGGTAGTCGGTGGTGTCGTAGAGATAGCGCGAACCGGCGAGCACCGAGGTGGAGGCCACGTTGCGCTGTTCGGTCTTGAACACCGCGGCGGTCAGGCTCAGGCGATCGTCGAACAGGCCGCCCTTGATCCCGGCCTCCAGGCTCTTGCCCTCCAGGGGGTCGAGCAGCCGGCCATCCAAGCCGAAGCTGTATTGCGGGCTGAAGATCTTGGTCCAGCTGGCATAGAGGCTCCATTGCGGACTGAGGTCGTAGACCAGGCCGGTGTAGGGGGTGACCTCGCCATGGGCACGGGTGTAGTAGTCGGCACCGTAGCTCAGGCCGCTGGCGTCGGCGCTGAGCATTCGCGCGCCGACGATCCAGTGCAGGTCGTCGATCAGGTTGAAGCGGGCGCCGGCGAACAGGCTCTTCTGGCGATCGGTGAAATCCTGGGTATGGCCGAGGTCGTCGGTGTATTGCAGCGAGGGCTCGGGGACGCCGGCCAGGGAGCCGGAGAGGGTGGTGGGGTAGTAGCCGTCCTCGGCGAGGATCTTTTCCCGCAGCTTCTGGTGCGTGCGGCCATAGCTGGCGCCCAGGGTGAGTTCGTGGTCGCGGCCGAACAGCTCGAAGGGGCCGGACAGCCTGGCCTCGCCGATCAACTGGTGCGCCTTGCTGGCGGAATGGTCGCCGAAGGCGGTGGCGTCGTCGCCGCTGACGCCGAAGATGTAGTACATGTCGGCGTTCTGCCGCTCGGTGACGCCGGTTGCGGTGAGGGTGCCCTGCCAGCCGTTGCCGAAGTCGTGGGTGAATTCGCCGAAGACGCGCTGGGTGTCCAGGTTCCAGTAGGTCCAGTCCTGGCCGATGCTGGCGCTGCGACTGCCGTAGTGCAAGGGATTGCCGTCCACGTCGGCCAGCGGCAGGTTGCCCCAGGAGCTGCCGTTGGCGTCGCTGTTGTGCTGGGAGAAGCCCAGGGTGAGGGTATCGGCGTCGCTGAGGTCGAAGGCCACCAGGCCGGCCGCTATGTTCTTCTCATGGCCGTAGCGATCCAGCCAGGAGTTGCCCTTGTCGTGGGCGTAGATGAAGCGTCCGCGTACGTTGCCCGTCTCGGTCAGGGGGCCGGAGACATCGGCATCCACTCGGCGGTTGTCCCAGGAGCCGACGCTGGCGCCGAGCTTGGCCTGGAAGTCGGCGGTGGGCCGCTTACGGACGAAGTTGACCGCGGCGGAGGGATTGCCGGTGCCGCTCATCAGGCCATTGGCCCCGTGCAGGACGTCCACCTGCTCGTATTCGGCCAGGTCCTGGTCGCCCACCAGGGTGGTGCTGACGAAGGGCATGCCCATGCCGTCGTACTGGAAGCTGTTGATGTCGAAGCCGCGCGAGGTGAACTGGGTGCGATCGGTCTCGATCTGCTCGACGGTCACCGAGGGGGCGGCGCGCAGGGCTTCCTTGATGCTCTGCAGGCGAAAGTCCTCGACCTGGTCGCGGGTCAGGGTGGTGATCGCCTGGGGCGTCTGGCGTTCGCTCAGGCCCAGGCGCGTGGTGCTGGTGCTGACCGGGCGCCGGTAGCCGGCATCGGCGCCGCCACCCGCGGCGCTGGCCTGGATGGTGGTCTCGGGCATGGCCAGGGCGGCCTCGGCACCGCCACCCTCCAGGGTGTAGATGCCGGCACCGCGTTCGCTCCAGCGGTAGCCGCTGCCACGCAGCAGGCGCTCGAAGCCCTGGTCGAGGGTATAGCGGCCCTGCAGTCCCGGACTGCTGCGCCCGGCCAGGGGCGCCGGATCGAACACCAGCTGGACCCCGGACGTGGCGGCGAAGCGGGCCAGCACCGCATTCAGCGGACCGGCGGGAATTTGGTAGTCACGCAGCTCCGCGGCGGCCAGGGCCGGCAGCGGCAGCAGGGCCAGTCCGGCCCCAGCCAGGGGCAGGCCCTGCAGGGCGACGGCCAGGATCAGTGGGGTGAAGGCTCGGGTGGCGGGTTGCTGCCGGTGGATCTTTGCCATGTCGTGTTGCCGTCCTCTTGAGCGCACCAGGCGCGGGCTGCCACCGCTCCCCATGAGGGTGTCTGCAGCTATCCCGGACGAAGGCGGAAAAGTGCTCAGGGCAGCGTGAACTTTTTTCGGCTGTATCGCTGGGGTTCAGGGCGCGCCCACCGCGACCCAGTAGCGGGTACGGTGGATGACGCGGATCGGCAGGGTGCGTTCCAGCGCCAGCAGGGCCTGGTCGGTGTCGTCCAGCGACAGGGCGCCGGAGACCCGCAGCCCGGCGACGGCCGGGTCGCAGCGCAGCAGGCCGGGGCGATAACGGCCCAGCTCCGCCAGCACCTCGGCCAGCGGGCGGTCGTGGGCCAGCAGCATGCCGCGCGTCCAGAGGCTGGCATCCTCGTCCACCGGGGCGAAGCGTTGCACGCCACGGGCGTCGAACCAGGCCTGCTGCCCGGCAGCCAGGCGCACGGCGGCGCCCCGTTGCGGACGCAGCTCCACGCCATGGGCGAAGACCGCGACCTGGCAGCGCGCCTCGTCCAGCCGCACGCTGAAGCGGGTGCCCAGGGCCTCGACCTCGCCGTGCGCCAGCTCGATCACGAAGGGCCGGCGCGGCGCGACGGGGTCGGCCTGGGTGGTCACCAGCACCTCGCCACGGCGCAGGCGCAGGCGCCGTACCCGCTCATCGAAGCGCACGTCCAGGGCGGAATCGGTGTTCAGCACCAGCTGGCTGCCGTCGGCGAGCAGCAGGGTCCGGCGCTCGCCGGTGGCGGTGACCAGGTCGGCGCCCAGCTCGTCCAGCGGCAGGGTGCGCAGCGCCAGCCAGCCACCGGGGACGCCCACCAGCAGGGCGCTGAGCAGGCGCAGGGTGCGTCGGCGGCTGAGCGCCCGGTCACCCGTACGCCGCACCGCCTGCTGGGCGATGTCGGGCGGAACGCTGGCGAAGGTGCCCATGACCCGCTCGGCCCGTGCCCAGGCGGCGCGATGGGCCTCGCTCTGCGCCCGCCAGCGCTCGAAGGCCTGGCGTTGCGCCTCGTCGGCATCGTCGAAGTTCAGGGTGAGCAGCCACTCGGCGGCTTCTTCGAGCAGGTGCGGCGCGGGAGGGCTCATGCCTCGCAGGCCACCAGACAGGCCACCAGGGCGCGTTGGATATGACGGCGCACGGTGATCACCGCCAGATCCAGCCGCACGGCGATCTCGGCCAGGGTCAGCCGCTGGAATTGCGCCAGCAGGAACGCCTCCCGCACCGGGGCGGGCAGGCCGTCGAGCATGGCATCGATGCGCAGCAGGGCGTCGACGATCAGCCAGTGCGTCTCCGGCGAGGGCACCTGGGCTTCCGGCAGGTGGGCGATGGCTTCGCGATAGGCGCGTTCCACCTCCTGGCGTCGCCAGAGATCGATCACCAGTCCCTTGGCCACCTGCACCAGATAACGCCGCGAGTCCTCGCGCACCGGCAGCCGGCCGGAGCTGAGGATGCGCAGGTAGGTGTCCTGGGCGATATCCGCCGCATCCGGGGCATTGCCCAGGCGCCCGCGCAGCCAGCCGCTGAGCCAGCCGTGATGATCGCGATAGAGCCGGTCCAGCGCGACGGTCGGCGAACCGGAAGACAGGGCAGGGTGCATGGAGGATCCTTGGCGCGAGCGCCGACCTTTAAATGATAAAGCGTCTCATTTTATTTAAAGGGCGGGGGTCGCACAATGCGCGATTGCGCGGATCGACGAAGCGGATGGGCGCAGAGGGTTAGGCGGGCACCCCCCTTGAGCACCGACCTGGGGCCGAGGAGGATGGCGTGGCAAGCGGCGCGGCCCGAGGCGGGAGGCCTCAGACCGGTTTCGCGATGACCTCAATTCTATGCATGCGCCAGCGCATAGGCGCGGCAGTGGGCGAGATAGCCCATCTCGTGGGCGCCCACCAGCTGCACCACGCTGCTCCATAGCCAGGAGGGTGCATCCAGGGTGCGGGTACGATTGCGCTGCAGATCGCTCATCCATTCCACGCGGGTGGCCAGGTCCATCTGCCGGGCGTGGGCGCGACCGACCACCCGCGCCAGGTAGGCCGCGGCGCTCATGGCTTCGCGGGCGCTGAGTTCGTCCAGTTCCAGCTTGAGGTCCTGGGGCAGCAGCTCGCGGATGAAAAAGGAGTGATCCAGCATACGCACCGCCAGCATGCGATTGCCCAGCGCAGGCGAGAGCTGGCGTGCCCCTTCCACCACCCGCTTGCCATTGTCGCGGGGCATGGTGGCATGGGCCACCCGCGGCGCGGCGGCGGCCACCGCCTGCTTGACGTCGATCAGGCAGTAGTCCTGGTCGTCGCCATCGTCCACGCCGAGCAGCACGGCGTAGCGGCGCAGGCCCAGGGAGCTGCAGCCCTTGACCCAGTAGGCGCTGTCCAGCAGCTCGACGCGGCTGTCGTGGCTGCGGCCCTTGAGCGAAGTCACCAGGGCATGGAGGCCCGGCGTTTCGCACAGCTCGGCGATGGCCTGGCGCTCGGCCTTGCTCAGCTGCCAGAAGTGCTTGCCCAGCGGCAGCTTGGGCCGGGTGTTCTCCATGCGCTCCTTGGCCAGGTGCTTCCAGGTGCGCTGCACCGCGCTGCGCATCCCGGCCTTGACCTGGGCCGGTCGCGGCACCTCGCGTTCGAGATCGTCCTCGAAGGCCACTTCGTAGCCGTGCATCATCTCTTCGAGCATCCGTGCCGTGGTCACCCCCGGCAGGTCGGAGCCGCGCGCCGCGGTGGCCAGGGATAGCGCCAGGCGCACCAGGTCATGGGCCGGATTGCCGACCACCGTCTGGTCCAGGTCACGGATATTGACGTCGGTGGAGCCGTGCAGGTCGCCCGTGGGACCGAGGTTGCCGGCGTGACAGTCACCGCAGATCCACACCGCCGGCCCATTGGGCAGGTTGCGGCCGGGTTGGCTGTGCAGCCACTCATAGAACTGCACCGTGCTGCCGCGCACATAGGCGTGGGCGGAACGGGCCATTTTCAGATTGCGCAGCTGGTTGAGGCGAGGGATACGATCGACGGGACGCGGGGTTTTCATGCAGGGCACAGGCCTTCAGGGAGACGCCTGTGTGACCGTTGCGCTGAGGGAATGTTGCGAAGTGTTTCGGCAAGCGGTTGCAGCCAGGGCCGCGGCGGATGACCGAGGCCGTGGCAGGCCAGTACCGCGCTAGGGCGCGGGCTGGCAGGCAGGGGCTAGCACTGGAACTGCCCGATCTGCCGATTCAGGTCATTGGCCAGGGTATCCAGGGACATGGCGGTCTTGACCGTCTCGCCGATGGCTTCGCTGTTCTGCTGGGCCATCTGGGCGATGCGTTCCACGGTGCGGGCGACGTCGTGGCTGGCGGCGGTCTGCTCGCGCAGGGCCAGGGAGATCTGGTTGACCACCCGCACCACCTTGTCCGAAGAGGTGTTGATGCTGACCACTGCCTCGCCGGCCTGGTTGGCCAGGTCGACCCCGCCGTTGACCTGGCGCACACCCACCTCCATGCCGCTCATGGCCGCCTGGGTCGCCGACTGGATCTTCTCGATCATGGCGGCGATTTCCTGGGTGGAGTTGGTGGTGCGTTGTGCCAGCTGGCGGACCTCGTCGGCCACCACGGCGAAGCCGCGCCCCTGTTCGCCGGCCCGCGCCGCCTCGATGGCAGCGTTGAGCGCCAGCAGGTTGGTCTGGTCGGCGATGCCCTTGATCACGCTGACGATGGAGGCCACCCGCTCGGAATGCTCGCCCAATTCACCGATACGGGTGGCCGAGGACTGCACCGTGCCGGCGATGGATCTCATGCTGTCCACCGAGGCCTGGATGGTCTGGCCGCCGTCCTGGGCCAGGCGGCCCGACTGGCTGGAGAGGTCGTGGGCTTCCCCGGCGTTGTCCGACACGTGGTTGATGCTCACGGTCAGCTGTTCCACGGTGGCCGCCATGCTGGAGGCGGCGCTGGACTGTTCCTGGGCGGCGGCGGACAACTGCTGGGAATTGGCCGAGATGCTGTGGGCGGCGGCGACCAACTGGTCGGTGCCATGCTTGATCCCCTGGATCATGCCGCGCAGCTTGTCCTGCATCTGGCCGAAGGCGGTGAGTAGCTGACCCACTTCATCGCGACCGCCGGCCGGGATCGGCGAATCCAGGCGACCCGCGGCGATGTTGCGGGCAATGGCGACGGCCTGGGCCAGCCGGCCGACGATGGTGCGCGACAGCGACCAGGCGATGCCCAGGGCCAACAGGGTAGCGAGAATGCCGCCGCTGATCAGAATGACCATGGCCTGCTGTTTGGCGTCGTCCATCGATTGGGTACGGTTGTCCAGCAGGAGCTTCTCGCGGGTCTTGATCTGCGCCAGCAACTCGCGCATGCCGTCCATCTTGCCCTTGTCCTCGGCGGTCGCGATGCGCGCGGTGAGGGCGTCCAGCGGCTGGGTACCGGCATTGACCTGCCGGCGCAGTGCCAGGATCTGCTGCACGGACTCGGTGTTCCATTGCTGCTTGGCCTGCTCCAGCTGGGCCAGGCCGGCCTGCTGCGCGGGATTGTCACGGGTCAGCTGGGTCAGCTCCTGCAATTGCTTGGCGAACTGGCGTTCGCCCTGCTGCAGGGGCGCGAGAAAATCGTCCTTGCCGGTCAGGGCGAAGCCACGCATGCCGGTCTCCATGTTGACCAGTGCCAGCAGCGCGGCGTCGGCGTCCTGCAAGACATGGTAGGAATGGATGTTCTCCCGGACCGCCAGATTGACCTGGCTGAAGCCCTGCCTGGCCGCCAGGATCAGCGCCAGGATGATGACCAGAATGGCGCCGAAGCCGAGTCTGAGTTTGTTCGAAATGGTCAGCTGTTGCAGCATGGGAAGGCCTCACGCGCTAGTGTTGTCAGGGGGCAGACGGTTGGGGACGGCGAGCTAGCGGAGAGGGAACGCGACTGATCCATGTCCTGCGCCGACGGCGGGGGAAGCGTGGCTCCTGGTAGTGCAGGTATCGCCAGATGACGCTGTTCGATCATCCCTGTGGCGGGTCGAGACCAAGAATGGCCGTTTTCCGCGCGAAATCTGCAGGCTAGAGCCTCTGAGCCTGCTGTTTGAGCGGTCGCCGGTGAAAAAGTTTTATGTGACGCGATAAACATTTTCGTGATTGGGCGATGGGGCCGGTGAGCGGTAGGCGCTACGACGGAAGGCGTCTCGCCTGGAAGCGAAAGCGTCCACTCACCCCAAGTTGTCCCGGGGCGCACTCGATGCCCTTTACGAACCCCTTAAGACGCCCTTCAGTGATGCCGAGGTTTCCGACCTGACCTTTGTCGTGGTGCTGAGGAATGCCTTCAACCGGCTGGCGGTGGGGATGCAGCTGTAATGCGGTAGGAAGACTAGAACAGCATTGAGGCACACTGTTTCCGGGCAAGACGGGTGCCTTGAAAGGCGTCGATCCGGAGGTCGCTGAGCCGCGTTTTCCCTATCCTGGGATTCCGGGAGATAGCGTATGAGTGGCGTATCCCCAGTAATCTCCGAAGGTGTCTCGGATCCTCCGCGCAGGGCTGTTCGTTTCTGGAAGACCAGTCCTGGCGTGGCCTAAGACTCCTCCGGCGCTCGCCACGGCAAATGGATTCCTCGCCCAAATGCCTCCTTCATGGGTGAACCCTTCGGATAGGTCCACTGTTTTGACAGCTCCGGAATGCTGTGCTTAGGTTTTTGGGGTCCTGCTGACATAAGTCTTCATATAACTCGACTATTGCCGGTAGGTCGCCCTTGCTGTCAGGAGATTCCTGTAGGGCACAGGCGGCGTAGCGGGTGGAGCCGCGGTTCTACAGGCAGTTCGAAGGCCAGGCTGGATACCACTTCACCTCGTTCCGCTCTCGGATCCTTGGTCTAAGGCAGCCTCCATGGAACACCTGCAGCAGATATTGAATCAGGCACCGGAACTGGCCCTGTTCCTCTCCCTGGCCATCGGCTACTGGGGCGGCAGCATCCAGTTTGGCAAATTCCAATTGGGCGGGGTCGCCGGCTCCTTACTGGTGGCGGTGGTCATCAGCCAGGTCGGCATCAGTATCGATAACGGCATCAAATCGGTGCTTTTCGCGCTGTTCATCTACGCCGTGGGGTTCGAAAGCGGGCCGCAGTTCTTTCGTTCCTTGGGGCGGCAATCCCTGCGCGAGATCGTCCTGGCGGCGGTGATGGCCCTCAGCGGCCTCGTGACCATCATCGCCTGCGCCCGCCTTTTCGGCCTCGACAAGGGCATCGCCGCAGGAATCGCCGCCGGCTCCATGACCCAGTCTGCCATCATCGGTACCGCCAGCGCCGCCATCGCCCAGCTCGACCTGCCGCTGGCGCAGATCCAGACGTTGCAGGGCAACGTCGCGGTCGGCTACGCCGTTACCTACATCTTCGGCTCCTTCGGCGCCATCATCCTCTGCGTCAATGTGCTGCCCTGGTTCATGAAGCGCAGCATCCGGGACGATGCAACCAAGGCCGAGTCCGAGCTCTTGGCTGGCGCCAAGGTCTACGGCCCGGGGGAGTTGCCGGCCATCCCGCCGCTGGTGGGACGGCTCTATCGCATCGACCAGGCGGCCGGCCAAACCGTGGAGCAGGTGGAGGTCAGCGGTCAGGGCGATCCCCAGGCCACCCTCACCATCGAGCGCATCAAGCGCGGCGGCGCCCTGGTGGGCGTGTCGCCAAGCACCGTGCTGGAAGCCGGTGACGTGGTCCTGGTGGTGGGACGGCGCGCTGGGGTGGTGGCCATCGCCGCCCGCTTGGGCGCCGAATTGCAGTCTTCGCCCGACATGGACGTGGTGGTGGTGCAGCGCGACGTGACGCTCGACAACCCTACTTTCATCGGCCGTAGCGTGGTCGAGATCCGCCAGGCGGCGAACCAGGCCCTGCGCCATGGCGTCTATGTGGTCGGCGTGAAACGCGCCGGCCGGCCGATGTCGCTGGACCCCGATACCATCATCGAAGCGGGCGACCTGGTCACCCTCTACGGTACCCCGGACGACATTCAGCGGGTCGCCCAGCAGGTCGGCTCCATCGTGGTCACCAGCGACAAGACCGACTTCGTCTTCCATGGCTTCGGCCTGACGGTTGGCCTGCTCATCGGCCTGATAGTGGTTCGCCTGGGGGCCATCCCCCTGACCCTGGGCAGCGGCGGCGGCGCGCTGATCGCCGGCCTCGTCTTTGGCTGGTATCGCAGTCGCCACCTGACCCGCGGCAACCTGCCGTTGCCGGCCTCAACACTGTTGCGCGACCTCGGCTTGGCCGGATTCGTAGCGGTAGTGGGGTTGCAGTCCGGACGCCAGGCGGTGGAGACCATCGCCACCCAGGGCCTCTCCATCTTCCTGATCGGGGTGGTGGTGTGTGTCGTGCCCATCGTCATCACCATCCTCGTCGGCCGCTATGTGCTGCGCTACGGCAACCTGGCGCTGTTCGCCGGGGCCGTCGCCGGTGCACGCAGCGCCAATCCCGCCTTCGGCGAAGTGCTGGACAAGGCCGGCAACTCCATCCCCACGGTGCCCTTCGCGATCACCTATGCCTTGGCCAACGTGTTTCTCACCCTGCTCGGGCCACTGGTCGTGGCCTTCGTCTAACCAAAGGAGGCAAGTCATGAGCGACGTTCAAGACGATTACGCCCAGTACGCCAAGCTGAGTCCGTTCGAACTCAAGGACGAACTGATCAAACTCGCCTCGGGTAGCGAGAATCGCCTGATGCTCAACGCCGGGCGTGGCAATCCCAACTTCCTGGCGACCCTGCCGCGGAGGGCCTTCTTCCGTCTCGGTCTGTTCGCCACCAATGAGGCCGAACTTTCCTATTCCTACATGCCTCATGGCGTGGGCGGTCTGCCGCAGATTGACGGCATTGAGGCGCGGTTCGAGCGCTATACCGCCGAGCACCGTGACCAGCCCGGGGTGCTGTTTCTGGCCAAGAGCCTGAGTTACGTGCGTGACCAGCTGGGGCTTTCGGCCTCGGCCTTTCTTCACGAGATGGTGGAGGGCATCCTTGGCGCCAATTATCCGGTCCCACCGCGCATGCTCAAGGTGTCCGAGCAGGTGGTCAGCCACTACATCGTCAAGGAAATGATCGGCGGCTACGTGCCGGCGGGTTCCGTCGATCTCTTCGCCGTGGAGGGTGGCACTGCGGCCATGACCTACATCTTCCATTCGCTGCAGCAGAACGGGCTCGTCAAGCGTGGGGACAAGGTAGCGATCGGCATGCCGGCGTTTACTCCCTACATCGAGATCCCGAAACTTGAGGAGTTCGGTCTGGAGCAGGTGCACATCCATGCCGATCCCCATGCCAACTGGCAGTACCCGGATGCGGAACTCGACAAGCTTCGCGACCCTGCAGTCAAGATCTTCTTCTGCATAAACCCCAGCAACCCGGCCTCGGTAAAGATGGACGACCGCAGCCTGGCCACCGTCGCGCGCCTCGTCGCCGAGTCGCGTCCGGACCTCTTCATTCTCACCGATGACGTCTACGGCACCTTCGCCGACGATTTTCGCTCGCTGTTCGCCACCTGCCCAAACAACACCCTGCTGGTGTATTCCTTCTCCAAGTACTTCGGTGCCACCGGCTGGCGTCTGGGGGTGATAGGTGCGCACAAGGACAACATCTTCGACCAGGCCCTTGCCGAACTGCCCGAGAAGACCAAGGCCTCCCTGGATCGCCGCTACGGAAGCCTGCTGCCGGACGTGCACAGCCTCAAGTTCCTCGATCGGCTCGTCGCCGACAGCCGCACCGTGGCGCTCAACCACACCGCCGGGCTCTCCACTCCGCAGCAGGTGCAGATGGTGCTGTTCGCCCTGTTCGCCCTCATGGACGAAAGCGACGGCTACAAGGCCGAGCTGAAGAAACTGGTCCGCCGTCGGGAAGCCGCTCTCTATCGTGAGTTGGGGGTCCCTCCCGAAAGCGATTCCAACGCTGTCGACTACTACACCCTGCTCGATCTGGAAGACCTGGCCCGCAAGCTCCATGGCGACGCCTTCGCCACCTGGGTGAAGGCCAAGTTCAGCAGTGGCGACCTGCTATTCCGCATCGCCAAGGAGACCGGCATCGTGCTCCTGCCTGGCAAGGGCTTCGGCACTCAGCAACCGGCCGCCCGGGTGTCCCTCGCCAACCTCAACGAATACGAGTACACCAACATCGGCCGCTCGCTACGTGCCATGGCGGATCAGTATTTCGCCGAGTTCGAGGGGGAGGCTGGCAACCCGTTGGCGCAGCCCTGACGCTATCGCGCGCGGTGTCCTGGTGCGATGTCAGGACACCGCGCGCAGGCTATACTGGCTGCCTCTCCTAGAGCCCTGAGGGTGCAGCATGGCTACCGATACCTCGAAGCTGGATCGAATCCTCGCCGAGACCCAGCGCGAGCGCGAACGCGGCTATCGTGACAAGGCGCTGAAGATGTATCCCCACGTCTGCGGTCGCTGCG
>Ga0157371_10003426_pt1 | contig 14402 bp, 11 predicted proteins | sample C45metaG_FD_113462 | JGI IMG/M metagenome (GOLD analysis project Ga0157371, IMG submission 113462) | Corn rhizosphere microbial communities from Kellogg Biological Station, Michigan, USA - C4-5 metaG | ecosystem: Host-associated > Plants > Roots > Rhizosphere > Soil | place: USA: Michigan...
CCCAGCCTTATTGCTACTATGTGATCAAACCAAAAATGGAAAAATTCAGGAAAGTTTTTGGAGACAAGCTTAAAGAAGGCGTTTGATTATCCCGCTATATTCCATCTTGCGGCAAAATTGTGCGAAATATTTACCAGCGTATTCATTGTTCTTGTTTCGCCATCGTCTGATTGATAAATCACTGAAGAAATCCTGCAGGGAAACCTTTCCCCCGATTTTTTAATACATGTCACTTCGGCTTTTGCAATACCTTTTTGTTTCCTTTGATTGATGAATCCAATAAACGCTTCGTCATTAGTTTCAAAGAAATCTGCAGACCTTATGAGTTGTAATTCTGCAGGAGAAACCCCAAAAAGTTTAGAGAATTTATCGTTGAATTTGATAACTTTTCCTTCTCCATTACCGATATACATTGGGTGAAAAGCATTTTCAAAAACGGCGTCATACAATTGTTGTGTAGTAATGAAACCTGTTTTTTTCGCTTCATTATTAGAAGTGTTTGAAGGCGGCTGTTTCTGCCGAATAGGAACTATTTGAGCTGGGAGGATAGAACTTGGAGAATTCATGGTTGTGATTTTTATAGGTTGTTCTATAAAATGCAATTTCCATGCTATAATCAGCGGATTTTTATTTTTTAACATCCGCGGGAAAGGAAATGCCCGGAGGTTTATGTTTATTTTCCAAGTTTAACCCTCCGCAATTCCAACAAATTCAAACCGTTGGGAATAAAGTTCTTTACATAGGGATGTACCAACCAGATTACCATATCATACCACAAAGGCACTATCGGCGCATCCTGCATTACCAATTGATCTGCCTGTTGATAAATTTTATACCTTACTGAATCAATTTTTTCTGAAAGTGCTTCTTCATACAATTTATCGAAGCGTGGATTGTTGTAGCGTGTATAGTTTGGCGGTGCAGGATTTTTGCCATAAAAAACACTAAGAAAGTTTTCAGCATCCGGATAATCAGCGATCCAGCTACCGCGAAAGAACAACGCTTCTGATTTGGCAGTTTGCTCAAGCAGTAAACTTTTTTGCACTACTTCTACATTTATGGTTATGCCAATTTGTTGCAACTCATTGGCAATATAACTGGCAAGATCCGCATACAAAGGAACCGTCAGCAATTTAAAGGGAGGCAATCCTTCACCGTTAGGGTAGCCTGCTTCCTTCAATAATTCCAAAGCTTTTGCGGGATCATAATGATAACCCTTTACCACCGAAGAATCAAACGATGGAAATGCTGCAGGAATAAACCCGCTTTCCGCAGGAATGCCGATCGAATTGCGGATGTAAAGGATCATCTTTCTCCGGTCAAATCCGTAATTAATCGCTTTTCTTATACGCACATCCTTCAAAGGTGAATTCTTTACAATTGGCAGGCTGCTGTCGCATAAGAATCCCAAATATTCTATGGTTAATGCCGGTTGTTTTACAAGCCTGATCTTACCCTGCCATTCTTTGCGCAGGGTTCCGGCTTTCGTAAGCACCTCATCTTTGAATGAGGGATCAATTTCATTTACAAAATCAAGACGTTTTTGCTGAAACTCCAGGAACTCAGTTGCTTTATTTTGGAGAAAAGTTACCTTAATTCCATCCAGGTATGGGAGTCTTTTTCCTGAACTGTCTTTTTCGAAATAATCCGGATTTTTTTTGAGCACCAGCGCCTGTCCTTCTTCCCACGCCACCATTTCAAAAGGACCGGTTCCGCAGGGATGTCGTCTGAAATCTTTTCCGTATTTCTCGACGACTTCTTTTGGAATCACCGAACAATATTGCATACTCATCACACCAAGGATCGGGTGGAAAGGTTTTACTAATTTTAATTGAAAGGTTGTGTCGTCAATGGCTTTAAAAGGTTCGGTTGTGTCGACCCTTCCATTGAAGATCCACGCACCGCTGCTGGCGGTATTTTTATCCATAATTCTTGAAAAACTATACACGACATCCTGTGCGGTCATCTTCCTTCCTTTGCCATTTGGAAACGCAGGATTATCCTGGAAAAAAACATCATTTCGAAGGTGAAAGGTAAAGGTGAGATTATCAGCAGAAATATCCCAGCTTTTAGCAAGGGAAGGAACGAGATTTAAGTTGTCGTCAATTTGGACGAGCGTATTATAGATCTGGTGAACCGCCCACATGATAGATTGATTTTTGGCAAATGCCGGATCAAGTGTGGCAATTCCGGATTGTTCATTATAGCGGAAAATATTTTTGTCATTATTATGCCGTGAACAAGAAGAGATACTGAAACTTAAAATAAAAAGAAAGAAAACGACAGCGATTCGGAAGATTTTTATCAGGGGTAAAGAGATTTCTTTAATTAACTTCATCTTTGTTTATAAAAAAATAAATTTAGTAAATGAAAAAGATAATCGCTGTTTTAAGTTTGGTATTCATCGGATTTAATGGTTTACATGCACAGCAATTTACACATGCAGATACGCTTCGTGGAAGCAATGGCCCCGGCAGATCATGGTGGAACGCTACAAAATATGACCTGCATGTAAATTTTAATCTGACAGACAGCAGTATCAGTGGTTACAATGTCATCAGTTATAAAGAACTTACAAAAGATCACGCCGGTTATTTCCAGGTGGACTTGCAGGAGCCCATGGAAATAGATTCGACAGTTTTGGAAAGCGGCTCAACAAAGTTTCCTTTAAAGAGAACTCCATTATCTTTTACCCGTGACAGCAATGTGTTTTATGTGTATTTACCCAAACAGCCTCCTGTAATGACCGCCAAACATGATATCAACACAATTGAGATTACCGCTAAGAATTCAAAAAGAAACCCGGCCAGCAATAAGATTCCAGAGGTTTCTCGTTTGATTATTTATTATCATGGAAAACCACGGATTGCAAAAAAAGCGCCCTGGGATGGAGGTTTTGTCTGGAAGAGAGATAAATCAGGTAACCCATGGGTGGCGGTTACCAGCCAGGGTTTTGGCGCCAGCGTCTGGTATCCCTGCAAGGATTACCAGGCTGATGAACCTGATAGCGCAGAAATGCATTTCTCCGTTCCCGGAGATCTGATGTGCATCAGTAATGGCAGGTTAAGATCCATCATAAAAACAGGTGACGGCAACAGCGTTTATACATGGGCGGTAGTAAACCCGATCAATAATTACGATATTACTTTTTACATTGGCCGGTATGTTCATTTTGGTCAAATTTATAAAGGATTGAAGGGAAACCTGACGATGGATTATTGGGTACTGGATTCAAATCTTACCACAGCAAAACAGCAGTTTAAAGATGCGCCCAAAATGATGAAGGCGCTGGAATATTGGTTTGGCCCCTATCCGTTTTATAAAGATGGTTACAAATTAGTCGACGCACCTTACCTCGGAATGGAGCACCAGAGCGCCATTGCTTACGGCAATCATTATTTGCAAGGATATGCAGGCCGTGACCTTTCGGGCAGCGGCTGGGGAATGAAATGGGACTTCATCATTGTGCATGAAAGCGCACATGAATGGTTTGGTAATAACATTACTTCAAAAGACCTGGCGGACATGTGGATACATGAATCGTTTGCCAATTATGCAGAGGCACTTTTTACTGAATATTATTTTGGTAAAAAAGCAGCAGATGAATATGTCATAGGCATAAGGAAAAACATACAAAATGATAAACCGATCATTGCGCATTATGGAGTAAATGAAGAGGGAAGTGGCGACATGTATTATAAAGGCGGAAACATGATCCACACGATAAGACAGGTGATTAATAATGATGGAAAGTTCCGGAATATTTTGAGAGGCCTGAATAAAACTTTTTATCACCAAACCGTTACCACGCAACAGGTGGAAAATTATATCAGCAGGCAAGCGGGAATTGATTTTTCAAAAGTATTTGACCAGTATTTACGTACCACACAAGTTCCTGTCCTTGAATATAAAAAGGAGAAGGGCCGCATTCTTTACCGGTGGGCCAATTGCGTCGAAGGGTTTAATATGCCGGTAAAAATTTATAATGAAGAGGGAAAAGCGATCTTTATTCATCCTACGCAACAATACCGGGCAGCGCCATCAGATGTGAAAGTCCTGAAAGCAGATGAAAATTTCTACATCTCTGTAAAAGAAACAGGCGATTAGGAAATTGGAATTAAAAATAGAAATCAATATGAATTCTTAGTTTACTGTTTTTGGTTATTCCAAAAAACGACAACGCTCGGTTTAAAAGAAGCTGATATGGTGAAGCGAAATATTACCACTAATTTAGTCGCCTAATTTATCTATGTCGCAGGTTCGAAAGCAAAGCATTGTTTCAACGGTTTTTGTATATGCCGGTTTTTTGATTGGCTTTGTGAATACCTATCTGTTTACCAGGCAAGGCTCGGTTTTTACGCCCTCTGAATACGGCTTGACAAATATCTTTATCGCTGTTGGCAACCTGATGTTTGCTTTTTCAAACCTTGGAATGGTTTCGGTGGTCTATAAATTCTATCCTTATTTTAATGATAATCTTTCTAAAAAGAAAAACGACCTTTTGACGTGGACCTTGCTGGTGAGCATTGTCGGATTTTGTTGTGTAGTGATTGCCGGCATTGTATTTAAAGATCTTGTGATCCGGAAGTTCGGTGGCAATTCACCTGAATTCATTCAGTATTATTTCTGGGTTTTTCCTTTCGGGTTTTCTCTGCTGATCTTTTCTATCCTGGAAGTATTTGCATGGAACATTCGCAAGTCGATCTTTACAACTTTCCTGCGTGAGCTTTTTTTCCGGTTGATCACCCTAGCGCTTATATTCCTGTTAAGTTTTAAACTGATCAACAGCTTTGACACTTTTATAAAAATGTATGCTTTCAGTTATGGTGTGGTGGCGCTTTTCCTTTTCATCTACCTTGTGTGGAAGAAAGAATTCTATATTACCTTTTCTATAAGCCGTGTGATGAGAAAGTTTTATAAAAAGATGATCTCGATGGCTTCACTCATCTATGTCGGAAGCACTATTTATACCATTGCAGCTTTTATTGACACGATTATCATCATGTCTCTTTTAGGTACGGATTCTGTTGGGATTTTTGGTTTGGCCTTTGTGATTTCCGGTTTGGTACAGGCGCCGCAAAGGGGCGCTGTAGCTGCTTCCATACCTGTTTTGTCAAAAGCATGGAAAGACAAAGACTATGAAAAGATCAATTTAATTTATCAGCGCTCAGGTATTAATTTACTCATCGCATCGTTAGGGATTTTCATGATCATCTGGCTCAATTATCCTGATGCCGTCCAGACATTTAAACTTAAACCTGCTTATTTGAAATCCGAATGGATCTTTTTCTTTTTAGGGTTGGCAAGAGTGGTAGATCTCGGAACAGGAGTTAATTCCCAGATCATCGGCACCTCTACTTTCTGGCGCTTTGAATTCATAAGCGGAATGGTCCTTTTATCGCTGGCGGTACCTTTGAATTATTACCTGGTAAAGCATTATGGAATTATAGGCGCGGGTTATTCCACTCTTATTTCTTATTCAGTTTACAATGTTATCCGGATACTTTTTTTGAAGGCCAAATTCAATATGCATCCATTCAGTATTAAAACCGTTTACGCTATTTTACTGGCGTTTCTTTCTTACAGCATCTGTTATTTTGCATTCACTTCTATTCATGGTTTTACAGCTATTTTTCTTAAAACTATTGTGTTTACAGGGTTATACGGCGGCGCTATTGTTTATTTTGATCTTTCGCCGGATGTGCTGTCTATTTGGACGAATGTAAAAGACAGAACCTATAAGAAAAAGAAAAGTTCTCCCGTCAGTTGATTACATTCTTTCAGGCACAGCTATTCCCAATAATTGGAGGCCACTCTTTATAACGCCGGCAGTCATAACGCTTAGGGCTAAACGCAGTTTTTTCTTTTCTTCATTTTCTGCATTGGCAACAGAATGTTCTGTATAAAATGAATTATACAATTTTGCAAGATTAAAAACATAATTGGCAACAACCGAAGGATTCATTTCACTGCCTGCATCAGCAATTACGGTTGCAAATTTTTCCAGCATAATGATGAGCTGTCTTTCGAGTGGAAGGAGGTTGCCGCTTTGTAAGTTCTCTATCTTTATTTCGGATTCTTCAACGGCTACTTTTCTCAAAATGGACCGGATCCTTGCATACGTATATTGAATGAAAGGACCGGTGAATCCATGAAAGTCGATGCTTTCTTCAGGGTTGAAGATCATTCTCTTTTTCGGATCTACCCTCAGTAAATAAAATTTCATCGCACCCATGCCAAGGGTTTCATACAATTCCTTTAATTCTTTTTCTGAGAAATCATTTACTTTTCCCAGTTCCTTTGTATGCTGCTCTGCTGTTGCAACCATTTCATCTATAAGATCATCCGCATCCACCACCGTTCCTTCACGGCTCTTCATTTTGCCTGTTGTCAGTTCCACCATTCCGTAACTTAAATGGTAAATGTCGTCAGCAAATGGCATCCCAAGTTTCCGGATAATTTCTTTCAGAACCTTCATATGGTGCAACTGCTCGTCGCCAATCACATAAATACTCTTGTCTAAATGATATTCCTCAAACTTTTGTTTGGCAAGGCCTATGTCCTGTGTGATGTAAACAGAAGTGCCATCACTTCTCAAAACCAATTTTTCATCGAGGTTTTTATCAGAAAGATCAATCCAGACACTTCCGTCATCTTTGCTGAATAAAATGTTTTTTTCCAATCCTTCTTTTACAAAATCCTTCCCGAGTAAATAGGTGTCACTTTCATAAAATGTTTTGTCAAAATCACTTCCAATTCTTTTGTAAGTTTCATCAAAACCCTTGTAAACCCAGCTGTTCATCATATTCCACAATTCCCTTACGTCATGTTTACCCTGTTCCCAGTCAAACAACATTTGTTGCGTTTTCCTCATTATGGGAGCTTCTTTTTCAGCTTCATCTTTTGTTTTGCCTGAACGTGTTAACTCGTTAACTTCCTTTTTATATTCGTCATTGAATCTTACATAATAATCGCCTACAAAATGATCGCCCTTTTCATGAGTAGAATCCGGTGTGTCTCCGTGGGCAAACATTTCCCAGGCGATCATGCTTTTACAAATGTGAATGCCGCGGTCATTTACGATGGAAGTTTTTACCACTTCATTCCCGTTGGCTTTTAAAATTTCAGCAACACTCCAGCCGAGAAAATTATTTCTTAAATGACCGAGATGTAAGGGTTTGTTCGTGTTAGGAGAAGAATACTCCACCATCACTTTTTTATGATTAGATTCTTTCTTTCCAAAATTTTCATCACTGTAATTATTCTGTAGCAATGATGTGAGTTGGTGATCAGCGATCATAAGATTGAGAAAACCTTTGATCACATTATATCCAGAAAAAAAATCAGGATGATCCTTCAAAAGTTGCTCACCCAATTCTTTTCCCAAAGTTTCGGGAGATTTTTTTAAAGTCTTTACCAAAGCAAAAAGTACAATGGTATAATCGCCTTCAAATTCAGGTTTGGTTTCGTTTACCTGGAAATCATTTTCAGAAAAAGGTTGATCGTATAACCGGGATAAACTGCTTATTGCAGCGGATTGAATATATGAAGTAAATGACATGATGCGAAAATAGATAATTGGCGGATGTTATTGAACACTAACAGTGAAGCAGTCAATAACAAAGATTTTTATTAATTTTTTGAAAAAGAATTCAGCCAAGGCCAGGAAACTCATTTGTAATTTTCCAATGCTTTTTTTACGCTGTCGTATTTAAGCAATAATGCTTTGGCAGCAGCTTCATTTTCTATACCGGTCTTTTCCATGATCATGCGTGTGCCTCTTGCTACAATTTTTTCATTGGTAAGTTTCATGTTGACCATCTTATTATCTTCCACTCTTCCCATCTGGATCATTGCCGTTGTTGAGATCATGTTCAAAACCATTTTTTGTGCCGTACCGCTTTTCATTCGTGTGCTTCCGGTTACAAACTCAGGCCCAACGATCACTTCTACGGGAAAATCAGCAACACTGCTTATGGGCGAATCCGGATTGCAAGCAATGCTGCCGGTTACAATATTATTTTCCTTACATTTTTTTAAAGCGCCGATTACATAAGGCGTTGTTCCGCTTGAAGCAATACCAACAACTACATCGGCATCACTTATTTTATAAACCTGTAAATCTTCCCAGCCCTGTTCGGTATCGTCTTCGGCATTTTCCACCGGGTCCACAATCGCTTTATCACCGCCTGCAATTAAACCAATCACAAGTCCCTTTGGAACGCCGTACGTTGGAACACATTCGCTTGCATCGAGGATACCCAGCCGCCCACTGGTACCCGCCCCGATATAAAATAACCTCCCGCCGGCAATCATCTTTTCAGAAACTGCAGAGATAAGCTTTTCAATTTGCGGCAAAGCCTTGTGTACGGCGGGTGCTACCTGCTGATCTTCTTTATTCATATTTCTAATAACTTCTGCAACCGTCATTTTTTCAAGGTGACGGTAATTGGAAGATTCTTCGGTAACTTTTCTAAACGCCATTAGTTTTTCGTGCAAATCTAATTTATTTAAAATTTTTTTTCAAGCTTACGGCGATCTCATTTGGCATTGTTAAAACTATTTTCATCTTTGGTGCAATTCTATACTTACATTAATTTACAGCGCTATTAATTTCAATGTAACAATTTTAAAATGAAACAACTGATTGCTACGGTTTTCGTTTTTTTTCTTTCAATATCCTTTAGCCGTGCTCAAAATTTTGAGAAGAATCTTCAGACATACGCGAATAATTTTACCGAAGAGAGAATTTATCTTCATTTTGATAAACCTGCGTATGCTCCGGGAGAAACGATTTGGTTTAAGCTGTACATGATGCAAACTATTTTTCCTGCCGATCAAAGTAAAACCGTTTACATTGACTGGACAGATCCGAATGGAAAATTGCTTATACATACCATCAGCCCCGTACAGGATGGAACTGCAATGGGTCAATTTGAAATTCCTGCAAACTATAAAGGTCAATACATTCATGCGAAAGCTTATACCAAATGGATGCTCAATTTCGATTCCTCTTTTTTGTATAACAAGGACCTGAGGGTTCTTTCAGACAGCGTCAGATTTCCATCACAAAATATTATAAAGCCCGAGTTGGTATTTTTTCCTGAAGGAGGGAATTTGGTTGCAGGTGTTAATAATAAGATCGCTTTTAAAGCCAATGATCAATATGGAAGGCCGGTAAAAATAAAAGGCGAAATAAAAAGAGCCAACGGGGAGGTTGTTGAACATCTTAAAGAAATCCACGACGGCATGGGATATTTTTTTGTGATACCTAACGAGGGAGAAAAATTTACCGCTTACTGGCAGGATGAAAAGGGAACCCAGCATAAAACAGCGTTACCTGATGTAAGCAATTCAGGAGTTTCAATGCAGGTAGCTGTCACTGGAACGAAGAGAAATTTTTTAGTAAGTGTTTCGCCACAATCTATTTCAACTATAAAGAAGGTTCACATACTCGGGACTGAATATCAACAACCGGTGTTTAATATTAGCAAGGACGTCAGTGCCGCCGGCCTTGTTGGAGGAATCATTCCCACGGAAAGTCTTCCGGCCGGCATTTTAACGATCACCGTTTTTGACAACGACTGGAAACCTCTTGCCGAGCGAATCACTTTCGTGAATAACGAGGATTATGATTTTCATCCAACGATGACAGTGAAACATTGGGGCCTTAATAAACGTGCGAAAAATGAAATTGAAATAGAAGTTCCTGATAGCATCACTGCTAACTTATCGGTTGCCGTTACCGATGCTGCTATTGGTGAAGATACCAGCAATAACATTATTTCGCATCTTTTATTGACCGGCGAACTGAAAGGGAAAATTAATAACGCCGCTTATTATTTTATGAATAACAGTGATTCACTATTGCAACAGTTGGACCTTGTAATGCTTACCAACGGCTGGCGACGTATTGACTGGCAAAAATTGGTTGCAGGAGAATTTCCTGAAATCAAATACCGGCGCGACACAAGTTACTTATCGCTTTCGGGAAAAATTTATGGTGCCACGCCAACACAACTGGAACTTGCGAATCATATTACTTTGCTGGTAAATAAAAAAAATTCCGGGACACAAGTCTTTACTGTTCCTGTAAAACCAGACGGAAGTTTTACTGATCCTTCCCTCATTCTTTTTGATACGGCAAAGATCTATTATCAGCTCGGAAAAAATAACGGTCTTGATGATGTGAGCGTTCAGTTCCTGATCGACAAGCTTTCTCCATTTTCACAAAATGCCAAAGCAACCGGAATTTATTCTAACCATGCTGCAGACACTACCGGATATGATTATCACATTCATTTGAATGATGCACTGGAAAGAGAATTGCAATTTTACCAGGGAAAAGTCCTGTCAACGGTTACTGTAAAAGGGAAATCAAAATCAACAGTGGAAGAGATGGATAAAAGATATACCTCCGGGCTATTTTCGGGTGGGGATGCACGTGAATTTGACCTCATTAATGATCCTTTTGCGCATACGTCCCTTGACATTTTTCAATACTTGCGGGGAAAGGTAGCCGGGCTGCAAATCAATACCACCACGGATCCTCCGACACTTTCATGGCGGGGAGGGACACCTCAATTGTTCATGGATGAGATGCCTGCTACTCCTGATCTGATCTCTTCAGTTCCTGTTGCTGACGTAGCTTATGTTAAGGTGTTTCAACCGCCCTTTATCGGCGCAGCGGGTGGGGGAGCAGGAGGAGCTATTGCCATTTATACCAGGAAAGGTGGGGATGAAAAAGAGGAGCCCGGGAAGGGATTATCCAATAATACGGTAAGCGGATACACATTGATCAGGCAGTTTTATTCTCCGGATTACGATTCATTCAACGAAGAAAATGAAAAGAAAGACTTACGTACAACACTTTACTGGAATCCTTCTGTTGTTACATCACCCGGGAAAAATAAAGTGCTTTTAAAATTTTACAACAATGATATTACACAATCCTTCCGTGTGATCATAGAAGGAATGTCCAAGGATGGCAGGTTGGCACATGTGGAGCAAATAATGGAATAAAAAGAACGGTAAACCGCCAAATAAACTTAATTTTATTTTAGCTCACTGATAATAACAGCTGCTTTTGCCGCTATGTTTTTCCAATAAAAGTGATTGAAGTAAGCGGAGGAAACGTTGTTGTTGTTATTCAAACAGTTTTGCATATTGTTGGCAAACGTTTGCCAGTCTTCGTTTTCGGACAAATACAATTTGCCATTGCAAATTTCTTTTTCTACTCCGATAGCACCGTTGTAAGTTGAGACTGCATTCATATTATAACCCAATGCTTCCACCAGTTTGGTTTTGATGCCTCCACCATCGGTTACAGCGTTTATAAAAACATCTGCGCCCTTAAAATATTCTGTTATGTCATCTACGAAACCTGCATAGATAATATTTTTGCCGGCATATTCTTTTAATTCATTCATTTCTCCAGGAAGGCCTTTACCACATATAATTATTTTATAAGGAATGCCTTTCTTCATAAAAAGCGGATTGATTTTTTCAACAATATTTTTTACCGCAATAAAATTTGGTTGGTAATCAAGCGTACCGTTAAAAAGAAATAAATGAGTGGAGCCAGATATTGAATATCTTTTCAACAAATTACTTTTCGCTTCTGATTTTTCCATTAATGAAGGAATTGTATTCCATGAAATTCCGTAAGTGATTACCGTTGTTTTTTCAAAAGGAAGCTGGTATTGCTTTTGAAAATATTGCCTGTCCTGTTGCGTGATACAAAAAGTAAAATCAGCTTTGTTATGAACCCATTTTTCATAATACCACAAAATTTTCCACCACCATCTACCTACTGTCTTAAAGCGCTCTGCTTCTATATTGTGTGAATGAACGATCACTTTTACCTTACAATATTTTTTCAATAACAACGCCATCCACCCATAATAAGGATGTTCAACAATTACATGAGAAATGTCATTTTGTTTTATTATTTTTTTTAGGCTTGAAAAATAAAAAGGATTGATATAACGAAGTTTTCCGTTATCCAATATATTATAAACACGATACGGAGCAAGCGAGGGATCATTATTCCTGATCGTAAAACAAAAAAGATCTTCTTCCTTTGAAAAATATTCATTGAACAGCGCAATACCTTTTTGCCCTCCTAATTTTGGCGGTAAAATCTTATAGGTAACAATACTCAGTACATTTGCCATTCAAAAAATTATAATTCCAACAAATTAATATTATTTTGTTGACAGTTTTTTCAAAACACATTATTTAAATGAAATTAATTTCATTTTTTTCACGGTTCACTTTCATCTGCAACATCTGTTTTTTATTGTTTGTAATTTTCTCGAAGTTAGAAGCCAAAAAACCGGTTGTCGGCACGCCGGGCACGGTGGTGGTTTTGCCTTTTTTTAAAGACATCATAATTATCCTGGGCTTTTCAGCAATTGTGATCAATCTTATGATGTGCATTACTTATATAGGGGTATTAGCAATTAAGAAAGCGATCGTTTTACCGAAGTGGCTCTCAATAGTAAATGTTGTTTTTTTAATGGTTGAATTTTATTATTTCTTTTTTTATAAATAAACAGGTACATGATTCATAAAATTGTAAACGACAAACCCACTAAAATTTTCGTGGGCTTTACGGCTTTCTTTGTTGCCAACGCTTTGATAGCAGAAGCCATAGGAATGAAATTATTTTCACTTGAAGGGTTGTTTGGTTTGAAGCCCGCTAACTTCACTCTTTTCGGTCAAAGCGGATTAGCGTTTACGCTTACCTGTGGTGTTATCCTCTGGCCGTTGGAATTTGTAATCACCGATATCATCAATGAGTTTTACGGACCTAAGGCTGTGCGGAGAATTTCTATTACCGCAGTTATTCTTATCTCGTATGCTTTCCTGATGTATTTTATTGCCATTGCTTTGCCGCCTGCACAGGCGTGGTTAAGTAGCAGCCACGAACAAGGGGTTGAAAACATACAGAGTTCTTTCAATGCGATTTTTGGACAAAATATGCGCATCATTGTTGGCAGCCTCGTCGCATTTTTGGTAAGCCAGGCGGTGGATGTTTTTGTTTTTCAAAAAATAAAAAAAATAACAGGTAATAAGAAATTATGGCTGCGTGCTACCGGCTCTACGTTGGTCTCTCAATTGGTGGATAGTTATATTGTTCTTTTTATCGCTTTCAGTGGTTTGTTTTCATGGCAGTTGATCCTTGCTGTGGGTATAATGAATTACGTGTACAAATTCACACTCGCAATTATTCTCACTCCTGTAATATATTTTGTTGAAGGAAGAATAGAAAATTATGTTGGACATCAGGTTGCCCATCAAATGAAACAGGCAGCAATGGGAGAGGAGACGGTTTTTGAAAATATCCCTACCGCAGGATGATTATTGCATGTTGTATTATTGTTTGACTAAACTCACTGATCAATAGCACCGGTAAAGGAAGAAATAAAAGTAGTTATTATTTTACTATGGAATTTTCTCCAACAAAAGCTGCGTTACTTTTTTATCGATCGGTAAACTCACATGCTCTTCTGAAAATTCAGAAAGGCTAACGAAACGAAAAGTTTCTGATTGTTCATTTGAAGAATTGATATCTTCCAAATTAATTGTTTCGCTGGCAGAAACCCGGTAATAAATTGAAATAATCTGGTGATCAGGGTTAAAGGCGCTTTTCTGATAAAAATCTGTTGTATAAAAATGATTTCCTACTTCGATTGGCAGGTTCATTTCCTCCATAAATTCTCTTTTTAAACAATCGCGGGTTCCTTCACCAATCTCTAACCCTCCTCCGGGAAATTTAGTATAGAAATTCCCATGGATGATTTCATCGCTGACAAGAATTTGATTTTCATCATTTATTAAAATTCCATAAACACGTACATTAAACGTCATCATTCTTTAATTTCATATTCACCTGAAAATACAAAAGTTGCAGGCCCTGAAAGCCAAATGTTCCTGAATTCGGAATCACTTATTTTATCAAACTCAACACTTAAATTACCTCCTTTCGTTTTTACATCAACATGGTTAAAACCATTGTCGTTGTGTGCTGCCATAAGAGCAGAAGCAGTAACGCCGGTACCACAACTTAACGTTTCATCTTCAACGCCGCGTTCATACGTGCGTACAAAAATGTGATCGTCATCAAGCGTTTGAACAAAATTTACGTTGATACCCTTTTCAGCAAATTCTTTGCTGTTGCGGATCTTTCGGCCATCGGCTACTACGTTTAAATCATCTGCTTTACTTACAAATTTTACATAATGAGGTGAGCCGGTGTCAAGTACATAGTGATCAAGTGAAAAGTCAACATCCGTTACATCATTCATTTTTAAACCAACCTCTTTGTTGAGATCGATTTCAGCAAGGTGAGTGCCATCAGAGGCTGAAAAAGTATATTCGTTCCTTTTGATTCCGAG
>Ga0157371_10003430_pt1 | contig 14384 bp, 13 predicted proteins | sample C45metaG_FD_113462 | JGI IMG/M metagenome (GOLD analysis project Ga0157371, IMG submission 113462) | Corn rhizosphere microbial communities from Kellogg Biological Station, Michigan, USA - C4-5 metaG | ecosystem: Host-associated > Plants > Roots > Rhizosphere > Soil | place: USA: Michigan...
ACTCCCTGCACTTTTCCACTAATTAGAAGATGAACAGTTTTCATTTTTCAAAGATAATGATGTTGGAAAGTAAAATGGTTTTCGCTTTTTTGCCATAGCTGCTATTTCAACAATTCATCAATCGTTTCAAATTGGTAACCCCGATTTTTTAATTCATTGATCAGCGCCGGCAAATACTTATAAAATTTATCAGTGCGTCGTGGATCAGTTCCGATATGAACTAAAAGAATAAATCCATTCAATCCATTTGAAGACTTCATTTCATAATTCAGAATGGAATGAAAAATAGTATCACTGCTCAAATATTTTTTGCCCATTTCAGGATAAGTATAATCCGCATTGCTTCTTGTTCCTGGCGTGAAATCTACTAATTGCAAACCCATTTCCTTTGTCCAGATTGCAATTGAATCATTGTACCATTCATAAGGTGGAAGAAAATAATGAGCTTCATTTTTATCAATTCCCCATTGTTTTAATTCTCTGTAAGCATTTTGCAAATCCTCTTTAAATTGCTGGTGTGTTACCAACAGACTATCTCTTTTTACCCAATCGCAATACAATAAATGTTTGTCAGAATGCGATCCTAAATAATTGCCATTCTTTTTTAAATCTTTGATCGCTTTCTTAAATTTTTTATTGCGATAAAAATTTCCTGTCAGAAAAAATGATCCATGAACATTCTCTTTTTTTAAAACATCAGCGATGTATTGTGCGCCATCACCAAATTCGTCGCCGGTAAAAACCAAAGCAATTTTTTTGGAAGTGGTGTCGCCGCGAATAATTCCTCCGTGAGAAATTATTTCATTGTTGTTGAAACTTTTTTTTTAAACTCACTTTCTTTTGCAGCAAGCAAATACACTAACGACGCGGTTCCATCCATTGTTGGTTCGTTGCTGCTGTAATCGCCATAATCATCGTGATACACAGCAAGATCACTTTGAAATGGTGCGTATTCATCAGGTTCATATAATGTGATGCCAATGAGATTTTTATAGATGGTAGTGTAAACCGGGCCATCAACCATTCCTCCATAAATCGGATAATTACCAATGTGTGTAAATGCAGAATGCGGATCAACCGGAGTATCGCCCCATGAAGGCAAACCATAAACCATGCTGGTTCCCCACGGATTGCATCCGAAAAGCCAGTCAACATTTGCCTGTCCTAATTCATCAAAAGTATGATCACCTGAAAGCTGTGCATACCATAAACATTGAATCGCAAACGATGTGGTGAGATTATTACTGCACCAGATAAAAGGAACGCCGCGATAAAAAGCATTTTCTTTAGCACGTTTCCAAACATCTTCAATCCCTTGTTGGTAATAACTAATAAGGGAATCTTTTTTACTGCCTTTTAATTGTTTTGCCAACTCATAATGACCCAGATTGATAAAAGGATAATATTGATAATGATTTGCTGTATCCCTGTAAAACCATGGCGTCACTTTTTCTCCCTGCGAATATTTAAAAGAAGAATCCAAAAGATGATTCATTGATTTTTGCGGAAAATAATTTTGCAGTTTGGCCAAAGAAGCAAAACCCAATTCCATATCATCCGTCCAATTATCTTCTGCATAAATGTAAGGTGACACGACAGAAACAGTTTGTGTAACTCCCGGTTTTATCAAAGCATATTTAATCGCAGAATAAGCGTGATTGATCAGATTTTTTGAATAATCAGGATTCGTTTTGTCAAACAAAATTGCTCCCAAAGAAAATGCTCCTGCAAATTTTGCCGCAGTAGAACTCGTGCCGGTTGTGTGGTTCATGAATTTGCCACGCTGTTGTGGTTCACCATTGATAAAATATACAGGCCGCTCCATTCCTTTTCCATAAAATGTATCTTCTTTTGGAATTCTCATTCCACGATGGTCGCGATCATCAGCGATTTGATTGAACATCCAATCCGGCCGGGGATGCATTTTCAACAACCAGTCTAATCCCCATTTAGCTTCATCCAAAACATCAGCAACACCATTTTTCCCATCCAGGCCATTCGCTTCTTTTTCATCGGTAAATACATTGGGGAAATCGCGATAAGCAGCAAGAAGATGCCACGTTGCGTTTGCAGAAGTAGTACAATATTGGAGATAATCTGAAGCATCATGCCAGCCACCGACCACATCAATGTAAGTGCTGTCGGGCATCGGTCCATACATCGTGTAACCATCATGCGTATGGCACGAATCTTTTAGAAAAGGATTGAATCCGCTGCGTTGCTGGCGCAAATAAAACAAGCAAAAATCAGCGGTTCCTTTATAAACATTGTCATTAATTTTAAACGAAAGAGAAACTGCGTTTCCGGCTTTTAAAAAATAAACGCCTGGTTTTTTGAATGAAGAAAAATTAAGCCGGTAAGAATTGATAAACGGCCCATAAGCACCAAACGATTTTCCTGGTTTATTACTAAAAACTTTTTTCCCTGTTGCAGAATCGATCAGATCAAAACTTTTGATTGAAGCGTCGTCTTTACTACACCAAACCGCCACTTTGATTCCTTGTGGTGTATATCCTAATTGGTTGATCCTGATCCATTGCGTTTCATTTTCTTTTCGAGTAAACGAATAAATAATTGCAAAAATTATTAAGAGTGCAATCAGTTTTGATTTAGAAAAAAAATAATTGCCGGTTAATTTTTTAAGCATGGTTTTGTAGAAGTTTAAGTTTGGTTTAAAAGGAATTAGTGACTAAAAAAATAACTTAATCATTTTTTATTTCTCCATTTATCACTGTTAATTGCGGCTGAAAATCTTCTGAAAAAATAGTAAGATTTGCTTTGCAGCCTGCTTCAATTTTTCCACGATCTGGCAAGTTCATCACTTGCGCCGGATAAGTAGATGCCATACGCAAAGCTTCATCCAGTGAGATTCCTGCATGTTCCACACAATTTTTTACAGCCTTCAACATGGTAAGTTTTGAACCGGATAAAGTTCCATCAGGTAACGTGAAACGATCTTCTTTTTCCACGTGAATATATTTTCCATTAACAACCGGAGCTACTGCATCGGTAATTAAGAACAATCGGTCGCCCATCATTTTCTTACTTATTTTCAGCGCATTGAAATCTACATGAATTCCGTCGGCAATGATGCTTGCATATGCTTTATCAGAAAGAAAAGCAGCGCCCGGCAAACCGGTATCACGGTGATGCATAGACGACATTGCATTGAACAAATGCGTCGTGGTAGTTACTCCATTTTTATATCCTTCAATCGCTTCTTCAAACGTTGCATTGCTATGTCCTGCAGAAACAACGACGCCATGATCTCTCAATAATCTGATGATTTCCGGATCACACAATTCCGGCGCAAGCGTCATTATTTTTAAAACGCCATCCGCTTCTCTTAATAATGCTTCTACTTCTTTTTTCTCTGCACGCTTGATGTATTCTTTGATATGAGCGCCCTTTTTTGCAGCGTTCAAATACGGGCCTTCAAAATGCAAACCCCATACCGCAGGATGTGGATTTTCTTTTACCACTTTTATCGCCCGGTAAAATACATCCGGAGAATTAGTTGCCAATGTCACATAAAATCCGGTGGTTCCTGACTTCACGAGCGCGTCTGCCATACCATACAAAGATTCACGAGAAGGTGCATCAGAAAACATATAACCGCCGCCGCCATAGATCTGCAGATCAATCAAACCTGCGCTAATGATCAGATTTTTGCAATCAATTTTATTTATATTTTGTTCAACCAAATCATTTTCTACAATTGCTTTTATCCTGTTATCTTCGATGACCAGCGCCTTTCCTTCAAGTTTTTCTTTACCGGTAAAAATGGTTCCATTCAGAAAGGCGGTTTGCATAACTTTTATTTAAAAGATTGAAATAATATTTTGAGGGGTCAAATTAGCAATAAAAAAAATAAGCGTGGAAATTTTTTGACCGAAATGAGAAGGAATTGCTTCTGGGAAATAATGAGAATACTTTGAGAATATGTCGTTCACAGTAAACCTACAAAAAAATAGAATTCTTATTTTGATGGATAATAAATAACTATAACGTTTTTACTTTTTAATTACGGTGTTCAATACTTGCTTTATAAATTCTTTTTTATTTTTTGAGATCGGCAATTTAGTGGCATCTTCTAACAATAAATATCCTCCATCTTCTTTTATCACGCTTCTGATAAACTTTTTGTTTACAAGATGTGATTGATGACAACGAATAAAACCATAATCATTTAATATCTCTTCATATTCATATATTGGTTTTGAAACAAGAAGTTTTTCACCGTTTTCTAAATGAAATCTTGTATAATTATTGCTTGATTCGCAACGAACTATGGTTTCGGTAAGAATAAATCTTGTTTCTTTCAGTGTGGATATTGCGATGCGGTGATCTTGTTTATGTTCTTTTTGCAAAATATTAAAGAGGTTCTCTAATTTGAGATTCCGTTGTTTATTAAAAATTCTTGATGTTGCTTTTTGCACAGCAAGTATTAGCTCATCGGTATTGATTGGTTTTAAGAGATAATCAACTGCAGAAAATTTTACCGCCTCAATTCCATACTGATCATAAGCAGTTATGAAAATCACTTCAAAATTATGTGTAGATAAAGATCTTAATAAATCAAATCCGTTTTTACCGGGCATTTGGATATCAAGAAAAATAATTTCAGGATGATGAAGAGTTATCATCTTTTCACCTTTCATTGCATTTAAGGCGGTTGCACTAATTGTAATATCAGGACAATATTCTTTCAATAAGATAGAAAGGTTATCTATATTATTTTGTTCATCATCTATGATTAAAGATCGTATCACATTAAACTATTATTTAAAATCTTTTTTTACAACCAATTTTCAAAGGTGAATAAAAAACTTGTTCCAGTTTTATCACTTTCAACAGAAAGATGAATTTGTTGAATATTTAATTTTTTATTAAGTAATTCAATTCGTTCTTTTGTTAATTTAAGGCCGAAGCCTTTTGTTTCCTGAGCAAGATCAAATCCGTTTCCATTATCATAAATTCTTGCACAAAGATTCTTTTTATCGTAGTAAAAATCAATATGAACCTCTCCTTTATTTTGTTTGAAACTAATACCATGCTTTACAGCATTTTCAATCAAAGGTTGTAAAAGTAATGAGGGAATTTCAACAAACATTTTATTTAAATCTGTGGAAACGTTTATAGCATATTTAAAATTAAAACGTAATTGTTCTAACCTGATATAAGTTTCCAACATTTTTATTTCTACCTGTAATGGAACCATTTCTCTTTCATTATATTTCAGATTTTCTCTCAACAAATCGCTAAAAGAAGTAAGATATTGATTGGCAGCTGATGTATCTTTCTTGTTAATCAAAGTTTGGATAGAACTTAAAGCATTAAAAATAAAATGTGGATTAAGCTGCGAACGAAGGGATTGCAAGTTCAGTTTTAATTTATCTTTAATAGCCTGCGTTTCTTTTAGTTTTTGTTTTTGTTTTTTCACTCTGGATAATAAAATTATAAAACCAAAAAAGGCAGCTATCAAGCTGCCTGTAATTATTTTAAATAATGTGGTTTGCTGCCATTGAGGTTTTATCTCAAATTCGTAATCACTAATATTTTGCCTTTGCCTGCTAAATCTTATTCTTAGATTGTAATTTCCTGGCGAAAGATTTTTAAGCCAAATAAAGTTGTTGTCAAAATCATTTTCACCCCATTTGCGATAAACTTTTTTATCCAGCAATACTTCATATTCGCTAGCTTCTTTTTTATAAACATTTGTAGAAAGACAAAAAATAATAATGTTCTCTGAAGAAGAGAAAGACAACTTAGCAGGAATACCGGGCTGCTTTAATGATTTATCCCACGGCCTTTTTAACAAGGTAAAAAAATCATTCAAATTTTTCGTTGTGTATATTGAACTCACAACCGGCCTGGTTTCTTTCCAATAAACAATCGCTGATGATATAATTGAATCTTCACCTTTTTTCCTAAGTTCTACTGTAATAAAGTTTCCCCAACCGGTTTTATAGCCTCCCAAAAAACCAAATCCTTTTTTAAAAGTATATAGTTGCAAATCTGTAAATTTATCAATACTACTCCATGGAGTAATAATTGTTTTCGCATTCAAAGTAATTCTGTATTCATATTTCCCGGCATTCTTTTTATAAATTCCCGGAGTTAAAAAATATACTTCAGAAGAATCATATGTGTATAACCGGATAGAATTATTTGAAAGAGCAGATACGTAACTAAACAAAGAACCTGTAAACGATAAGTCTAATGGTATTCCAATATTAGCGAAATTGGAATACGTTCCATTGTAGGGGATAGCTGTTACAATGAAAGGTGTCGTTTCTTTTATATCGCCAGGATAAGTTGTAGAATAATTACTCCATTCTATTTGATTGGTAGAAAGAGAATCACTGCTCCATTTAATTTGAGCAGAACAATGCATTGTAATTAATAATGAAAGCGCTGAGAAAAATTGTTTTTTCATGATGTTTTATTTTCACCAAATATCAATCTGCTACCCCTATAATTACTTTACAAATGTGAATGTAATCTGTTTCAATGTGAATTTACTATAATTGCTCATCCTTGTCACTACTGCTTTTATTAAAAGTAGGGTTGAAAGTTTTTTCGTTTTAAATTATCTTTGCCTTTCCTGTTGAAAAAACAGTAAATCAATTCTCATGAGCCAACAACCTTTCCAGAAATTTATCAATCCAAAAAATAACGCTGCAATAAAAGAAAAACACAAGCAGGATAAAAAAAAGGCAAAAAAAGAAAGAGCCGCAGCTATCGAAAAACATTTTGAAGAAAAACGTGCGGCACGCACGAGAGGTTTTGAAAATAAGCCTGAAAAAAAGATAGACAAAAGACAAAAATATCCACAGAAGAAAACAGAAATTGCTCCTAAAACTTCGTTTACTGTTCCTTCTGAAAAAAAGAATGCTGCTTTTGCAGAAATGCCTTTAAATAAATTTATTGCTCATTGTGGAATCACATCGCGAAGAGATGCAGTGACTTTAATAACAGAAGGAAAAGTTACAGTAAACAAAAAAGTAATGACTGAGCCTGCATTTAAAGTGAATGAGAAAGATGATGTTTTTTATAACGGTAAAAAATTATTTATCACAAAAAATCTGGTCTATATCTTACTGAATAAACCAAAGGATTATATCACTACAACCGATGATCCCCAAAACCGGAAAACAGTTTTGCAACTCACGAAAAATGCAACTGATCAAAGAATTTATCCTGTTGGAAGATTGGACAGAAATACTTCCGGTGTTTTGCTCCTGACCAACGATGGCGATCTTACACAAACGCTTACTCATCCAAGTTTTAATATTAAAAAAGTGTATGAAGTAAAATTAGATAAACCTTTAACCAAATCAGATTTTGAAAAAATATTAAATGGAATAAAGTTGGAGGACGGAGAAATTTTTGCAGATGCTTTGGCTTATGCGGATCCAAAAGACAAATCGGTTGTTGGAATTGAATTACACAGTGGCAGAAACAGAATTGTGCGGAGGATTTTTGAACATTTAGGTTATGATGTGAAAGGGTTGGATCGTGTGATGTATGCGAATCTTACTAAAAAAAATGTAGAGCGCGGCAAATGGAGATACCTCGCTGAAAAAGAAATCCGCGCATTGAAATACATGAACAAAGGAAAAAATATCAGCGGCGCCGGAAATAATAAAATTGTAAAAAAGGAAATTAAAAAATAAATAGTCTTGAAAGGATTTTCAATCATTTTTGAAAATGATGATTTCATTGCGGTAAATAAAGAACCTGGAATGCTTACCATTCCTGATCGCCACGATGAAACACAATTATCGTTGTACAAAATCTTGAACCAGCAATATGGCAAAATATTTATTGTCCATCGCCTTGATCGTGATACAAGCGGCTTAATTCTTTTTGCAAAAAATGAAACAACTCATAAATATCTTTCACAGTTATTTGAACAAAGAAATATTGACAAAAAATATTTAGGAATTGTACGCGGAAGCATGCCCGAAAAAAATGGTTCAATCAATGAACCGATTGCAGAACACCCGGTGAAAAAAGGCATGATGATCATCAGCAAAAAAGGAAAGCCTTCATTAACGAATTATGAAGTGCTTCAAGATTTTGGAATTTATTCTTTGGTTCAATTTGAAATTCAAAGTGGAAGAACGCATCAAATTCGTGTGCATACAAAATCAGTTGTCCACCCTATTATTTGTGACGAAATTTATGGAGATGGAAAACCAGTTTTACTTTCTTCATTCAAAAAAAAATATAAACTAGGCGATAATGAACTGGAAGAAAGACCGCTGATAAACAGGCTGGCACTGCATTCTGCAAGTTTACGTTTTACTGATATGCACGGTGAACAATTTTTTCTTGAAGCGCCTTTGCCAAAAGATATGAAAGCGCTTTTGCAACAATTGAAAAAGAACCGCGGCAATCGTTTTTCATAAGAAATAAAAGAGGACACGATTCTGGTTATTTTACCATAAAAGTGTCCTCTTAATTTTAAAAACTAGGCCCTTATTTTTAAGACAATTCGGGATGAGGAGTATATCTCAAATAAGAATTTACTTCTTTAATTCCTTTAGGAAATTTCTGCTCGGCATCTTCGCGGCTAAGTGAAGGCGGAATGATCACATCTTCAGTGCTATTCCAATCTACAGGAGTAGAAACGGTATGTTTAGCAGTAAGTTGAAGGGAATCGATAACACGCAAAACTTCATTAAAATTCCTTCCGGTAGAAGCAGGGTAGGTAAGTGTTAATTTTATTTTTTTATCCGGCCCAATAATAAATAACGAACGTACTGTTGCGGTAGTAGAAGCGTTTGGATGAATCATACCATATAAATTGGCCACCTTTTTGTCTTCGTCAGCAATGATTGGAAATTCGACATTGCAATTTTGTGTTTCGTTAATATCTTTTTTCCAGCCATGATGCTTGTCTAACGGATCAACACTAACAGCGATAATTTTTACACCGCGTTTGTCAAACTCTTTTTGCAATTGTGCTGTTCTTCCCAATTCCGTTGTGCAAACAGGTGTATAATCTGCGGGATGAGAAAAAATTACTCCCCAATGATCACCTAAGAAATCATAAAAATTAATCTTACCTTCAGTTGTTTCTGCTGTAAAATCGGGCGCTGTGTCCCCTAATTGTAAACTCATTGTTTTATTTTTTTTAGTAAAAGATTTTGCGAATATAAGAATATCCTACAAGATTAGTAGGCTTTTATTTTATAAATTTGCAAATTGCTTCAAATTTTAACTAGCGTCGGTCAAAATAATTGCACTATGCTTTCAAAAAAAACTCAATACGCTTTCCGGGCACTTGTTCATCTTGCAGAAAATTATGGGAAGGATCCTGTTAAAATTTCCAGTATTTCGATTCAGCAAAAAATTCCTTTGAAGTTTTTGGAACATATCCTGAACGATTTGAAAAAGGCTGATATGCTTGAAAGCAAAAAGGGAAAAGGCGGAGGTTATGCCTTGAGAATTTCTCCAAAACAGATAAATCTTGCTACCGTAATTCGTGTAATAAATGGGCCGATTGCGTTATTGCCTTGTGTCAGTTTAAATTTTTATGAAAAATGCTTAGATTGTAATGAAGAGACTTGCGGCATAAGAAAGATGATGTTAATCGCCAGGGATGCCACTTTGAAAGTTTTAGAAAAGAAAACCCTTGACGATATGATGAACGAATAAGTTAAAAATGGGATCAGTGAATTTATAATTAGTAAATGAAGAAATAAACAGGATTTTAGTTTTTAAATATTCAAGGCTTTCTATTTTCCTGAAGCCCGGAACACACTGCTTTTGCCAAACCTGTTTTTCACCTCGTCAACTGTTTTATATAAAACTTTTTTTCGTTTTGTATCGTGAAACAGATTTGTTTGTAAAGCAGTGTTGTTGAAGTCACTGAGCCGAACGCCGAGTAACCGTACAGGTTTTCCTTTTTTATATAATTTATGAAAAAGCGCTTTCGCAACAGGAATAATTTCATCATCGGCAGAAGTATATGCAATGCTTGCCTGGCGCGAAGTTGTTTCAAAATCAGGATATCTTATCTTTATCGTAACACAACCCGCAACTTTTTCTTCCTTTCTTAATTCAAAGCAAATTTTTTCCGTCATTCGAACCAGTCCACTCATTAAAACTTCTACATCCAGCACGTTTTCTTCAAAAGTATTTTCTTTAGAAATTGATTTGGCTTCCCGGTATTCCCGGATTATTGATGTATGATTTCCCTGGGCTTTATTCCATAATTCATAACCCCATTTGCCTAATAATTTCTCCAGATTTTCCGGTGTTGAATTATGGATATCTGCAATTAATTTGATTCCATGATATTGCAAAATTTTGTTTGCTTGTTCACCCACTCCCGGAATTTTATTTACTTCCAACGGCGCTAAAAACTCTTTTTCTTTTCCTAAAGGAACTTGTAAAAATCCATTTGGTTTTGCTTCGTTGGTGGCCATTTTTGCTACCATTTTATTTCTTGCAATTCCGAAAGAAATTGGAAGCCCGGTTTCATTCATAATTAATTCTCGCAGTTCAATCGTCCATTTCAACGGTTGAAAAAATTTATCCATTCCCTGCAGATCAATGTAAAATTCATCTATAGAAGCTTTTTCGAATAGTGGCGCTTTTGATGCAATAATATCTGTTACCCATTTCGAATATCGTGAATATTCCCCGTAACTGCCCGAAACTACTATTGCTTCCGGACACAGCTTCATCGCGGTTTTCATAGGCATTGCAGAATGAACGCCAAACTTTCTCGCTTCATAAGTGCAGGTAGTTACAATGCCCTTTTCATTATGTCCGCCAACGATTACCGGTTTTCCTTTTAGTGATGGATCTTTTAAAATTTCTACAGAAACAAAAAATGAATCAAGGTCGAAATGAGCAATCATATTTGAGGAAGCAGACATAAGAAATGTGGATTTACAAAATTCATCTCGTCAGGCATTTTTATAAATATCCAATAATCCATCCGGAAGATTTACAAATAACTTTCGATTCTTTTTATCAATTTTTTCCAATGAATCTTCGTGTATTGGAATCAGCGCTTCATTACCATCAATTATTATCGTGCATAAAACCTGGTGAGGCTGTTCGATCACTTCAATTACTTCGCCTAATTCTTCTTTATTGTTAACAACCATAAATCCTAAAAAAGAAATCGGCGCTGCCGCTGCCGCGAATTTTTTAAAATCGTTTTCACTTAACCAAACTTCTTTTTTTACCAAAAAATGCGCAGCTTCTTTTGACTGAATTCCTTCGAGGCAAATAAACGTTTCTTTGTCGTTTTTTACCTTTGTGAAAGTAATAAAATAAGGAAGAAAACTTTCTTTTTTTTCTTCAATAAAGATTGTTTCCAAACCTTTCAATGATGTTTTTTTTCCGAGACTGTGTTGCAGAATTAATTGTCCTTCCACTCCAAAAGTCGCTACCAGTTTGCCGATTTTGAAATACTGATTCATTATGGCAAAAGTAATTTATTGCGCATCTACTTTAAATACTATTTGTTTATCCGTGTAATGCTTCAGCAATAGCTTGACATTTGCAATACAAAAAAAGCTGAATAAGTTCTTTTACTATGCGACATAAAAATTCTATAAATAAATTAAATCCATTTTGAAGCCTTTATCTTTGCAGACTTTGAAGAAGCTGTTTTTGATTTCAGCGAAAAATTTATTAGAAAAGAAAAAAATCTATTTTTAAAAAGATATATTAAAATGTACAGAACACACACCAGTGGCGAGTTGCGGCTTAAGGATGTAAATAAAGAAGTGAAATTAGCAGGTTGGGTACAAACAATTCGGAAATTTGGCAGTATCACTTTCATTGATCTTCGCGACAGATATGGAATTACTCAATTATTATTTAATGAAACGCTGACAGAGGAACTGGATAAAAATCCATTAGGAAGAGAATTTGTAATTGAAGTGAAAGGAATTGTTTCTGAAAGAAGCAATAAAAATCCGAATATTCCAACAGGCGATATTGAAATAAAAGTTTCCGAATATAAAGTGTTGAATAAATCTGCCGTTCCTCCATTTACCATTCAGGACGATACTGACGGCGGCGAAGATATCAGGATGAAATACCGGTTTTTGGATTTAAGAAGGAACATTGTGAAGAAAAATCTTGAATTGCGATATGCGGTAAATCGCGCTACAAGGAACTATCTGTATGAGCATGGTTTTATTGATATTGAAACTCCTTTTTTAATAAAATCAACTCCCGAAGGAGCAAGAGATTTTGTGGTTCCAAGTCGTATGAATGCGGGAGAATTTTATGCACTTCCGCAATCTCCGCAAACCTTTAAGCAATTGCTCATGGTGAGCGGATATGACCGTTATTATCAAATCGTAAAGTGTTTTCGGGATGAAGATTTACGCGCAGACCGTCAACCGGAATTTACCCAAATAGACTGCGAAATGTCATTTGTGGAGCAGGAAGATATTCTGCAGATGTTTGAAGGATTGATCAAATATATTTTTAAAGAAGTAAAAAATATAGATTATCAAGAACCCGTTCAAAGAATGAGTTGGCAAGAGGCAATGTGGAATTACGGAAATGATAAACCGGATATCCGGTTCGATATGAAAGTAAAAAACCTCAAATCTGAAAACAAAGTTTTTCTTCAAACATTGAAGGACAGTGAATTTGGAGTTTTCAATGATGCAGAAACCATTGTTGCTATTTCTGTTCCGGGTTGCAGCGATTATTCAAGAAAGCAAACAGACGAATTAGTAGAATGGGTGAAACGTCCGCAAATCGGAATGAAAGGATTGGCATTTGTAAAAGTCAATAATGACGGAACTCTAAAAAGCAGTTTTGATAAATTTTTTAATGAAACTCAATTAAAGGAATTTGCTGCTTTCTGTGATTCGAAGCCTGGTGATTTAATTTTAATTCTCGCAGGAAAAGAAGAACGCACGAGAAAAGCGATCAGCGAATTACGGTTGTACATGGCTGATAGATTGGGTTTGCGCAAAGCAGATGAATTCAAACTTTTATGGGTTACTGATTTTCCTTTGTTTGAATATGACGAAGAAAATAACCGCTGGGTAGCGCGGCATCATCCGTTTACTTCGCCAAAGCCAGAAGATATTGAAGTGATGATTCAGAATAATCCTTTGATAGAAAATCCGGAAAAATACCTGGAACATCCATATTCAAAAATAAAAGCAAATGCGTATGATATGGTTTTAAATGGCAACGAAATTGGTGGCGGTTCGATCAGGATCTATCAAAGGGATTTACAGGAAAAAATGTTTGCTGCGTTAGGTATGAGCAAAGAAGAAGCGCAACATAAATTTGGATTTTTAATGGGTGCATTTGAATATGGCGCACCTCCTCATGGTGGTATTGCATTCGGGTTTGACAGGCTTTGTGCTATTCTCGGAGGCAGTGAATCTATCCGCGATTTTATTGCATTTCCGAAAAATAATTCAGGAAGAGATGTAATGATAGACGCGCCTTCTGCTGTTGATGAAAAGCAATTGGAAGAGTTGCAATTAAAGCTGGATTTGAAATGAGTAAAAGGATTTTTTGGTAAATTTTCTTTTTTCTAATAAAATTTGGTCGACTTTCGTTGCAGGTTGTACATTTGTTTTTAAATGACATCTTCTTATTTCACTTACAGTAAACGAAGAGTTTTACAGGGATTACGTTTTCATTTTTTTAGCAGAAATGAAATAAAGATTATGATAATCATCGTAAATTTATTTGCCATTTTTGCCGCTGTTTTATATTTCACCGGAGAAGTTTCGCCGCTTGCTTTCTTAATGAGTTCGACTCTTTGGTTTGCATTAATGATCGCTTTTTGGTTTGTACTTCCGGCTATTATTTATCGTAAAGCGTCTACCTTTAAAGACCACTTTAAAGTAAGTTTTGAAGACGCGCACATGTTTCTTGAAAATGAAAGAGGAAGCCGCAGTTGGCCGTGGAAAGACTTTAGCAGCTTTGTTGAAAGTGCTAATTTTTTTCATTTATATTTCAACAGCCGTTCATTTTTTATTATTCCCAAAAGTGCTTTTAATAAAGATGATCTTTCTACGGTAAGAAAATTTTTGAAAGAAAAAATCAAGTAGAAATTTTCCGGAATGGATAAACAGATTAAAGTGGCAAATACAAATTGTCTTTATTTGTTCATTTACTATAAAAATCGCCCTCGCACTATATAAATTGCGGCTTTATTCTGTATCGTATCTTTCTACACTTTCAATCCCAGGCAATGCTTTTAAATTTGTAACCAGATCGTCCAGTTCGTCTTTATCATGAACATACACTTTTACATTTCCTTCAAATAAACCTTCTTTGGCCTCAATAGTAAGGGCATTTATATTTATTTTTAAAGTGCCACTGATAAGGTTGGTGATTTTATTAATAACACCGACATCATCGAG
>Ga0157371_10003431_pt1 | contig 14384 bp, 3 predicted proteins | sample C45metaG_FD_113462 | JGI IMG/M metagenome (GOLD analysis project Ga0157371, IMG submission 113462) | Corn rhizosphere microbial communities from Kellogg Biological Station, Michigan, USA - C4-5 metaG | ecosystem: Host-associated > Plants > Roots > Rhizosphere > Soil | place: USA: Michigan...
CGCTACAGGCAGTTCAGTGAGCGTTCCGGATGCTTCCGTCGCCGCCGGAGCCTGGTCAACCCGTGCCACGGCACCTTGGGAGCCGGTGAACTCGCGAACCATCAACGTGGTGCAGAAAATCGGAACGGAGACCTCTGATCCCGTTCAGATCAGGGTCACCATCGAAAATCTTGCGCCACCGACCGAGGTGGACTATAGCGTCTCGGACTACACGCCAACCTTTACCGGCAAAGGCATTGTCGGGGCGACGATTCACGTTCTGGACGCGGGCGGTAATGATGTCGTTCCCCCCCTTCTGCTGACCACCTCGAACTGGACAATCCGTGCGTCGAGTCTGTGGGGGCCGATCAAGTCGCTAAAAGTCACCGTTGTGCATAAACAGGGTGGGGTGTCTTCGTCGCCTGTTGAACTGAATGTAACCATCCCGTTGCTGGCACCTGGTATCTCCCGTGTCACCGTCGATGAGTTACAGGCAGAAGTAGCCGGAACGTGCTTGGCCGGGGCGGTGCTCACCCTAAAGTTCAGCGACAGCGCCGATTTGCATAAGCCTGTTGTCAGCAACGGCACCTGGGTCTTTGAACGCCCGACTCCGTTCACTCCGGGTGGCGATTACACGGTCACTGCATGGCAGGATTATGCCGGGCTGGAGCCGTCACCCGTTGCCTCGAAAGCCTTTACGATCAAATTGCCAACACCGCGGATTACCGATCCGGGTGATAAGGCAGAGGTGTGGCGCGACTTCACCGTGACGGGTGACAAGGGTTACAAGGGCGCGACGATGAAGCTGCGCAACGCTCAATTCGGCAATGATCTGGGCCAGCCCAAGGTATTGACCGAGAACGGTGAGTGGTCAATCGATCTCACTGGGCTGGAATTTGGTGGCTACACCATTGATGCGCAGCAATCGCTTGATCAGCGGGAGTCCGAGCGTAGCGAACACCGTGCATTCGAGGTGGTGCTGGTGCCCCCGATCATTGAAGTGCCGGTGGAAAACGGCAACATGCCGCGAACCTCGACCCTGTCGGGATGGGGCGCGCCGGGGGGGAGGGTAGAGGTTTGGTTGAAGGACACTGCCGAGCCTTTGCTTGAAAATATTGAAGTGGATGATGACTGCTGCTGGAAAGCCGAGGTGACCTTGCCGGTCGGAGCCAAAACCATCCGGGCCAGGCAAACCTTTGGGGGGCGAACATCCAAGGACAGCCAGCCTCTGAATTACAACGTGGTGCCAGCGGCCCCGGTTATCGAAACCCCTGTTCCGGGCGAGCGCATCGGCCGGCGGGTGGTGGTGTCAGGCTTCGGTGTTGCCGGGGACAGCGTGGCGGTGAGGCTCGGCGACGTCGCACAGACGGTACTGGGGCGAAGCCCGGTGCTGGAGGACCGCACCTGGTCGGTAACTGTGGAATTCGATCAGCCCGACGGGCGCTACCCACTGTTGGCTGTAGCGTCGAGCGAGGGGTTCGACTCGGCAGATTCCGCCATACGCCAGGTGGTGTTGGGTACTTATCGGCCCTCTGTCGATGTGCCTGCGCAAGGACAGTGGGTCAGTCACCCGGTCGAGTTCAAAGGCCAGGGCAGGCCGGGCGTCGGGCAAGTGGTGAGCTGGTTCAATCCGGATTACGTATGGGCACCCGATCTTCCCGTCACGGGTGGAGGCTGGCAGGGGGACGCTCAGCAATCGCTGCCCTGGGGCGGCCAATGGTGCCGGTTCAGGCAAAGCCTCAGTGACAGTGCCGATGGCACGACGGTCTCCGACTGGGTCGAGAGTAAACGCTTTGAAAGCGAGCCGCCGACAGCGGAGTCCTGATACTCGATTCCCGACGAGCGGTCATGAAGACTGTCAGTTATGACAGTAAACGATGACCCGCTTCGGAGGCCAAATCTCTTCAGTCGAACGCACGGCCTGCGAAATTCGTCGGGCCGTTCAGGACGCTTATCCACTCAAGGAACCTGACCATGTCTGACCCTCGCCCTGCTTCACAACTGCTGAGCCAAGTATTCAGTGAAGAAAAACTCACAGAGTACACCGACCTCGCGACCCACCTGGAAGGTGGTGGGTCTATCTTTCCTCTGGTGGAGAAGGGCGTTCAAGGGCTGGTGAAGGAATTCAAGGTTAGCCCCGATGATGCGCGCCTGTTTTTGCGTCGGGCCAACAGCATGGCTGTCTACCTGCGGCGCCAGTTCATCGAGCACAGCCTGCACGGTAAAAATACCGAAAGCGCCGCACCGCGCAGCGGTTTGTTGTCGATGGTCGAGGGGCCCAGTTTCGAGCGTTTGTTCGATCCCCGTTTCGACAGTCTGTGCCCCCCGGATGCTATCGAGTCTCTTGCTTCGTCTGCGGCGTATTTGGTTGAAATGGTGAGGTGGGTCATAGACCGCATCGAGCATTTTTCAACCGGTCCGGTTCCTCTGCGACTGCGTGAGCGCCGCAAAGACCTGATGAATCTGTCCGTCGACTTCAATGCGATACATCGACCAGTGTCTGCGGTCGACATCATCGTACCGGTGCTTGAAACATTCATCAGGGAACACAAGGATCCAGATCAAGCGGATCCAACGGATCTTGAGTTGGCGATGATCAATGCGCGATATCCCAACGGGCTTCCGTACTACCAGCACTGGGTTACCCTGGATGCGGTCGCCCGTCACCATGGCCTGTCGGTGGGCAATTTTGCGCATATGGTGGATCTCTCCTTTCCCTACTTTTTGCAAGATCAGGCGTGGGACGAGGATGCGGGTCGAGCCCTGGCCCACGCGTCGCGGCTGGGACCTTATCAACGACAATTGCTGACCGAGGATCCGCCGGCATATGCAAACCGGGAAGAATTTTACGCACTGAATTTCGGTACCGATAACTCTTCGATGTATCAGAACCTCAATCAAGTTCGATTCTTCGGCGAGCGAACCAAACTCGATACCCCAGGGCTCGAGGCGCTGCTGTCGGTTCGCAGCTTCGCCCCTCTGCGCTCGCCCAATGTGACGGACACGGAAACAATGCCTGTGGGGCCAGAAAGCTGGCGCTCCGGTTCGGTTTATCTCAATGCCCACACCCACCCTGCCGTCAGCATTACGGGTGAAGAAGTGGAGGAAGTGTTTCTGCATCGGTTGTCAGCCAACCCCGACAATGCCGATGATTTTGAGCGATATGACCGAATGAACCGCAAGTTGCGCCTGGATCAGTGGCTGGAGCTGCCCAGCGATCAGGTGGATGCGCTGTTAGCGGCAGCCATAAGGGCTGAAGTGCGCGGTGGTGCGCAGGCCAATGCGTGGGAAATCACGGAAAGAGTCGTGCACGCATTGGGCCTGTTTCAATCATTGCGTGAGCGCTATGGGTGCACGGCGCAAGACTTCGCAGTGTTTATCGATGAGTTGTCGATTTACGGTCGTGGTGAAGCGCGCTCGCAGTTCGATCAGGTTTTCAATGAGGAGGGCGAATATTCTCAAGCCTTGCTGCTCGATGGCGGCACGTTTCCGGTGATTCCGACACAGGGCGTGTCCGATTTGACGGTCGCCCGGATATGCAATGCTTTTACGATCGATTTGCAGACTTACAGTGTTCTGGCTCAGGCGATTGCCGAAGCACAGGATGTCGAGGACAACATGTTGCAGCGTAACGCGGCGACCTTGTCCAGTTTTTACCGTCTTGTGAAGCTGTCGGGCCTGTTGGGTATGTCGCCGGTCGATGGCATCAAGATGCTGACATTGTTGGGTGGAACATCTTGGGTCAATGGCCTGGCGGGTGCTCCCCGGATCAGTCTGACCCCACATAATACGGCCATAGTCAATACGCCGGATGTGTTGAACCTCATCTATGCGATGCACTCCTGCGCGGGGTGGTGTGCCGACCGCGGCATTGGGGTGCCCTGGATGCTGCAGCAGGTTTCACCGCCGAAGACGTTGGTCGTCTCTGAAAAGGAGCTCGAGTTATTCAAGCAGGTACGCAATCTGTTGCCTGGTGCACTGTTCACCGACGCGGCGTTGCTGATGGCCGGTGTGCCAGCGCTGCCGGGTGCCAACTGGCTGGACCTGTTGACGGTGCTGGTCGATCCCGACGGCTTGATCAAGGCCCCAGCGGGAACGGAGGCCGACTATCAGGACTTTGCACGCGAAAAGTTTGATCAAGCGGTGAGGGATGGCTTGGGTGAAAGCAATGCAAGCGTGCGTGCTGTTATCGTCGAAAAAATGCTCACCGTGCTCTTGCAGGTCAGAGAGGCTCAGGCATCGGTGGTCAAGGAGTGCCTGGTGGTACATACGGGCCTTAATGCCGAGCAGGCATTATTGGTTCTGGCCTGGGCCAATGCGACGGTGTATCGGTTGTTGCGTCAGGTGCTCGAGCATACGGGACTGGGGCTCGACGAGTCTGTAAGGGGGCGCAACGAACAACCTGACCCATTGCTCGCGCTGTTGGCCGACGTACGCCGCCGTAGCGCGGTGGTCCTGGAACTGGGGCTTGGCGCCGAGCTGTTGCGGGACTATCTCGATTATGGCCACAAGGCCTGGATGGACCTGGACGACAAGCACGCGTTTACGGTGAAGACGCTTTATTACTTGACGACACTTACCCGGGCGTTTGGGATGAGTGCGCAACCCCCGCAGAAGTTGCTCGATTATTTGCGCGAGGTCAACGCACTGCCTTCCTCGCTAGGCACGGATGCAACGCATTTGGCCCAACAAGCGGCATCGATCCGGCTGGCCGAGTTTTTCAACTGGAGCGTTCAGGAGGTGCGCGAGTGCCTCGGCCGCGTGTCTCCAGAACTCAGAATCCTCAAAAACCTGACCGAGTTGGATCTGTTCATGCGCGTTCGGGTTCTGGCGACGCATACCGGTATGGATGCCCTGACGATCTTCCTGATCGGCACGTTGCCGGAGTTTGTCGATACGGAGAAGTACGAGGTTGCCGCAGAGCGTGCTTTGCTGAGTCTGTCCGAATCCCCTGAGCCTGCGCTTGCCTTTTCCGAGGATCTGAAACAGATCGTCACCTCGACCTGTACTGTCGACAACAGCGAGGTCGTTGCCGGCAAGCCAGGGGCAAAAATCACCTTCACCGTGACCCTCAAGGACAGCAGTGGACGACCGTTGAGCGGTGTGAACGTTTATTGGAGCGCCACCTTGGGCAGCATTGCTACCCAGGAAACAAAGGTCGATGGGAAGGTGGAAGCAGAATTCATACCCGGCAAGGTCATGGGTACGGATACCCCGCAGTTCTGGCTGGATCTGTTCGAGCCGGAGTACGCGCCTACCATCAACGTCATCGCTGACCACGCTACCTTGAGATTTCCGCCACCGCTCATGGCGCAAGTGCCGTTGCGGACCGTGGCGTTCGGTGAAGAAATCGAACTCTACGCCACGGTGAAGGATAGATACGGAAATCTTGGGAAAAACAGCCTCGTACAGTGGTTTTTCAACTCATCGCAGTCCGGTATCGAGCAACCTGGGCTGGTCATTCGCCCGAGCCAGGCTTTCACGAACCAGGAAGGCCAGGCGCGCGTGTTCGTCTCCAGCCCTACCGGTGGAGAGTTCGAGATCAGCATCCTGGCACAAGGAAGTGAGACGACCGCCTATTTTGAGCCAATCACCTTCGCCGCCGAAGAGCCTGAACGATGAACTGCATCGATGGCTGGTCGTGTGTTCCCGGTTCAAACCCTCTGGAGGAAAGATCATGGCACTGAACAATATGGCTGGATTGCTCGAAAAACGACGTAATGCGTTGGTCGAGTACTGCATCGGGCAAGTCGGCAAAAAAGGTGAGGCCCCGTACTACTTCCTGCGAACCCCGGCAGACCTGTTCGAATTGCTGCGCATGGACCCGCTGGACAGCTACCCGGTTCAGAGTTCCTGGGTCGCCGAAGCGACGAGCTGTGCCCAGCAGTTCATTCATGCCGCGTACCGCAAGCTCGAACCGGGCTATGAGACGATTGAATTCGACAAGCGGGATCTGGCCACCTGGGAGCTTTACAGCAATTACCCGGATTGGGCAGCGCTACAGCTGATAGCACTTTATCCGGAAAACTTCATTAACCCTTTTGTGCGGCAGCGCAAGACCAGTCTGTTCAAAACCCTTGAAAACAACCTGAATCAGACCCAGTTGAACAGCGACTCCGTTCAGCGCGCTTTGGGTGAGTACCTGCAAACGTTCGAGCAGACCTGCAACCTGGATGTGATCAGCAGTTACATGGACGGAGCTTCGCCCACGCGTGCCGATTATTACTTTGTCGGTCGCGAGCGTTCGTCTGCCCCACGGTACTTCTGGCGCAAGGCCGAGGTGGAGCTCTCGGCAGCCGATATCGCCATCAATCCGGCGGCATGGGGGGAGTGGCAGCTGGCGGATATTCCCGTGGGGGCGAAGGTGCTGGACATGCGTCCGGTGTTCTGGAACGGGCGGTTGTGCCTGGTGTGGGCCGAGTGGCGCGACAAGGTGGCGGGGCAGGAACCTGACAAGTTTTTGCCGCATCAACTGGACATCAACGTGGCTTTCATGGCGCAGAATGGCCAATGGTTGGCGCCGTTGAGCCTGCACACTTCCAACCCTCTCGCTGACTTCTCTGCAGGCGCTCGGCTGATTGCCACCGTGTGGGCTGATTATCAAAACCCCAAAGGCAAGCTTGGCGTCTTGTTGACTAATGGCACTACCCTCAACGAGTACGTAGTGCGTGATGTGCTGTTACGACCATTGACCGGCGATGATGGCCGCTGGCTGAATTACGCGGCACAGCATCGCTTTATCGCTGCCGAGACGGTTCAGCATCCGCTGATGAATCAGCCGGGCGTTGTGCCCACTTTCGTGACAGAGGGCACCTTGACGCCTTACCTGGATCTGCAGGCTCTGGCGTTTCGCCAAGGTGACAAAGATGTTCTTTTCGTCCGCGGCATTTGCAGGCCTACAGGGCTGACCGGCAGCGACGTCGAGCTCAATCTGACGTATCAAGGTCATGGCACTGGAGATCCGGCTCCAATAAAAAAAACCTTCCCGATAGCCGGCGGTTGGAGCACTGATTGGCAGACCTTCAGTCGCGATGAAGGTACATGGCCGCAGCCGTCCACTTTTTTCTTTGGCGGGGCAGCAGGCACTTCCCAAGGACGCATGAAGTTTGAGTTGACGATCATCAACGTGACGGACTTCATTGCACCAAGGTTGCACAAGAACAGCCGCGATGCGGCACAGTTTCTAGAACTGAGACAGCCAAACCTGACGCTCCAATTCACCCGTCTGAACTCACTGTTCGGCCCGGAACTGGTGCAGCGTTCGAACATTTCCGTCGATGCCGTACTGGATTGGGACACACAGTTTCTGCAAGAACCACCTCCGGCTTCAGCGTCTTTCAACGAGCCGAACGGTGCATTCGATGGCGCCAACGGATTGTTTTTCTGGGAGTTGTTTTTCCATGTGCCTCATCTGATCGCGACGCGTCTACGGGCAGAGGATCGTTACCTGGAGGCGCAAAAATGGCTGCATTATCTGTTTGATCCGCAGGCGCCGGCGGATCCGGAAACCCCCTCAAGGCTGAATCCAAAACCCGCGTATTGGCGCTGCCGTCCATTGAACGTCAAAGGCAATGTGGGCTGTGAAACCCGAGCCCCGACCGATCCAGACGCTATTGGCTATTCCGCGCCCTATCACTTCAAGGTTCTGGTGTTCACGGATTACGTCAAGAATCTGGTGGCCTGGGGGGACTGGTACTACCGACAACTCACCCGCGATAGCCTGGTGGCGGCAAAGCTGTGCTATGTCCAGGCTGAATTCCTGATGGGCCAACCGCCGTTGGTGCGAACGGCGAACCGTTGGCAAGCAGACACGCTGAGCAATCTGTTAAACAACAGTACTTCACGACCGGCGCTCGAGCGGTTCGAAAAAACCTTCGAGTACAGCCTGGCGGATTTTCCCGCCGCCACCGAGGCGCCGCTCGAACTCGGGCTACTGGCAAACGAACCGTTCACCTGTCCGATCAATGAGCAGTTGCTTGCACTGTATGACTTGCCGAATCAACGTTTGCATAACCTGCGCCACAATCTGACCCTGGATGGCAAACCACTGGATATACCGCTCTTCAGCCCACCCACGGATCCCAATCAACTGTTGCGTGATCTTGCGTCTGGAGGCGTGGGCGGACCAAGGCCGATGGGGGGGCGCCTGGTGGTCGGTGCGTTCCGTTGGCGCGTGACGTTTGATGTCGCGTTGCGTGCAGTGCAGGTCCTGCAGGAGTACGGCAATCAGGTGCTGCGCCTGCTTGAACAACGGGATCGCGCCGAACAGGAAGAAATGCAGCAATCCCATTTGGTGGAGCTCGGAACCTACGCCAAGACCGTACAGGAGCAAGCCATCGCCCAAATGCGAGCGAACGTGACAGCGCTGGAGCAAAGCCGGGCAGTCGCGCAGGAACGGGCTGATGACTATGCACAACGCTATGACGAGAATGTGTCGGCGGTTGAATACGAGGTCATGGAAAATCTGTATCTGTCAAAACAATTGTCGTTGGCCGCCGCAAGCATCAAACCCGCCGGCGCGGTTCTTGCCTCTTTGCCTAACATTTTCGGTTTTTCGAATGGTGGGCATCGCCTCGATAAAATTGTTGATGGGGTTGTCTTCGGATTGGGCGTCGGCTCGTCGGTGGTGCAAATGGACGCAGACAAACAGGCCGCCACCGAAGGCTACCGTCGTCGCCGCGAGGATTGGCAGTTGCAACGCGATCAGGCGTCGGCGGAAGTCCGCGCAATTGATGCGCAAATCGTCGCCCAGAACTACGCCGTACAGGCTGCGCAAACCAGCCTGGAGCAAACCCTGAAGGCCAATAGTCAATCGTTAACGGTTTACAACTTCCTCAAGAAGCGTGCGACCAATGCTGAACTGTTCGGCTGGTTGCTCGGCCAGTTCAAGGCGTTGCACTACCAGGCGTACGATGCGGTTGTCAGCTTGTGCCTCAGCGCCCAGGCGTCGCTGAGCGCCGAAACAGGCGATTACGATTCTCAGATTTCATTGCCCCAAGTCTGGCTGGACAACCGCCACGGTCTGACCGCAGGCGAGCACCTGCGCTCTTATTTGCTGCGCATGGAATGTGAGTATTCGAAACGGTATGAGCGGCGGCTGGAACTGGTCAAAACCGTTTCGCTTCGGCAATTGTTCGAGGACACAATCGAGCCGCAGCCGGGGGTTACCACCTGGCAGGAGGCGTTGGATCGGTTGACGAGTAAAGGAACATTGGAGTTCAGGCTCACGCAATTGCTTTTTGATCGTGATTATCCAGGGCATTTCTGCCGGCAAATCAGCTCGGTCGAGGTCGATTTGCCGGTGCTGACCGGGCCTTACCAGGACGTGCGGGCCACCTTGTTGCAGATCAGCAGCATGACCGCAACCAAGGCATCGACAGCGTCGGTGAGGTATTTGCACAAGCCGGATGGCGCTGTGGCTCCATCCGACGTGCAAATCAATCTGCGCAGCGGTCAGCAAATAGCGTTGTCGATGGGCATTGCAGACAACGGCTTGACGGCGATGAAACCTGATGAAGGTTTGCTCAACCCCTTCGAAAACACCGGGGTGGTCTCTCAGTGGAGGGTGCACTTCCCTTGGCCGAACAAAGAACCGCAGTCCTCCCTGCTCGCTTCTTTGACAGACGTCATTGTGCGCATTCGCTACACGGCCAAAGCCGGGGAGCCGACCTTCATTCGAACCGTGGAAGACTTGGTGACCAGAGCCGAGACGATTGCCAATACACCCAATACCAAAGGAGCTGGCAGCCATGAATGAACCGATTGTCCTGGCCAATGAGAACCTTGTGCTCAATGGTGATTTCGAGAAATACCTCAACCACTGGGAAGGGGGACCGGTCGGCTGGTGTACTACGGTGGGCGTAATCTATGAGGGTGTCCCGATTCGGTTACTGGAGGCCGGTAATCAGGGTTCAGTCAGCCAGGCGCTGAAGATTCCCCAAGACCCTGGCGCTCAAGCTCGGTATGTCATCAGTTTTCTGTGCGAGATGCTGCATACCGAAGCGGGCAGGCTGGTCATCGGTATCGAGGGGGGGGCAGATGAACTGGAGATCCTGTTGCGGCCGGGTAAACTCCGGGATCTGGAGGAGGATCAGGCGCGTCTGAAGAGTGGGCAGTCGCAGGAGTTCAATCCGATCGAGTACGAAGTCGACCTGGATCTGCCGTTCCACAGTCAAGACACCATCACCGTCAGCGTGTTCAGCCCGGCCAACGAGATTGGGGACGACTGGTCGCGGGTGTGTATTACCCGGATCAAGCTTCAATTGCATCTGGAGCCGGCGGTGATGCAACGGCTGACGCTTGATGAGGAGCAGGTGTCACCGTCGCAGACTTTGCACTTATGCCTGGGGGCATCTGAGAGCTTTGCTCACGGGCTGAAATTCGACCTCGCGCCGGGCAACGCCTGGCTGGGTACCAAAGCCGCGTTGACCAGCGACGATAACCCGATAGGTGCAATTGTCGCGAAGCCTGCCTGGGGCGTGGATCACCCGCTTGAGGATCAATGGCAACTTGATTGCCCGTGGATCGGGGATGAGGGGCCCTACTTCTTCTCGATGAAGCTGCATAACCAGTACACCGCCGAGCCTTACCCGGTAAACGTATCCCTCGGGCATCATCGGTTGGTGTTCAGAGAGGCGATCGAGGCGGCCTATTATCCGGTGCTTGAATACGGTCAGAGTGTTCGTCTGGGGGTCAAGGTGGCGTCTTATTACACCGCGCAGTCTCTCAGCGGGCGGACGGTGAACTGGACGCTTGCGGGACAAGGGGTGAGAGCGGCCGTCGTTACCAATGATGAAGGCTGGGCGTACTTTGACTATCAGCCGACGGAGCAAGGCGAATTCGACATAGAGGCATCGGTTGAGAGTCTGTATTACGTCGCGGGTGTCGTGACTCAAACATTTGCGGTCCGAGTGTTGGAGACGGACCCGTGGAAGGACGTAATGGCGGTCGCCGATGGGGTTGAGACGCGCTGGGAGGAAAAAACCGGTTACCCCAATCGGAGGTCGGATTATCCCGTCCACGTAAGACTGACTTCGGGCAGTCCATTGTTGGAGACGCAGTTGTCGTTGCATTGGAGCGGTGACTCCCATGTGCAACTGGGGGTTGCCGTCAGTCCGGCGCTAGAGCACCCGGTGCCGGTTACTGGCACTGAGTCGGTATGGACCTTGACGAGCGAAGACCGACTGGACGGCCGGTTCGATCTGTCGCTGGCCTGCTCGAAACTGCTGCTGCCTTCGCCGAAAAAACGCATGTCGCTGGCGCGCAATCTGGTCAAGGTCGGTGAGGTGCGTGAAGCCAACAAGTCTCCAGTGGTGGATGAACAGGAAAGTGTGTTGTTGCGGGTGCAGGTGGTGCATGTCATTGCCAGCCGTGATGGTGGTGCGGTGGTCAATGCATTGGTCGACTGGAAGACTCCCCTTGGAACTGTTCCTACTGTTACCGGGGCTGGTGGCTGGGCCAGTTTGCTGTATACGCCCAATAGCGCCGGGGATCTGATTGTCACGGCCAGCATCAAGGCCCACGCGGAGGCCGTTGCGGTTGAGCCGCATGTTTTCGAGGTGAAGGCTATTGAGACCAGTCCCTGGAAAAGAGAGGTCAGGATCTTCCTGGACGGGATGGAAGTCGATCGGGCTACGCTCGGCGTGCTCTGCCGACGTGGTCAAACACATACCTTGAAGGTTGTGCCTGTCACCGGCAGTGGGTGGATTGGTAAAAGCATCAGTTTGCACTGGCGCGGTGCGGCACCGAATATCGGGCTGGTGCCCAGTGATTTAGGGACGCCCAAGCTTCTAGAGGCAGCAGGTGCGGAATGGAAACTCGTCTCACAGGCGAATAACAGCATCAGCAGTCTGTTTGAGCTGGAGCTACGCCTGGACGGCATTACAACCGTTCGAGAACTGTCTGGGCGATTGGTATCGGTAGATCTGGCAGAAGAATTAAGCCTGATGCTCGATCAGATACCGGCAGCGCTGGACGGGGAAATGCTCCATCCCTGTCTGGAAGCCTGCCACCGCTTTAGCGTATTGCCCAATGCGCTGAGCCCGCTGGTGGGGTTGATGTCAACGTTGACATGGACGGGAGAAAAACTGGGGGCAACCGTCGAACCTGATTTGAACCTTCCTCAGGTCATCAGCGACGGAGGCGCGATCTGGAAGCTGGATTTTACTGAAAGTGTGCAACCGGGCGAGTTTGCCCTGACGTTGGCATTGCCTCAGCTGGACTTTGCCGCTACTGCAAAGCCGATGGCGCTGGCGCATAACAAAGTCAGGATTGGAGCGTGGCGCGAATCGCCGGTGAATCCGGTCGTGGGGCAGGATCCTGCGTGGATGTGGGTTCAGGTGTTCTCCCATTTCACCGGTCACGCCGTGGATGAGGTGCCGGTGACCTGGTCTGCATCGGACATTCCGAGCGTGGTGAAAACCGATGCTTATGGCTGGTCCGGCTTTGCCTTTGCACCCGCTGATGCTCATTCTGAACATGAGGTGGAGGCGTTGGTGGAGAGTCCTTACGACGGTTATTCAGAGAAACGCACCATGACGGCCACCGCGCTGGCGAGCGATCCGTGGGAAGGGGTGATGGTCAGTTTTGACAAGCAACCGTTCCAGCCATGGGGCCAAAAGACCTACTTTCCGCGCCGCAAGGGAGAGCACACGGTCGATCTGATGGCACCAAGCAAGAGCCCACTGTTTGATCATGAATTGACGCTCGGAATGACCGGAACCGGACCTTCCGAACTGGGTATCAGCTTTTTGTCGGACGGGCTTGGGGTGCCACGAACGTTCTACGAAGGAGTGGGGTTGCAATACTTATTCAAGGTGGGCGATCTGAAGGACGGCAGTTTTGCGTTGCGCCTGTCATCGCAGCGGCTGGCAAGCTTGTCTCCGGCAAACGCGATGTCCTTGGGCGAAGGCTCTCAGGTGCTGAAAATTACCGCGAGCAACAGTGTTAAACAGACACTGGACTGGGGGCAGGAACTTGTCGAAAAGGTAAGTGTGGTATCGGCCATCAGTGGCAAGCCAATGGTAGGGGTGACGGTGACCTGGCGCAGTCCCGACCTCGGGATTGCGACCTCTGTGACAGACTTTTACGGTGTGGCGAAGGTGCGCTTTGTTCCAATCATGCCCGGTGTGGCTGAGCTGACCGCGACGGTGGGGAGTGAGCTGAATTCGGATTCCGTTTCCTTGAGCTTTACGCTGAACGAACCTCGCAAAGTAAAAGAACTAATTAGCGTAGGGCCTCCGGGTTATCCAGAACAAGAGTTCTCTGCGCTAGCAACCATCGTTTCCGCCAGGACAGGCGAGCCATTGCCGGATGTATGGGTGAAGTGGGATTTTCCGGGTGTATCGATAGCCCCGAGCAAGACAAACTCGAATGGGATCGCAGGTGCAACGTTCAAACTTCCCTTCATAAAACAGGGCTTGCTGGAAGCTGTTGTAGAGGGTGGAATCGGTGGTTGGGATGCGAAGTCGTTGATGGTTGCGGTGGATACCTTTCAGTTATTGCGACTCAATGCGCCCAGTGGCGAGATCGTGGGGGTTGGAGAATTGACGCTCGTATATGCCAAAGTTGTTTCGTCAGTAACTCAACGACCGGTTGAGGGGGCAGAGGTATTTTGGTTAAAAGACGGTATAGAGCAAAACCCGTGGACGAAAACCAACGAGCGCGGTGAGACCCACAAAAACTTTACAGCCCAAGTCGCAGGTGAGATGAAAATTGAGGCGCAAATACGCGACCCCGATGGAGCGCCTTTTGATACCGGCCTGTTGACGTTCTCGGTTATAGGTCCGTTATAGGCCTAAAGAACACCCTTTTTCCAACAGGAGCAAAGCAGCTATTACAAGATGCCTGCTTTTTTCCAACTCAAATACCGCGTCACCAATGCGGCCCCCAACTCTGACGGGCGAGCATCTACAACAGGAACCCCATGGGCACTCAACCGCTCATGGAGTTCCGCCCGTTCATTCAAATAATCCACCGTCCCGCAGTAGGCCAGCGCCTCCTGCAAGATCTGCACCGGTGTATGCCGCAGCGTGTCGAGCAAGTCTTCGCGCAGGCTCGCCACCAACACTCGATGCTGCTTGCCCAGACGTTTGACGGCGTTGAGCAGTTCTTCATCATCTTCATCCCGCAAGTTAGTCACCAGCACCACCAGCGCCCGACGTTTTTGTCGGGCCAGCAGCTGGTTGGCGGCGGCCTGATAATCGGCTGGGCGCTGGGTGCTGTTGAGGTCATAGACAGCGTTGAGCAAGACCTTGAGTTGCTCGGTGCCTTTGACCGGCGCGAGGTAATGCGGTCGGTCTGCGGCGAAGGTGCTCAGGCCTACCGCATCGCCTTGGCGCAGGGCGACGTAGCTGAGCAGCAGGCAGGCATTGAGGGCATGGTCGAAGTGCGACAGTTCATCATCC
>Ga0157371_10003432_pt1 | contig 14383 bp, 16 predicted proteins | sample C45metaG_FD_113462 | JGI IMG/M metagenome (GOLD analysis project Ga0157371, IMG submission 113462) | Corn rhizosphere microbial communities from Kellogg Biological Station, Michigan, USA - C4-5 metaG | ecosystem: Host-associated > Plants > Roots > Rhizosphere > Soil | place: USA: Michigan...
CCCTACTTCCGGACGTACACGCATCGCAGCTGGCACGCCGGCGCCGGATGTGGGAAACGGCCCTACTTCCGGACGTGCACGCACCGCAGCTGGCGCGCCGGCGTCGGATGTGGGAAACAGCCCTACTTCCGGACGTGCACGCACCGCAGCTGGTACGCCGGCGCGGGATGTGGGAAACAGCCCTACTTCCGGATGCTACGTGATAGCAGCTGGCACGCCAGTGCAGAATATGGGAAACAGCCCTAGTAGGAATATAGGGCCGTGATGAGGAAAGTACGGCTGAGGATCAGATAGAATAAATAGAATATCTTATTGTTTTGGATAGATATTAAAAATTAACTTCCCATTCGAATCAGCTTGATAAGAGACTCGCAAAGGGGTTTTATCATTGATCTGTCTTAGAGCTGGTTCTAAAAATGTTCGTTTGAGTTCTGCGAGGTTAGATTTCTGAGATTCGGGAAGCATAAATCTTTCTGAAAGCCAGTCATGAGAAGTGACCCAGATCTGAGAGCTTCTGAACTGGCACAAGCTCTCATAAAGCCGCACTGTACGCGGATTTTTGAGGCTTCCGCAGTCCCTAAGTGAGTAGGTAGTAAACTGACTTCCCAGTACATACAGATAAGGCAAAACCTTATGGTTAAACTCTATTTCCCATAAACCTTTACTAGAACGTCCTCCCGCTTCTGTTAACCAAGGACGTGCGATCACATCGTGGCGGCCAGTCTTAGGATAGAAAATGATGGCAGAACGTGAGAGCTCAAACACGCCTTCTTTTACGTCGCGGCTAGCCTGATTACGGCTTACATTGAAAATATCTTCGTAATCAGCAACTGCTACGGTAAATATTGGATTAGCCGACTCCTCTTCATCAGTGAAGTAAGTTTGCATAAGACATAGCCATAACACACGTTTTGCCTTTAAAGATAAATGATAAGCAGCTTCAGTTAGCTCATTAGATTGCTTAACATTTATCTTTTTTTTCAATACATTAGCCATAGCAATAATCTTTTGTGGGTTAATTTATGAACCCCACAATACCATTCAGTACACACAAGTCAACTAATTATTAATTTGTGTGTGATGTAGGGCCGATTCCCATAGTGAGTAGGGCTAATTCCCACACGAAGAAGGGCTGATTCCCATATTAAGTAGGGCTAATTCCCACATCATGTAGGGCTAATTCCCAGAAAAATAGTGTTTTTATTCAGTTATATCAGTCACTTAAGCGCCCCTAAAAAGCAGTAAAAAGATCTAAAATACTAATTAAAAAGCTATTAAAATTAGTGCTGTGGATAAGTGTATAAGTTAGGTTTGATATTGAAACCGGCTTCACTTCGTTCAACCGGTCAACCCCTCAGCAGTACAAAAACGAGTTTTGTACTGCCTCGCGGTTTCGACTTAAACCCATCATAATTTCATGAGTACAGTGACTTTATACTTCTATTGACTATGGTAAGCGCTACACTTAACCTTCTACAAAATTATGATTTTAGGTGGCTTATGGCGCAGAAAAAACAAATGACGCAGCAGGAATGGGATCGGTTAGTTCCAGCTATGGCAACTTACGCGCACATAACAACTGAGATCGGTTACGCAGTTTTAGTTGAAGGTGAAAGACAGACCGATGTTGCTGCTCGCGTAGGTCGGACAAAACAAAACGTAGCGAATGCAGTAAAACGTATATGGGAACTCTACCAACAAGTGACCACTGATGATGGAGAAAACCTTGAGCTAGTCAGTGTTTGGCTGCCAAAACTTGAGGCGGAAAAAGTAAGAACGATCGCAGCCCAATTTTCGATTAACGGTGAAAAAGCAAAATCTTAAAAGATGGAGCATAAATGGCGTTTCAATCCCCTGCAGCTAATTTTACTGAACAACGCCTTGATTTTACGAGCTTGGTAAATCTCTCATCACACTCATCATACGTATTCAAAAGTGCCAGCGACTACCCTGACATTGGTATAGTGAAAGGGTCACTGCTGGCAGTAGATCGAGCCATTCCCTTTAAACATGATCAAATCGTCATTGCTTACGTGGATGATGATCTTGTACTTCGCCGCTTACTACTCACTCCTATAGCCGCTCTTCAGGAACTTGATGGTCCTAAAACGATAACGCCAGTGCCACCCAATCAGGATCTGCCTGTCTGGGGTGTAATCGCATACGTGCTAACTGATATGGCAGGATCAGGCTTTAATTTCAGCGAAGATACCTAACTAATCCCACGCTGCACATTTAGTGTTGTAAAAAACCCCCTCAGCATAAATACTGTATACATAGACAGTGTTATTGATGAGTTTATGCCTATGTTCGCGCTTGCTGACGCTAACAATTTTTATGCTTCCTGTGAAAGGATCTTCCGCCCTGATTTAAAGGGAAAGCCAATTTGCGTCGTTTCTAACAACGATGGATGCGTGATAGCACGCTCTGCGGAAGCCAAAACGCTGGGAATCCCTATGGGCGCCCCACTTTTTAAAAATGAGTGTTTTTTCCGCGAAAATGGCGTGATCGTTTTCTCCAGTAACTATGCCTTATACGGCGATATGAGTAATCGTATGATGTCGATTCTTGGGGAGATGGCGCCTGGTCAGGAAATTTATTCGATCGATGAAAGCTTTTTAGACTGCACCGGTATTGCCAGTTACATGCCATTGGAAGAATTTGGTCGTCAAATGCGTAGCCGTGTTAAAAAAGAGACCGGATTAGTAATTGGCGTAGGTTTCGGTCCCACAAAAACCTTGGCTAAGCTGGCCAATCATGCGGCGAAAAAATGGAGTAAAACTAATGGTGTGGTGGATCTCTCATGCCCGGAACGTCAGCGCAAACTGATGGCTATAGTGGATATAGATGAAGTCTGGGGTGTCGGAGGGCGTATCAGAAAGCGGCTGGAGGCCATGGGCATTAACAAAGTGCTGGATCTGGCTAATTGCAACACCACTATGATAAGAAAAAATTTTAACGTCGTTCTTGAGCGTACTGTTCGAGAATTGAATGGGGAGTCCTGTATAGCTCTTGAAGAGGCTCCCCCACCGAAACAACAGATCGTATGCTCCAGGTCATTTGGACAGCGTATAACAGCTCTAGAGGGCATGCAGCATGCGGTAGTAATGTATGCTACCCGAGCTGCAGAAAAAATTAGAGAGCAGGGTTCAAAATGTAGGCACATCAGTGTCTTCATAGCCACTGGCCGGTATGGCGATGAACCTCAGTACGCTAAAACTTCATCCCTAACCTGTGAATATCCAACCAGTGATACGCGTGACATAGTTGGCTTCGCTATTAGAGGGTTAGATAGCATTTGGCGAGATGGATTTCGATATGCTAAGGCAGGAATCATGTTAGGGGATTTCTATCAATCTGGAATTGCACAGCTCGATATGTTTAGTGAAAACCAGCCTAAAGCAAATGCTGATACCTTGATGGCAGTTCTGGATACAATCAATAAATCGGGACATGGAAAGGTTTGGTTTGCTGGGCAGGGAGTTGATAACCCATGGCAAATGAAAAGAGAAATGCTGTCGCCCAGATATACAACCAGTCTGAAGGAATTGCCCATCGCTAAATAATCCACTTGCCTATATAAAGATGGAACTGGCTAAATTGCATTTAGTTACATCATTCTATTGATGTGCTTAATAAACTAAGACCTTTAACTTTAAGATTTGTATCGCATTTTATCCTAAAATGTATATACATTTGCGTATGCATAAATCTGAATTCAAGAATATGCATTTGTATATACATTCGCATATACATAAGAGGACTCGATGAGATTGCCTCTACTTTGGTTAACCTGAATAAGCTAATTTGATTAGTAGAAATGTATATATATTAGTATATACATAAGAGAGCCCGATGAGATTCCATCTACTTTGATTGACGTGAGAAAGCTAAATCGATTAGGTGCGATGTATACTCATTTGTATATACATCGCACCATTAAAATTAAGTGTTTTCAACAAGTAGCTGAGCAAGCTTTTCAATGAACTTATCATCTTCAAGATAACAAGCTGCCCTTAGAACTCGCGAACGAGTAATATTTTTCTGAGGCAATTTCTCCTGAACTTTTTCAACCAGCATCGACAGAGCGTCATCATCAAGGCCAGTAAGCCGAAGATTCATTTGTTTGCCAGTAGTAATATTTCTTCGCTCAGTTACACGCGTGACACCCTTAGCTATACGATCACTTCTTGCCACTTTCAGCCTCCTCAATCTGCTGCAGAAGCTCTTGTGTTAGCGCTTTATAGTCACGGTAAGGACGTTCATTTTTAGCAAACATCATCACAGGCCGATGAACCTCTGTAGCCTGCTTAAAAAGTTCACTCTGACGTATTTCAGTTTTTGCTACTCTGTAACCAGCATCACTGATGTAACCATCAATAGCTTTTTTCATTTTTGAGTGGGATTCGTTAACTTTTGTCTTTACAAGTGTATATACAAAATCTTCGTTACGTCTTACTTCCCGCACCACCTGGAATAGATCATCTATACCTTTCACAGCCCTGCGGTCCATGTCTACTGGCACGACAATTTTATCGGTTATAAGTAGAGCATTTTCGATACTCAGGTCGATAGCTGGTCGAAGATCGATAAGTATAAAATCGTAGGTTGTTTTAAGTCTGCTTAGCCCTTCGTCCAGAATATTCAAACGGTGACGGAAGCGTTCGGCACTACGAGCTTCAACAGCAAGGGTGATGTCGGCTGGTATGACATCCAAGTTTTGGATGATGTTTTCACCATCAAGAGCGGTATAAACCAGATTATTTGTATCAAACTTGGGGTCTTCAAAGAGATCGGTGATTGTAAAATCTTCCTCACCCCGGCCAACGTCATCACTAAGGTTACCCTGATGATCCAAGTCAACTAGCAGGGTCTTATAACCTGCAGCAGCCAGTGCGCAACCTACAGCAATACAACTAGTCGTTTTAGCCACTCCACCTTTACTGTTAGCAAAAGAAATTATATAGGGCTTTTTCATTGGGAATTCCATGTATATACAAAGGTATATGCATGGTACAGGTTAGGTGCTTAATGTCAATGTATATACATAAGCATATACACAAATAATAGAGTTGCATATACATTTGTATATACAGTAACTTGTTAAGATATTGATTTAAAAGGGTATCTAAATATCTTTCAGTAAATCTTACGAGCGCTTCATTTAGCGTTACCCGTGCCGAATTGCCACAAACGCAGGCTTATGTGGTGCGTGTAGTACTAACGAGCTGGCGATTGAACTGCTGATATCAAAGTTAAAGTCCGGCAATTTTCTGAGGAAGCTGGTAAAGCGTTAGAGCATGCCTCATCAGTTTGCCAAATATTCATAAGTATTACGCTTCAACATGATGAGTATGTTGTCCAAAGGTATGGTTAATCATTGCGAAAATTCTCTATAAATTCATGCAGATGGATGGGTTTACAACAATTAGACATTTATGTCTTGCTCTCCTTAATGTTAACATTTTTAATGTTAAGAAAATCCTTGGGAACTGTAGCTCACATCATTCTTGAGTTTAACAGGTCTAACTATAGTGCTTTAGTGGCCCAGGCCCTGGCATCGATATTATGGATCTATACCGGAAGACGATTCCGTTAATTTTATTAAGGAGCATATTTTGAACAAAAGTTATTATCATTTTAAAAAAGAAGAATTTGAGTCAATTAAAAATGTAATAAAAGGGGATATCCATAGAATATGGGCCGACGAACTTTCAAAAGATAATGAAAATTTAGATAACGAAGATGTTTTTATAAAGTATTTTGAGAAATATCAACATCTTATTACTGTTGATATGTTGAATCATGATTTAAAGAATGCTTCATTAGATTTATCAATTGACGAGGCTAAGATAGCAGCTTTTATATATAAGATACGAGGCTCTAAATATCCATTTCAGTTAAAGAAAAGTATGGATAAACTTTGGTTGCAATGCCATAAAGATGATGACAATGCGATTGAAAGTTTGATATGGCTTGATGTTGAATCCATTGATGAGTTGAGTGTTTATAAATCCAGTGTTAACAGATTTATGATTAGGGTTTCTACAGGGAAGCGAAGGGATTTTAGAGCAAGCAAATACTCTTTCCCTGAGTTACTAATTGAAGATGGGCTTCAGGAATTACTTGCTTTAATAAGTAAAAAATAAGTAGGTAAAAATTTATAACCAATAACCAATAACCAATAATGGATGATGATATTTATGACACAAAAATTTCAGGAATCACCTCCAAATCTGTCGCCTCAGACGTTAGAAATTCCTCAGGCAGCAGAAGTACCTCAGGCAGCAGAAGTACCTCAGGCAGCAGAAGTACCTCAGGCAGCAGTAGTACCTCAGGTAGCAGAAGTACCTCAGGTAGCAGAAGTACCTCAGGCAGCAGAAGTACCTCAGGCAGCAGAAGTATCTCAGTCAGCACAAGTGTCCCAAGCGGCACAAGTGGCTCAGGAAGCAGAAGTGTCTCAAGTTGCAGAAACGACAAAGAATGCGCAGGCATCAGCGGTGAATAAAAAATCTAATAAGTTAGGGACCGTCTGGATATTCAGCTTTGCTTTATTTTATGGCTTATGTGCCACTGCTTTTAAGGATTCACCATTTGTTATGGCTATGATAGGCATTGTTCCATTCGCAGGATTATGTGTAGTAAATCGTTTTTATCCTAAGACTGAAAATGTAGTAGCGAAAATATTAAGGGCTTTAAGCGACTTCCTCCCGGCTAGTTTGTCGTTTGCAACTCTTTTGGCTATACCCGGAAATGAAACATTCTTTTCTCGGTTTGCATCTTTTCTTGTTTTTGCTTTTTTATGTTATTTAATCTCTAGTCGTACATATAAAGCTCTTTAACGCTTTAATAAATCCCCGTAGGTAACGGGGATTTATATTCATCTTAATTTAAATCTGCGGTGGCGGATTCACCGAGCGAGTCCAGAGTGATGAGCTCTGCCAGTTTTCTACAAAACCCATTTTTTCCCAAGTTACACAACTCGGCTTGTCTGCCATTAGTGTATCTAACTGATTTTTAAGGCCATCAGACCATGACACCTGATCTGAAAGGTATTTAAGCACGACTAAGCGGCTATAAAGTGTCGATGGATTACTCATATGGGATCCAAGTTCATTTAGCTTCTTAGGCGGGAAAGCTTTAAATGATCTATTCCATATTCGGTTATGATGAGCAGATAAATTTCTAAAATGGCTCAATGTATGAAACCATGATGCCATAATCTCAGAGCTTTGAATGTTAAACTTCTTTGCCACTTTCTTTTGGTCATAATGATGCAGGTTCTTGTAAATACGTGACCATGCTCCAAAGCTTAGAGTTTCTGTGATCATCCATGATGGAGGATATTTCGGGTGATCATATTTTTCATGGTAGTGCTCTATGAAAACTTCTTTGGCATCCCTTATTTGTCCAAAAAAACCTTCGTAATCATAATCTTTGTTCAGATTCACTAAATTCATGAACCAATGGCAACCGTATGTTGCACTCATGTACTCGGACAGGCACGTGCGCAGGCCAATTTCAACTTTCTGAATTTGCTCAAGAACAATGAGCCTTAGCTTCCTGTCAAACTCATATAAGTGGATTATATCTTCCAGCGTCGTCCCAGGATTGAACTCTTTGGGCTCAATTAACTGAGGTACTCTTTCCTGCGAAGTTTTATAGTATGGTATGCAATAACCACGCAGCCTGTAGTAACCAATAAACGTAAGCGCGGTTGTGGCAGCACTAATATCGTTTATGGTTAAACCGCGTTGTTGTAGCTTCGCAATCAAAGCTGGAACGCTTTCAGGCGGCTTCTGATACAGTCGGGGTCTGTTTTGATTTGGTTGAGCCATTGCATCCTATCCGGCTTAAGATGAGGCAAAAAAAAACCCGCCATAATGCGCATCTCGAAAGACTAGGCGTGGCGGGTGTACTTGACACCATAATAGTAGTATTTGACGATGTCGTCAACCGACTTGGACAGGCTCATTATGTATCCTTCACGCACTGTAGCCAATAAAGTAGAGGACTGTATGGGAGCATCTACTATTTCAGCATCAATTTTTTCGATAATCGTGCGTACTGCAGAGCACATTTTTAACCATAAAAGTAGGCAAAGACGTGCTGCTGAAGCAGCCTCGAAATTGGTCAGCGTGCTTGATAAGTATGTTATAGACTGCGCTGCAGTGGCTGATGACAACGGTTATAGCCCTTTTGAAAATCCCGCCCACAACGACTATCAGAAACGTAAGCCGCAATGTCTGGATGCCTCTTTCTCTATACCAGATATCGCTGATTGGGAGTTGATCCCCCTAAATTTCACAGATGGTACTCGCGCTCTTGAAAACCTTCAACGGGATACCTCTGATGCTCTTACAGAAGCTAGGGAGTATGGGGATGGGTCAGGTGACGATTACTATGGACGTCGTCAGGAAATATTCTCAACACTTGGATTCCGTGCTGTAATTTTGGCGAGGGAACTGCGTACGACTTATCATTTGAAGCCTCCGTCATCTAAACACCGAGAACGAGAGATTAGAGTCGAAAACAGCCTCAAATATCATGATGAGTTTAATAAGCGATTACGTCGAATTGAAGCGAAAATTGCCCGGAAGTCCAAAATCATTTCATAAGAATTATGAAGGTGAAAGCATTGGAAATCAAAGACTTATTAACGCCCGCTTTTGCAGTCTTGGGAGTGTACTTGGCTGCAAATTTTGCGCTTCGTAACGAGCACAAAAAGAAAGCTCTTGAGGTTGAAACCACCCAAATCGAGCGCCTATCAGCGCTTGTAGATCGCTCTCTGGATAATTTTGCTCAGTATGCTGGCGCGCTCGCGGGTATTGTTGATATTCAAACAACGCTAATGACCGAGAGGCATCATCCTAATGATCGTGACAAAATAGTAATGCGTATTCAACAAGTTCAAAAATGGATTGAAGCTATAGAGAACGATTCGGTATATGGACTCAACAGGAACGATCTTCGACAGGCTGCTCATGGGCTAAGGTTTCATAGGGAAGCAGACTGGCAAGCATGGCGCGATGTGGTCCCCTTAGTGCATCGAGAAATAGATGATTTTTTCATGATAACTACACCTGGTAATGAAAACGTTGATCTTAAGAATGGCCAACGAACAATTGAAGAAGCTAGGAAGTTTGCAATTGATATGCGAAAACGTACAAGTGAACTAGCCACATTGAAAGAGACACTTTTAAGTTCAATGAAAGGCGATTTCATCAAATTACTCCGGCCTGAACAAACTATAAGCTTTTGTTCTCTGCTAAATGATTTTTGGTGCTGGGCTATTCGCTTCTTCCGCTGCAACTTCTAAATATGATTACCCACCTAATAAAAGGTGTTGCTTTTATCAATCGTTGCAGAGTGAATCAAGGAACATTTCACTCACAATGCATGTAGCTTTGGGAATGAAGGCTGTAAATTATTAGATTGCTATTAATTATCTATAGTTACTTATTTTATATTTAAACCATGCTCCGGTGGTTATGACATTAGGGTATACTCTAATGCCATGCCCTAAAATTCCCCTTTTTTATCTTTAAGTCATGATATAAAAGTCATACCATACTTAGTCATAACCTAAAAGTCAGTTATGGGTAAAAAATGTACATTTTTGCTTATCTTCGTGCTTCCACACGAGAACAGGATGCAGAACGCGCGAGAAATCGTCTTCAACAGTTTGTTTCACAGCGTGGACACCGCGTTGCCAGTTGGTATGTTGAAAATGTATCGGGTGCGTCACTTAAGCGTCCAGAGCTTATGCGACTGCTAGAGAACGCGGCTCCGGGTGATACGATCCTGATTGAACAGGTTGATCGCTTATCCCGCCTTGATGATGATGGTTGGAAAACACTTAAAGAGCTCATAAGCAACAAAAGCCTATCGATCATCAGCCTGGACCTGCCTACAAGTTATATCGCGCTCGAGAACCATCGAGGAGATGAATTCACAGCCGCCATGCTGCGCGCTATAAATGCAATGATGCTGGATATGCTCGCAGCCATTGCACGCAAAGACTATCAGGACAGACGTCGCCGGCAGAGCGAGGGAATAGTTAAGGCAATAGAGAACGGAAAATTCAAAGGCCGTCAGCCGAATCTTCAGATGCATCAGAATGTCATTAAGCTGCGTCTGCAAAACGGGATGAGTATCAGGGAGACAGCTTCAATATGCGGCATCTCAGAGCGTCAGGTTATTAGGATTACGCAGCGCCATCTCAGTAATAGTGATCCGGAAGGGCAGGGGGTTGAGGATGAACAAAACAGCATTTAAAAGAGGAGCTAAGGCGGCTGCATTTTATAAGAGCGCTTCCAGAACGGCCAAAACTCTTAATTCAGCCTCAGTAAGTTGGACTGTGCGGCACGGCATGCCGTCTTTTATAGGACGCCTGCCTGTACCTGTTATCGGAGTCATATTAGCCACATTAGTACTTATGAGCGGGCTGGTTTTAGGCACTATCGTGCTTTTGAGCTGCGTTTTTATTTACATGTTAAGTAACATCATCATTGCAAGCTCTGAAGATTCTGATACTTCTGAGCCTTTAGCTGGACACCAATATCGTGACGGTAATGAAGGGTTTGGTATGTACAGTGGTCCTGAAAGCGTAAATGTCACATCGTCACGGCTGGATTTAGATGATGAAGATGACTAAGGGCGGCATCCTTGCCGCTTTTGATCAATTTTTTAGAGCTTAACTGCTTTTTTTGCTAATTCTGCTGCGCTACCACCTGCTTGCTGTACTTGCGAAGTTCCGTTTCTGAGTGCGCCATCGAGTGCACCACCCACTCTGATGCCAGCCCATGAAAGCGCGCCCATCCAGAACGCCGGCAATACCAGAAACATAGTTGCCATAACAAAGTTCATAATCAGATCATCAGAACTATTTTGGAAGCCAGCCATGTTGAAACTGCTGTGCGTGTCCGAGCTGTACAGCGCGGTCAGCAGCCAGCTGTCCAGCCAGCGCGCCAGCTCCCACCAGAACGTCAGGTAGTTCAGGGCGAATACAACAAATGTCAGTGTGATAACCGTCTTAATTTCATATGCTGAGAAAGCCAGAATAAGCGGCAGAACTACCACCACGGCCATTAGCAGTACGGCCTGAACCATAGGCAACGCCTGCCGCATGGCGTCAAACGCCGGAAATGCCGCGACACTTCCCAGCGCGGTTCCGCCAATCGCCGCAACGCGCGATACAGAGTTATCCAAGGTGAAATCCGCATTGCCGCCGTAGCCGGCATAGACGTGGCCGCCCTGTGACACCGTCAGGCTCTCAGGACTTACCAGGCGGCGTATTACGGCCTCCCGGTAGTCGGTCGCATTGCCTCCGATCATGGTCATGGCCGCCGAGAGGCGGGTCCATAAGCCCGGGTCAGCCTGGTCCACGACGCGGGCCTGCAGGCCGGTTTCGGCCTTGCTCCACCATTCGCTGCAGGTCGGATAGCCGCCCCGGCCGGTGTCCGGCCGCCCGCTGTCCCGACTTTCGCTCCACGGAAATGCGGCGCGTGGCGTTTTTGACTGCAGGCTGCCGTAATAGCTGCCAAGAAACGTCTTACTGCCAATCCACTCAATGTCGCGCAGGGTGGATTTATCCTTTGTTTGCCCCTGGTCCTCGCGCTTCCACATGTACAGTGCCAGGGAATAGCAGTCGTTGGTGAAATCCTGCAGCTCCTCGGCAAGCCCCTTGTTATTGATGCGCGTATGCTGCACCTCAAAGCGGATCTGGCGCATGTCAGGACGGCAGGGAATGGTGGCGACGGACGCCTGGGTAATACCCTTTGCCAGCTTGTGCATCAGATACCACCACACGGGCGCAGCGGCTGTCTGGTCGTTCAGGCTGGAGATCACGGGCGAATAGCCGGTGTCGTCCGGCGCCTTGGGCGTCCAGGTGCCGCACGTCTGCGCGCGGGAGGCATCATATTTGATGGTGCTCATGTCCACATTCATCAGTGGCATGCAGCAGGCAATCATGACCAGAAAGGAGGTGTAAATGGCGTGCTCCATCCGGGGAATGGACAGTGCGCCCTTGTTTCCTTCATCCTCACCTTCCTCCCGGACCTTCAGCCAGATGCCGATAAGACGAAAGGCCACCGGGGCGGCAAAAAGGCCGGTACTGAGGAGAATATTCCACAGGCCATTATTAATGACCCAGCCGAGCAGGGTCAGGAAATACTCCAGGTAACTATTAGTCAGCATTATGACGCTCCCGTGCCGCTGAGCAGCACCAGTTCACACACCAAGGCAAAAATAACGCTGACGGCGGCGATCCTCATAAGCGGCTGCCGGTACTGCGACCTGAAGCCCGGTGCACGCAGAATTTTCACAAATCCCCACGTCAGGGCGCCGTATATCGCCAGGCGCCACATCAGCCAGCCGTATTTCGCCTGCTCCATCCACTTGCTGAAGGCGGCCGCCTGGTCAGGGTTTTTGATCGCACTGTCTGCAATAATCATCGCGCCCAGCATCAGAACCAGCAGCGTGCCGGCAATAAGCAGCGTGCGCTGCAGAACGGGATGACGGCGGAAAAATGAGGCGCGCCGCGCCTCCTTCACGGGTTTCATCGTGTGGGCCTTTCTCATTTACTTTCCGCCTCAGGCACCGCCAGACGATTCATGCGGCTGTCCGTATTGTCATCACTCTGGGTCTGCGGGTTGCTGTTTACGCGGCCATTTTCGCGCTCGATGATGGTCAGCACGGAATTGCGGGACAGCTCGCGCTTGAGCTCCATTTCGTTACGCAGCGCGGTAATTTCCCTGTCGATGGCGGTTACCCGGCGGTCGCCTTCTTCAATGGCGGCGGTCTGGGAGGCAGCGTTCGGCTCTGACATGCCGGTGACTATCATACGGCGCATAATCAGCGCCGTTTCCACTGTGTCCGCCATTGCCAGTTCGCCGGCAAGCCGGGCGGTGAGGGCGGCATTATCCGGGTCGCGCTGCAGCGCCCTGATAACGCCGGCGGTGATTGGCAGACTGCCGGTTTTCAGCTTCGCCAGGTTAGTGGCGTTGGGCGGCTCGGATCCATTAACCAGTTTCACAAGCTGGTCCGTATTCTCTTTTGTTGTTTCCTCAAGAATGGGGGCAAAGCCGGTGCCGGCCTGAGTGGCTCCGGGCTGTTGGTCGTCATCGCCACTGGTGCACTGGGATGCATCAGCGCAGGTACGTAGTGAACTGTCGCCAACCACCTGAACCACGGCTTTTGCCGCCTCTTCAGCGCTGCCATATTTTGCACAGGCACCACCGTTGCAACTGCTGTTGCTGACGGGTGTTGTGCTCAGCACGGGCAGGCTATTCATCATGTTGTAGCCGGCGGCGGCCAGGTCGTGCGTGGGACGAATAGCGGGCTGATTCTGCCCGCCGCGCTTCTGTCCGCCGATCCAGTTCTGGCCGGACTTGCCCTGCAGCTTTTCAGAGGCGTTATTAACTCGTACCGCGTCGGCATCGCCGCTGTTCACAAGCGACTTGTACTCGTCCATGACCGCGCTCTGATTCCATTTATTGTTGCCGGCAAAATTCATCATGCGTTTGGACATGTTCTGACAGTTGAGTTGTGCCTTATCAAATGCCACGCTGCCCTGCAGTACGCCGTTGGTCAGCATGTCATACAGACCCGGATTGGCGCGCTGTATCACCATAGCCGGCAGGCTGGCGACTGCGCCGGTGGCCCCCTGAATAACGTCGCTCATCAGGTTTTTATAGCCGCTGGTCACGCCATTCAGCTGATTGCCGACGGTGGTTTTAAGGTCGAAGTTGCCGCACATCAGATCGCTGCTCCAGCCAATATCCATTCCCAGCTTGCGCATGCTGCTGCGCGTGGCCGGCTGGGAAATAACGGAGCCGCCGCCGAGCGTGTAATAAAGCTTGTCGGATACCGCGCCATTGACGTTTTTGCCATAACCGATCGCGCTGTCGTTGACCGACGGCAACGAAACGCCAAAGGCGCCGGATCGGTTATCGTCATCAGCCTGTGCCACGCCGATCGATATGCTGACCAGGATCGCCAGAAAGACTGGCCTCAGTGTGGTTGGATTCATGGGTGCCTCTTAAAAATTGGTTGCATACAGAAAGGTCTGGCCGCGACGTTTGCAGCAGCTGTAGGGCTGCCACAGGGCGTAGGCTTCGTTGCCGTCCTGCGCCGTGGGATAGGCGCCGTCGGGGAATACGGCACAGGTGGCCGAGAGCGCGGGCGTCAGCCGCTGCCATTTATGGTTAGCCGTGCCGGTGTTTTCTTTCACCTCGCCCGGCGGCCAGTAGCCCGGCTTGCGGGTGCCCTTCAGCTGCTGATAAACGTGGATCTGCCCGGATCGGGTGATGATGTCGGCCACGCGCTGGGCGACGACGGCGGAAGCCTTGTCATCGTCCGTCTGGCTGACGAAGCCCGATCG
>Ga0157371_10003434_pt1 | contig 14379 bp, 14 predicted proteins | sample C45metaG_FD_113462 | JGI IMG/M metagenome (GOLD analysis project Ga0157371, IMG submission 113462) | Corn rhizosphere microbial communities from Kellogg Biological Station, Michigan, USA - C4-5 metaG | ecosystem: Host-associated > Plants > Roots > Rhizosphere > Soil | place: USA: Michigan...
ACTCAGAATCCATCCCACGGATACGTATATTTAAACCGCCAGTTTTCCCACCACCAGGGCTAATATCAACCCCCTCAACATCAACTAATGCATCTGCAATTGAGTTTATACGTTTATCTTTTAGATCTTGTGCGGTGATCACAGTAATACTTGCCGGCGCATCTTTTAGTTTTTGCTCATAACCCGCTGCAGAAACAACAATTGTTGAAAGTTGTTGTGTAGCAGATTCTGTCTTGCTATTTGCAAAGGCTGAAGTTGTTGTAATTCCTAAAAGTGCGATTGAAATAGGACGAAGGTTAAACTTACTCATAAATAGAATTCCAGTAGATGGACGACATAAACAGTTGAAAACAAATAAAACATCTAAATATGAATGATAAGAATTATTATTTGCAATAAAAAGCATACAAAAAATAATGAGCATAGTAAAGAGTTATTACACATTAATTTAATTAAAACTTAATAAAAAACTTTTGTTGGTTTTAATAGACTTATTTAATTACATTCATCCCATTAAAAATTTGTTATTTAAACAAATAAGCTATTGTTAATATTTAATTTTATTATTTTATAAAATTCTCTTCGATAAATCCTTTTCACTCAGCTCTGGATATAAACTCCTACACTCAATTGGCTGCTCGGAAGTAGTTTAAAGATAAAAAATATCAAAGCATCATATAACCATGCTGCTTATTTAAACAATTACAAAAAAATAATTTTGGAATGAACGGGTTTTGTCGAGAGTTGAAGTTATGAAATATAGAACGGATATTCAATTGCCATCATTTATTTCACGCTGCAAATGCAGATGGGCATACTCTTTTGATTAATGAGTTTTTCTTATTGTACGTTTAAAACTTTAAATTTATAAAAAAGCCAATTCAATGTTAATAATTTAATAAAAGGACAGTTGCTAATTTTGACTGAGCAACACAAAAAAGGAATCAAATTGAGTGAACTTGCATGGAATGTGAGTTTAAAAAAAATTTAACAGTGCATATCCCTAAAGCTCATTCGAGAGTCTTTTATACAAATATTCAAACTCACTGATATTGATCGTTATCACCCGAAAATCAATATTTTCAACATGGATGTACTGGTTTCATAATCGAATAAATAGGATATTTAAATATGGATAACACTCAGAATATATTACAAAAATTTGCAATAAAAGTCAGTGATTGGTCAGAAAAATGGTTTCCTGATTCCTATATCTTTGCCCTGTTAGGCGTCATCATTGTCGCCATTGCTGCGATTGGAATAGGAGCATCTGTTCAGGATGTCGCAATTTCATTTGGCAATGGTTTCTGGAGTTTGATTCCATTTACGATGCAAATGTGTATGTTGATTGTTGTTGGTTATGTGGTTTCAGTATCCAAACCTGTTGAAATGCTGATTCAAAAAATGGCTCAGATTCCAACATCTGGAAGGAATGCTATCGTTTTTGTAGCGACCGTCAGCCTCTTAATTTCACTGATTAACTGGGCCATGAGTACAGTTTTAACTGCCCTTTTGGTGATTGCACTATCCAAGCGTAAAGAGCTGAATATGGATTATCGTGCAGCTGCCGCAGCCGCTATTATTGGTATGGGAGCAACTTGGGCACTGGGTATTAGTTCTTCCGCTGCCCAATTACAGGCAAATAAAGCCAGCTTACCTGAACCACTTTATAACTTAACCGGTATCATTCCTTTTACTGAAACAATCTTTTTACCACAGTCGATGATTATGACTGCCGTATTGATTATCGTGTCAATTGCCATTGCATTCTGGTCTGCACCTAAAGGCAATAGCATAAAAACCATTGATGAATTTGATATTCATTTTGAAGATGAAAAGACCGAAGTCCAATGCAAAAAACGCCCAGGTGACTGGCTGGAAAACTCCCCTATTCTTAGCATTTTAATTGTGGTTTTAGGCCTGATCTGGATGTTTAATGAATTTACAAAAAGCAATCCGATTATTGCGATTTCCAGTTTAAACACTTACAACTTTATCTTCTTAATGCTCGGTATTGCTTTACACGGAACTCCTCGAAATTTTTTAAATGCCGTTTCTAAAGCTGTCCCTGCGGTTTCTGGCGTACTGATTCAATTTCCACTCTATGGAAGTATTGCTTTTATCATGACAAGTGCAATGAACGCACAGGATTTATCTCTATCTCATTATATTGCTGAATTTTTTGTATCGATTGCATCCAAGGAAACTTTCGCAATTGTTATGGGACTATATTCTGCTATTTTAGGTTTCTTCATTCCATCAGGTGGTGGTAAGTGGATTATTGAAGCACCTTATGTCATGCAGGCTGCACACGATCTGAAAGTACATTTGGGCTGGTCTGTTCAAATATATAATGCAGCAGAAGCTTTACCCAACTTAATTAACCCTTTCTTTATGTTACCCATGCTGGGAATTTTAAAGTTAAAGGCCAAAGATGTCATTGGATTTACGGTTACCCAGCTTGTCTTTCATTTACCCTTAGTTTTATTCTTATTGTGGATTCTTGGTCGTACTTTAACGTATATGCCACCTACTTTTTAGGATGTAATATTTCTTCCTTGCCCTGATTCTAGCATTTAGGGCAAGGCGACCACTAAGCATTGATATAAATAATCAAAAATTTCAAAGCGGGTAACACTCGGTAAAAGCATCAAGCAATTAATTAAAAAATTAGAATCTTTCGCGAATCAAACTTATTAGTTGAGATATTTTTTGATGATGCAGCTACATCTAAACCTATAAGCTTGTTGAAAAAATTAATGAAAATATAGTAATAATAGAAAATAAAGACTTCATATCTATATATTTAAAATCATTATCACTATTAAGCAATATTTAGTAGTTTATTTTTGGTCAAATATGGATCTACTTTTTTAGTTATCCTTAATTAGTAGAATTAGCAACTGGATAGTGTAGTGGTACAGAATCCAACTATTTTGGAAATCACCCAAGTTGAAAAAGAGTATTTCAATTGTGTGGCCGCTAATGTGCATTTATTTAATCAAGATACTCATTGTTAAACCTAAATCTTTAATTTATAATTATATTTTTATTAAAAACACTTATTAATAAAAATTTTTTAATTTAAAGAGGTCGTAAATGCGTTTCTTTCAATACCTTCCTTTGACTATTATGCCATTTATGGGTGGGTGCATCGCTATGGAAAGTGTTCATAATGTAATTGCTAACACTAAATCTAAATATCAAGAACCAACAACAGGCGAAACAGCTAATTTACGTGCATTTTATAGTGATGCATCTAGAGTAAATATTTATCCGAACTCAAAAAAATTAGCTGATATAAGAAATGATAAAAATGGTGGTTCAGTTGCTACAAAGCGATTTAATTCGGGACTTATGTCTATTGACTATGAGGCCAAAATTATTGGTATGCCATTTACTCCATCTAACCAGCGAATTTTTGCTGAATATAAAGTTCCAGCAGGACGTCCTTTTATAATAAGTCTGCATTATTCATATTCAGAATTACAAGGAAATGTTAATGTGACAACATCTTGCAGAAAAAGAATTTATAAAGTCAATTTTGAGGCAAATAAAAATTATGGTACTTATATTCGTAAAGACAATAGACGGTGCATTTACCAAATATTTGAATATCAATTAGATGGGAGTGAAAAACCTCTCACTAATATTGAATTAATTAAATAACCTTGAAAAATTTAAAACCAAAGTTCTCAATCAAGTGAGGGCTTTATTCTTCACATCATTCAAAGTACTACAATCATTGTATTTAGCAACAGTATCAATGATCCATAGCGAGATTTTCTTTGTCCTGCCTTGACACAAGTTTCAAGAGTTTAGGGCGAGGTATAATTCGGTTATTGATGTATAAAAATTATCTAATATTTCATATAAGCTGAATTATTTTTGTTTTTTAAAAATTGAGAAATCAACATTCTTAATTGCATCTAAGGCTAGCTGTTAGGCTCATTAAATAAAATCGTCATATGTATGGGAGAGTGAATTTTTCATAAAAAATAATTTGATAAATTTTTATAAATGATTTATAAGAATAAAATATAATTATTTAAAAAGTGATAATGAAATGAAAAAAATACTTCTTCTTATATCATGTTTGTTTTCTACAGAGTTATTATTAGCTGCTCCCATGGGAAAATTACCAATTATGGTTAGTAGGGCAAATTGTTGGGCTGTAACCCCTGTTGGTATTGGATATCATAATGAATCGTTAAGCTATTATGTTGGAGATTCAGCTGATATGTGGGTGAGAACAACTCAAGTGCCTAAAAATAAAAATATACAAACAAGACAATTACAGTCTGGGTTAGGATATTTATGGGACTGGCGAGTTTATGTATCTTTTGTAGATAAATCTGGTACAACTGCAGCAGAACACTTTTGGTCAGTAACAGGTAATCATTCCACTCGCTTTAGTTTAACAAACATAAATAGTAGTAATACTTCAGCAACAAATTGTAATAAATTACAAGGATGGCCATGGAATTATGCGAATACTTAAACTAATTGTAGCTATACTGGTAATTTTGATTTTCTGCATAGGATATATCTACTTTTCAAAAAGTGATAAAAGTAGTGAAAAGCAAGAGATTATTAGTCTAGCCAGCATAAAAAATGAGTTACAAGCTTCTGAAAAAATTAATGACAAAGTTGATGATAATAGTAAAAATTTGAGTAAAGCTAGTAATCCGCCCCCTTTAAATATGACTGCAGAGCAGTATGATAAAATTATGAAAGAAGGAATTGCTAATGGAGTTGTTTACACATCTTTAAATGACTTTGATGACATCACTAAAGACTCCATTAAACAAGCATTAGAAAATTTGAACCAAAAAGGCAGCCTTAGTGGTGGGGTTAAAGTTAAAGAATTTAGTGACTTAGATAAAGCTAGAGAAAATTTAAAAGAAAAAACTTTAGAGAAAATGATAAGTGATCTTGATGGATTCAAAAGCACACCTAATGAAATATTAGAGAAACATAATCTCAAATTGACTGGTGCTCAAAATTTTGGCGCCTATAATGAAGGCGAAGGTTGGAATGGCATATATAAGCTTTATGAAAATAATAAGAGCAAAGTCGAAATAGAACAAATTAATTTGAAACCAGAAAAATCAACACAACAATTGGTTAAAGAGACTCTTAATGCTTCACTGTCGAATAATACTCCAGCTATTTATGAAGAACTACCATCAGAATTGATACAGAAGCTAACTTTTGTTAATGATAGAAATTATTATCAGATAAATGCTTATAATTTAAGTAAAAATGAAATGATGGAAATAGCAAATTCAATAATATTGAACACTAAAAAATAACTTAAAAATATTATTAGTTTTTTAGATAAGAACATACATGTTAAATCAATAACCAAAAGGCTCATAAATTGGGCCTTGCGCATAAGCTGTATTATATTAATTTAGAAAAATAAAAGTAACCTATAGTTTTAGATGAACTGAATTTTTATTATTTTAGCTAGGATCAGTTCCTACAGAGGCTCTTAAGTGTGGGTAATCTCCCTCCAATCTAATCTCCTTCTGCCCCTACTCTCCTCTTTCGAATTGTAATCTTGTGCCATTTGAGAAAGCATGCCTTGTGCTAAAATTCGCGCCAAAGTCAGGGTTAAACTCTTGTGCAAATTTATAAGTGGGGCAAATCAATTTACTTTTCTACAATATAGCCTCTAAAGCTTATATACACGTACTGTTCAAGCAACCAGTCCGCTGTTCATGTAGATTTCCGTTTCTCTCAAAACATCTCATAGATGCTTTTGGCGTAGTTGATAGGTTCCTTTATAAATATTGTAAAATTCAATCAAGCAATCAGATCAGCAAGATAAAGTTCTTGTTTTTTCAACTGAATGATTTGAAATTGAATCAGCGCAAGTAAGTACTGGCAAGCAATTGATAGATATGCAATAAACAACACAGGAATGCATAGCAACATGAGTAATAAATTCGAATTCCAAATCCGTGTATATATCGAAGATACAGATGCAGGCGGTATCGTATACCATGCCAATCATATCCGCTTTATGGAACGTGCACGGACAGAATGGCTACGTGCATCCGGTATTGACCACTATTGGCATCAAAAAGATTACAATTTTGTCGTGCATAAAATTGCATTGAAATATTCTCGCCCTATACTCATGGACGATCTTATTACTGTTACAGCAAGTGTAGTTTCATGTAAAGCTTCGTCATTTGTGTTGCAACAGAATATATATCGTGGTGAAATCATGCTTGCTTCTGGCGAGGTGGAATTGGCATGTTTAAGTACAGATATGAAACCTCGTAGAATTCCTGACGAAATCCGTGATTTAATTCTTCGAGAATTAGCTCACGAATAAAAAATACTTTTGGCACATGTAACTATGGCAACACAACTAGAATCTTCTTTACACATCTCTGATTTAATTTTACAAGCGAGCCCTGTGGTTCAATTGGTGATGCTAATCTTAGTACTCGCATCCGTTTTTAGTTGGTATTTGATTGCCAAGTTGCATATGGGCTATAAGAAAGCACATCAAGGCGATGAGCATTTCCAAAAAATCTTCTGGTCTGGTGCTGAACTCAATACCTTATATAACAATGCTCAGCTTAATTCTAAGCGAAGCGGTTTAGAAGATATTTTCTATCAGGGTTTAAGTGAGTTTTTAAAACTTAAAAAACGTCATGCTGAAACTGCATCGATGATTGAAGGTACTGAACGTATCTTGCGTGTAGGACTCAGTCGTGACCAAGGTCGTTTAGAGCAAGGCTTAAGCTCTCTCGCCAGTATCGGTTCTGTCGCACCTTATATTGGTTTATTTGGTACTGTTTGGGGCATTATGAGTGCATTCATTGGCTTAGCTCAGGTTGAACAAGTTACCTTAGCCACTGTTGCACCAGGTATTGCTGAAGCATTGATTGCAACTGCGATTGGTTTATTTGCTGCAATACCAGCGGTACTAGCATTTAACCATTACACTGCAAAAGGCGAAGAAATTTATTCAGATCGTGCATTATTTGCAGAAGAAATGGTGGCGCTATTACAACGTCAGTCTGTGGGAACTACACAGGAAGATGAATAATGACAATCCAACGTTCTGGACGTTTTGAACGCGTCAAAAAACCTTTAAAAAGTGATATGAATGTCGTTCCATATATCGACGTCATGTTGGTTTTATTGGTTATTTTTATGGTGACAGCACCCATGATTACCACGGGTGTTAAAGTTGATTTACCTCAAGCAAACAATAATCCGATTCAATCTGAAGATCGACCAGCCATCGTGACTTTAGAAGCAGATGGTACGATTAAACTTGAAGACAAAAACCATAAAAATGAGGTTTTAACTTTAGATGAGTTAAAAACAGTACTTACAGAAAATCAGCAACAGGCTCAAGCAAATAACAAGCAATTGAGTGTCTTGATCAATGGTAGTGAATCACGCCCTTATGGTGAAGTCATGAAACTCATGTCTACACTACAAGATGCTGGTTTAAGCCAAGTAGGTTTACTGACAGAGTCTGTAAAGTAAGTTATGAAAAATATTCAAAAGCCACAATCTAAAGAAAAAGCGATTGCACTTGGATTTACCCTAGGTATTCATGTGGTGGCGATTACTGGCTTACTTTTTCTCGGTTTAAGTCAACCACCTGAGCCACCCAAGCAAATTAAAACCGTTTTAATTAAACCTGAAGATTTACCACCGCCTGAACCCAAGCCTTTAGTAGAAACTGATGCCACTGAAACGGCAGATAGCAAGGTTGCAGAAAATACTCAGCAAACAGCGGAACCCGATCAAACTGCACCAGAAATTCCAACTGAAGCAAATAACACACCAGATACCAAGGCGATAGATGCACAAAAAGCTGCCGAACAGGCCAAGGCAGCCGCATTAGAACAGCAATTGGCTATGGCAGCGGCTAAAGCAGCACAAGAAAAAGCCTTAAAACTTTCTCAAGCTAAAGCAGATGCTGCAGAAAAAGCCAAACAAGAGGCAGCTGAAAAAGTAAAGCAGGCTAAAAATGCTGCTGAGAAAGCTAAGGCTGAAGCTGAAGCAAGATCTAAAGCAGATGCAGCAGCTAAGGCCAAGCAAGAGGCGCTTCAAAAAGCCAAAGCGGATGCTGCGGAAAAAGCCAGACTCGCAAGACTCAATGCCGAAGCAAAAAGCAAAGCAGAAGCTGCTGAAAAAGTCAGGAAAGAAGCCGCAGATAAGGCCCAACAGGCCAAAGCGGATGCTGCTGCAAAAGCCGATGCTGCTGCAAAAGCCAAGGCAGAAGCTGCTGCAAAAGCTAAGGCAGAAGCTGCTGAAAAAGCCAGAGCGGATGCTAATGCAAAAGCTAAAGCAGACGCTGCTGCAAAGGCTAAAGCGGATGCTAATGCAAAAGCTAAAGCAGATGCTGCTGAAAAAGCCAAGGCAGATGCTAATGCAAAAGCCAAAGCGGACGCTGCTGCAAAGGCTAAAGCAGATGCTGCTGCAAAAGCCAAAGCAGATGCTGCTGCAAAGGCTAAAGCAGATGCTGCTGCAAAAGCCAAAGCGGATGCGGACGCAAAACGTAAAGCTGATCTAGCACGCGAATTAGATGAAGAAAAAGCCTCTGCTGCTGAAAAAGCCAAAGAAGCTGCTGCAAATAAAAAGGCAGAAGCGAGAAAAGTTGCATCTTCTGCGAAAAAGGACTTCGAAAGTAAAGTTCGGAATGCTTGGCGTATGCCAGCTGGCTCAACAGGTCAAAAGGCAACAGCTCGTGTTACACTAACGGATAGCGGTTCTGTGGCCTCGATCATTGTCAATGCATCAGACCCAGATGTAAAAGCAAGTGTGGAACAAGCAGTTCGCAATGCTGCACCTTTCCCAATGCCATCTGATCCAGATGCCAGACGCGAAGCACGAAGTTTTAGTGCAAATTTTACAGTGAAATAATTTTAAAATTACACCCTGTCTTGGCAGGGTGTAATTTAATGCAAGAACAATCACTCGGAAAAATCAAATGCGAGTTAAACCCATATTTGTAGCAATTTCATTATTTTTTCCAACTGCATTATTATTTGCAAAAAATATCGAGCAAGAAAAAATGCTTGAAGTAAATACGCAACAACACCCACCTTCTGCGTCATACGAAAACAAACCGTCTGTACCAACAACAGAAGCATTACTTCAACAAAGTCAAATGGCTCAGCGGATAAATACCGCTAGAGTCAATCGGATTGTTAAAAAGTTGAAAAATTTAACAATTATCCAAGAAAATGCCGATGTTATTATTTACTTAGATGACAGTGGGAATATAAAAGATATTTTAATCACAGAACAAGACAGCGAAGCGTTTTCAAACGCAATCAAAACGGCGATTCAGCAAACAGCACCTTTTGAAATGTCTAAACAGTCATCGCTCAATCAATTATTAAAAGTGATTCGCATCAAATTCCGTGCTGAATAAGTCTCTATTCAACACGAGATAATATATTTTAATGGCAGCAAAAATGGCATTGTTGTCAAATCTATAAAAAAGTAATTTTTACAGCTGCACCATTTAAAATACCAAAAGATCAAGCCGAAATTCATTGGTGTAATAAATTTGAATTTAATTTTTTTAGTAAATCTGTTCAATGATAATCTTTTGTTCACAATTACATGCTTTATATAGATTAAAATCATGTCTTTGTGCTACAAAGCTAAGCATAGTTAAAAATTGATATTTGAGTACATGAAGTCCAATGAAAATCATGCCTAAACATCTATTAGGATTCGCAATTATTGTTGCCTTTAGTCCAGCATTGATCACCACATCATATGCACAATTGCAATTAGAAATTGCCAAAGCACCTGAATCTGCACCTAAAATTGCCATCATTCCATTTAGTAATGATCAATCTATCTACCCTATTGTTGAACAAGATTTAAATCGCTCTGGGCGCTTTACCAGTTCATCAAAAAATCTTCCTGCAACTGCAAACATAAACAATATAAATGCAGAAGCATGGAAAGCGGCTGGGGTTCCTTATGTGGTTTTAGGTGACTCTAAAACCAATGCAGATGGTTCATTGGCAGTACATTACCAACTCTATGATGTTGAAAAGCAGAAATTCCTATTAAATGAATTGCTCTCGATTCCAGCATCACGTGTGCGTTCTGCGGCACATATGATCAGTGACGCAATTTATCAAGCGCTTACAGGGATTCAAGGTGACTTCACAGGACGTATTGCTTATGTGTTACGTAACCCTGCAACACCAGAGACTCGTTATACCTTACAAATTGCAGATACTGATGGTGAGCAACCTAAAACGGTATTAAGTTCAAGAGACCCTATTCTCTCGCCTGCTTGGACGCCAGATGCGAAAAAAATTGCTTATGTTTCATTTGAAACCAAGCGCCCTGCTATTTATATCCAAGACTTAGCCACAGGTGCACGAGAAAAACTCGCTGCATTTCGCGGTTTAAATGGTGCACCAAGTTTCTCTCCTGATGGTAAATCAATGCTGTTTACTGCATCGATGCATGGAAATCCTGAAGTTTATCAAATGGATTTAGATTCACGCCAAGTGAAGCGCATGACCAACGATAGCGCAATTGACACAGAAGCACGTTATGCTCCAGATGGAAAATCATTTATTTTCACATCTGACCGTGGTGGATCAGCACAAATTTACCGTTATAGTTTTGATGATGGCTCGACCAAACGTTTAACTTTCCGTGGTGCATTTAATGCACGTGGTACATTAAGTGCCGATGGTAAATATGTGGCATTGGTACACCGCCCTTCTGGTAGTAACTACAAAGTTGCCATTCAGGAAATTTCTACGGGTATCACCAATATTTTGACACCAACAAGTTTGGATGAATCACCAAGCTTTTCTCCAAATGGACAAATGGTGGTTTATGCAACACGTGAGGGTAATCGTGGCTTATTGGCAATCATGTCTACAGATGGTCGCTTCCGCATGAACTTACCAAGCGAACAAGGTGAAGTACGTGAACCTGCTTGGGCCCCTAAATAATTTAATCAAGATGTAAATCACTTATTTAAAATTGAAATACCGGAGATCAACATGAAGTCAATTCAATATCTAGCTTTACCCTTATTAGCAGCAAGCTTGGTGATGACAGGTTGTGCAAGCCGTAAACCTGCTGCCACTGTAGAATCAGGAACCAATCCAAATAGTGCGACGACAGTAAATACCAGTGGTTTAAGTGAAGATGCTGCTTTAAATGCACAAAATTTAAATGGTGCTTCATCTAAAGGCGTGACTGAAGCCAATAAAGCATTTTTAGCAAAACGTGTGGTACATTTTGATTATGACAGTAGTGATCTTTCCAATGATGACTACCAAACACTACAAGCACATGCACAGTTCTTGATTGCCAATGCCAACTCTAAAGTGGCATTAACAGGTCATACAGATGAACGTGGTACGCGTGAGTACAACATGGCTTTAGGTGAGCGTCGTGCTAAAGCTGTTGAAAGCTACCTGATCACCAATGGTGTTAAAGCAAACCAATTAGAAGCAGTAAGCTACGGTAAAGAAATGCCGATCAATGCTGGTCATGATGAAGCGGCTTGGAAAGAAAACCGCCGTGTTGAAATCAACTACGAAGCCGTTCCTCCTCTTTTAAAATAATGCCAAAGTTGCATTATTAAAATAGACCATAAAAAAATGCCCAATTCAATTGGGCATTTTTACCAGAGCTTATTCTTATCAGCGCTTTCCCATTTCAAGATAAAGTTTTGATTTAGTACAGTAAAATAAGAAACTGCTTAGCATGTTCAAGGTAATTTATATTAATAACGCCATTTCTTGAGTGTTTGCTCATTAAATAACGCAATAAACCTGTCCTCTACCCATTCATCCACTTCATCTGGATGCGCTTCAGCAAAAAACTCAGACTGTACTAAAATCAGACAACCTTTAATATAGTCATCCACACATTCCAATATTTTACTTAAATAAGGCGTGTCGTCATGATCAAAGTAATAGATTTCTTTGCTGATGTCATGAAAGCAAAACATATTGCCATTACCAAGATAATCACTAAATGTAATCAGATGAGGTAAAACTGCTAAATCGGCTTGACTAAATTCAGGTGCATATTGCGGTGCATTAGCCCAAATATCTTTTAAGTAGCCAATATCATCAAATTGCTGCAATTGTTCACCAATATCAGCAATCCCAAAATGTTGATAGAAGATCTTTAAAGATTCAGGTAAGCGACAATTTAAACGCTGTTCAAGTTTTAAAATTTGCTCATCATCAATTGCAGGTGCAATCTCATCATCATTTAAATCAGCTAGAGATTCTAAAATTAGGCGAGTTTTAACATCCCACTCCGGTTCACCAATTTTATTAAACGGAATGATAATGTCTGTTTTGTGATCAATTTCTATCATGAAGCGTTATTGTTCGGGGTTAATATAAAATATATGAATAGAAAAAAGCGCTCATATAGTAATGAACGCTTTTTATTGATTAAGCCTTTGACTCATCTGGCTTGGGGCTTTGCATAGATTCAATCATGTCATGCTTATTGAATTCCTTGAATTCAGGCTTAGCTTCGTAATTCTTCCATGCTTCTTTCACTTTTTCAGCACTAATATCTTTTAAATCAATGCTTTCATTTGGAGTCGGAGTCGCTTCAAACTTTGTCGTTGTCATGTCAGTGCTCCTTTACGCTATTGTACGTATATTCAACATAACACTTTCTAAAATACTTTCAAGGGTAATTTCACGACAAATAACACAGGATAATTTCTATTTTGTGCTGAACTCATCTAAAATAGCCTCCATTATTTGGTTTGTAAAAATTTATCGCTTTTGGAGCACCTCTGATATGTCATATCGCACCCTATCCCAATATTTAGAACAACAACAAGGGAACTTAACACCTGAACTTGCCAATGTAATTGAAACAATTGCAAATACCTGCAAAACCATTGATCAGGCTTTACAGAAAGGTGCTTTAGCTGGTGTCTTGGGGAGTGCACAACATGAAAATGTACAAGGTGAAGAGCAAAAAAAACTTGATGTGATTTCAAATGATTATTTGATTGATGCTTTAAAAGCCAATCCAAATGTAGGCGGACTCGCATCTGAAGAATTAGATGAATTTACCCCAGCTCAAGACAATGGTAAATATTTGGTTTTATTTGATCCATTAGATGGTTCAAGCAATATTGACATTAACATGTGTGTAGGAACAATTTTCTCTATCCTTCCTGCGCAAAATGCTGTAACGCAAGCTGAAGACTTCATGCAAGCAGGGATTCAACAAGTTTCAGCAGGTTATGTACTTTATGGCCCATCGACAATGATGGCTTTGACCGTTGGTGCAGGTGTTGTATTCTTCACTTACGACCCTGAAGAAAAGCAATTCTTGCTCACTTCTGAAAATATTCAAGTTGCTGCGGATACCAAAGAGTTTGCGATTAACTCATCAAACCAACGTCATTGGGAAGCGCCTGTAAAACGTTATATCGATGAACTACAAGCGGGTAAAACATCTATACGTGAAAAAGATTTCAATATGCGTTGGGTCGCGTGTATGGTGGGTGATATTCATCGTATTTTATGTCGTAGCGGTATTTTTTTATATCCATACGATACTAAAGATCCTAAAAAAGCAGGTCGTCTACGTTTAATGTATGAAGCCAACCCAATGAGTATGTTAATGGAACAAGCTGGCGGCGCATCGACTACAGGTCGTACACGTATTTTAGAGATTCAACCGACTGAGTTACATCAACGTGTTCCTGTTATCATTGGTTCTAAGAATGAAGTTGAGCTTGTTACCAGCTACCACAACTAATTCTTCTCTTTTCTTACTCTCTATTTAGGGAGTAACGCCAGCTAGGGTCTGTTGCAATTTCTTTATAGAATGATCACAGACCCTACTTAATTTTTTGGACGTACTCTCCCATGCCTACAATTTTCCTTGAGTCAAAAGACAATCCCAAAATTAAACATCTCAGAGGTTTAATTGAACAAAACACTTACCGTAAAAAACAAGGACAAACTGTACTTGAGGGAACCCATCTTACACTTGCATGGTTAGAAAAAGGTCGAAAAATTAATTCAATTTTCACCACTGAACATGCCTTAGATCATGAAGATTTAGGCAGTATTCTTGACCAATATCAAGGTATCGTGTTTGTGGTGGGTGAATCTTTATACAAAGATTTAAGTACCCTTGGAACCAGCCTTGCATGTCTAGCCATTGTGGATTTACCAAGTTCAACTCAGGCACTGAATTTTACTGAAGACACGCTAATTCTTGAAAATGTCCAAGATCCAGGCAATGTAGGTACATTACTCAGATCAGCGGCTGCTGCGGGTATTGAACAAATTGTCTGTACCAAAGGTTCTGCATCGTTATGGTCACCACGAGTATTACGTGCCGGTA